>JABLTK010089000.1_pt1 | contig 22328 bp, 32 predicted proteins | sample 7160131 | NCBI WGS metagenome assembly JABLTK01 (sample SAMN14651221, study PRJNA627086) | human gut metagenome | isolation source: feces | host: Homo sapiens
CAATTCTTTCATTCATTCTAGAGACAGTGTCGTTATCTACTCTCAGATACAAATGAAGTATTTGGAAGTGTTCGGTTTCAATCTCATCCTCAAGCAGTGAATCTCAATGAAGATACCTCACTCATTCGGTAGACATTTTTCGTTTCTTTCATTCTAGTCAAGAAAAGATTGATCTAACTCTCGATAATATTACTCTTCCTTTGTCTCTAATGGATCTGAATGTCACTGCTTCTCAGATCGGTCTGGATCCTTTGCTAGATAGTCTCAATCTGGAGGATGGTCAGTTGGTGATCGGTGATGAAGGATTGGAAGGTACTTTATTGGGCATGGCAACCCCAATGTCAGAAATACCAGTGATTTTTGTTCGAATTGTTTGATTTGAAGAGTAATGGAGACAATACACTCCACCATCTTGATACAGACCTTCAGAGGTTTGGATTCAGATCTTCTTTCATTTTTAGTCGTCTTGAACAACTCCAAACCCAACAGGGAGAACCTCAAGATATTGACTTTGGTCCCGAGGTTATGGACATTGTTCCTGATCCCACTGACTTTGGTCCGGAACCAAGCGATGTGAACCGAATCACTCTTACACCTCCCAAACTTCCCTCACGCAAGCGTCCTAGTTCTGTGCGTCCAGATCTTCGCATTGAACTCAGCAATGAGCTGTGGAAGCGTCAGTGTACTGATCTCACTCTCTACGTAACCAAGCGTCCTCCTCTACCAATGGACGAAACACAGGAGCATTGGGCAGAAGCCATTCGTCCGGAGTATCAAGATGATATTCAAGACTTCCTTCAGTTCTGTGTGAATATTGAGCGTAGTTTGATGGATCGTCAGAGCATGGTAGGAACATTAGGAGAGACTAAAGCAGAGTGGCACTTCATCAGTGGATCGACGTCGAGGAACAGGAAGTGAAGCTGCATTGACAATGCTAGGAGGGTAGGTTGAATGAATGAGTGATCTCCTAGTGATGATATGCCTACAATGGATGTAGAACCTCCTTCTGGAGGGGACATGTAGATATGAAGGGAGCTGATCAAGGATAGGTACCCGCCAATGGACACTATGCCTGTAGTCGATACTTCAGTTACTGTGGTTGATGATGCTACCTTAGGATTAATGGGAAGTAGCTATTTCACTGTTCATATCACAGATAGAGATATCTTTGTCAAGTATTTCCTCTGCTTCTTCAACACCATCACATCAAGTGACAATCCGACTTCTCAGGTAGTAGAATTGGATTATACTAATTTGAAGCATGCTAGAAGATGCAGGACTCAAAGAACATTCTGTGAGCTTTGATGCATTCACAAAGGAAAAAGGTCGAGGATTTACGTGCAAATCCTTCTATCATTTGCTAGGTAGTATTTGATATCGTTGTTAACTATAGTGTTGGGAACAGAGAATCAAGTAATGTTGAACCAACAAAAGAGTTATGGAGATATTGAAATCTCCGATGTAGTTACAGTCTAATTGTTGTTTCCTAACAATACACTTTAACTAACTTCAGATTCTTTTTTATTGAATTATGAGTGAGGAAAAGAACTATGAGTATTTGGGAATTCAAGCCCTTCCCCCGAGGAAGAAAGGACGGGATCGTCGTCGCTTAAACAAGAATCTGAATATTCCTTTGGAAGATGACGAAAAGAAGGAAATGGAGTCAACTGTAGCTGAAGTTGTTGATGATCCTTTCAGTCCTTATGTGGAAGAGTTTAGCTTATTCGTGTATTTCACATATAGATTTGCGCATGTAACTATTCCTGATGGCATAACTTACTCTGCTGAACGTGAATTGCAATTTGAGTTTCTTGACAATACGGCTGATATTCAAGTCCATGCTTGTACGTACTATTGTATGCAGATAATGAATAGGGGGATCGTCTTTAGGAGAAGCTGTTGAGCAATGTGTCTTAGGTATGTTTGGGTATGCTATTGATGTGTGAAGATTGATCATAGTTACATCACAGATCTGAAGGCTGTTGATATTGATCTGGAAGTGACACCCATTGTAGTAAAAGCCCATGGACATGACTGTCTATCTCTTCTATATAACATTTTAAACGAGTTTCTGTGCTCAAATAATACTCTTGATATGCTCATTCGTGATGTCCGTCTGGTGACAGAACTAGATGGACAGGACTTTTCATCTGCTCGACTTTTAGGGTTTAGAACTTTGAGGAGTATTCATTCTTGTAGATTTGGAGAATGCTATGATCCATCGAAGCATGTCCAAGGAACTGAGATCAAAGCTATCACCTACAGTAATATGCAAGTTCACGTACGTGAGAACATTACACATATTTATGTAATCTTGGATATTTCTCTTGTTTGTTCAACAAACACTTGAATCCAACATACTCCTTGCTAAATCACGTCGTTTCTCGTTTAAGTCTTGTTGTTTATTCTCACTGATTCCGAAGAGTTTCTTAGTCTTCCCTTCACTCATTCTGCCTTCACTCTTAAAACTGAATCGCAGTTCTGTGCTTCCTTCTGAAGGTCTTTGTACCATCGGAGAAGGTGTAGGTGATAGTTCAGGCATTGAAAGTGGAGCAGGTCGAGTGGAAGCTTTGGTTCCAGGTGGGCATGGAGGAGGTGGAGGTGCTCGTCCTTTGTTGCGTACAGAAGGAGGAGGTACTGGAGGTGGAGAAGGAACAGCACGAGTCACTGCAATGGGAGGTGGAGGGGGCTTCTTGTTAATGGAGCTGCGTGGTGGAGATGACGGTGAACCAGGACGATTCGTATGTCTCCGAGAAATCTTTATCCCATCTGGAGGAGGAGGAGCTGTTTCAGGTGGTGGAGGAGGTATCGTACGTGGAATGGGTATTGGGTGAGGAGTAGTAATGGGCTTGATCGCAGTTGAAGGAGATGGTTGAAGCGACTGGCGTCGAGTTTCCAGCTCTTCTGAACGTTTCCTCTCTTCTTCTTCTCGTCTGTATTGGGATTCGCGAAGCTTCTGCTGTCTCTCTTCTTCTTCTTGCTTCAGTAATGATCGCATTCGTTCTCGTTCTGCTTCTTCTCGTTGTTTCTGTGCTTCCAGTCGTTGTCTTTCAGCTTCTTGTCTTTGTCTCTCAGCCTCTTCTTCACGCTGTTTCCTCTCCATCTCTTCCTGTCGTCTCTTAGCTTCCTCACGTTGTCTCCTCTCCTCTGCCTCTTTCCTCTGCCTCTCCATCTCTTCACGCTGCTTCTTCACCTCTTCCTCTCTCTGTCTCCTCTCTATCTCTTGTTGGATTCTCTCAGCCTCCTCGCGTTGTCTCCGTTCCTCCTCTTCACATTGTCTCCTCTCTTCTTCTCGGTGTTTCCTCTCTTCTTCTTCTTGGCGTTTCCTCCCCTCTTCTCTCTCCTCCCTCTCCACCTCTTCCTTCTTCTTCTCTTGCTGATTGATTGTTCCTGGTAGGGCACTCACAGGTAGTGGAGGAGGAACTGATTTCCTCACAGCAGGCTTCTCTCCACTCACTCGACCACCACTTGCTCTCACCTCACTCATCAGAGAAGCCATTGCATTCCGAGGTAGGGTAGCTGCACTGGGAAGTGGAGGAGGTCGTTTGCTCTGAACCATATCTGAGGGACGAGAATCTGACCGATTTTGAGGAATGTCAAGAGAAGGAGGACGTTTACTTTGGACTGTAGTAGAAGGATTTAGCTCAGAGGGTTGAGGCTCATTAGTTGATCGATAGCGACTGGAACGAAGCAAAGATTGTTCTTCTGCTGGATGGATGGTTATCTAAATGTGGTCCAAAAGAATCGATCATACATGAGATGCTGCTCGAATAATATCGTTATCAGAATCCATTGGAATGGAATCAAAACTTCGCATATCAGAAGGGAGAAGGGCAATACGACTTTCCATTCCTTTCACTGGAATATCTGTATCTATCCAATTAAACAATAACATTAGATAGACTATCCGATTGAATATGATGAAGTACCGTTTGCTTTTGTCCTAATATCCGAATATTATTATTTGCTCTCTGAATATCCGATTCACAACTCTCGATTACGGAATCCAAAGCCGTTAATTGTTCTACAAGTATCTACCAATGAAAAAGAATTCTTATGCATACATTCATTTTGGATAAGAAATGGTTCGAAAAGGATTGCATGTACCGAAGAATATCATCTTCGGAGTGAATCATCGATACTGCATGATCTGGGGATGGAATCCATTTAGATCCAGATTCTAAACAAGGATAAGTGAACACAATTCCCATAACTAAGTTGAATATCCTACTCTGCATCACTATTCGACTAGTTCGAAGGAGGCACACTCAACGAAAGATCCAATAACAATGAAATGAATACTAAGAAGATGCGATACCCACGGGAATTGATTGCATTCTAGTGAATGGCTGTTCTCGTCAGGATTTGTTCAGCGAAGAGTTGCAATGGTACTAACATTCTCTATTAGGAGTCTTATGTCTGTAGCCTTCCCAGAAGACTTTCCGCACCAAGAGAATTCTCGCCAAGAAGATGAGACAGAACCGTCCTCTTCCTCAGTGGTTCCGTCTTCGTACTGGTAACACCATTCGGTAACCATCATTCTAAACCCCTCTAACTGGTAGATACAATGCGAAGCGTCGTCATTGGAAACGCACCAAGCTGAACATTTAAGGAACAGCGTTCTGAAGTTGTTTGTTTGTTTTGACAAACAGCAGAGGAATTAGTCTTCAAGAGTGATATTATTCAAGATATCACGATATTCTTCGTGCTCTGTTATCCAATCTGAGAAAGGTGGATTCTTCTCGTCGGACAGATGCTCCTCAAAATACTCTGCTAACACAAGTAACATACAGTACCGATGAAGGAAGTGAGATGCTCTATCCAGTAACTCCTCTTTTTTCTTGGCTGATGTCTCCGAAGCCAGCGCTGTCGACTACATTTCATTCCCATTTCCAACAACTACATGATAATGATAAACAACCTCACGGATATTCTGCATGTCACTGTTGTGATCAATAATGAAATCAAGCTTTCGTTTTGCCTTTGTACCACTCTTCATCATCCTCACCAACTCCGAAACTGCTGAATAAAAGCCATTCAACAACTTTTTCTTCCGATCATCAGGAATACGAACCATCGATTGGATAATACTTGAATCGTCTCCCTCCTGGAATGCATTTTTACTGTGCCAATCACCTCGCTTAAATGCTAGTGCCATACAGCAAATCACCATTCCTGTAGTTGTTCTACCACGACCAATCTGACAATTGAACACAAAGTTGTCTTTGTAATTGGAATTCACAATGTCAATCAATTGATCGATTGTGGTTGCTAATGGAGCTTGTTCATCCGTAATAGGAACACGGAATAACGAGATTTGTTCACCTCCACGATTCCGATTAATCTTTCGATACACTTCTTCTAATGTTGTTACAGAAGCAGCAGTTACTGGGACCAAATGCATCATCGCTTGACCCAACTTCTTCTCATCATTAATCATGATCATGCCCTGGTTCAACGAGGATTCCTTTATAATATCCTGTTTGAATTTCTGTTCAATATCCAATACACGTTTCCTAATTCATAATACTCATTCCCTTCCACTACGAGTCAATTCCCGTGTAAATCAAGTTGTTGATCATATCATTCATATTCCGAAGAGAAAATGGTTTGCCATTGATGAAAATAATCGGTTCTTCACGTAAATTCACCCAAGTCTACGAATCACTCAATTCCACAAATCCTTACAATATTCGTCTTTCCAAATGTTGTTTGGACATAATCAACAGTATTTTCGATTCCATGAATCATTGGAATCCCAACTCCAAACACTTGATTAGTGAATCGACTGACTCGAAAGTTAGGAGCTCCTTCCAATTGCGGTTCCTATTGGTTGAACTATTTCGATTCACCTACCAGATGTGTATTTCGAGATCCAGGGAAGTAATCATCTTTGATGATGCTATTGAGGTTCAGTACTAATCCATTAATGTGTCGGTACACGAAAGGAGTCATTTCCTGAGGTCGTGTTTTGGTTACTTCGTGCGATTCCGATTCCAGTTCATTCATCACCATCTCTGTGTCGACACACGGTGTCAAAGATTCATCTCCGTAGTTTGATTTTGTCGTAAACACCTTAGTTGCAGGGTTATTGAGAGATTCCAGAATCGATGTAATTTCAGGTCGTTGACTTAACCAGATTTCAAAACTCTCTTCATGAGTACTCTATCATTCAATCCATAGATTATTTCAACTGTAATGAAATCATCAATAATCATGAGATATACAATCTTCTGAAGACTCTGCAAATATCGAAGGTATAAGAAGGAGGAATCACTATCCAAACCATGATTCTGATACAATTCATACTGAAGACATACATACTCCCAATATGTCATAGGAATAAAATCGGACTGATTTGTGGAAATCTCAGAATCGAAAGTAATTTGGTCCTTGGAAAGACCGAGACGTGGTTTCAAGGATTCATGTAGGAATCCATAGACTGCATATAAGTGTGAATAACCACGGGACAAAAGTCGACATAAATCAACGATGACATTCAGACACATGAGTCGAGTGAAGGTGAAGTGTTCATCTGATTCTTCTTGACGATCATCTTCAAACACCATTCCAGTATCATCTGAACTATCATCCTCACATCGGAGATGAGTGAAGAGAAGATGAAAGAGTGGAATGTGATAGAGAAGGCCATTGAGATTATGAGCAAAGAGAACGAGTGAGACTGCTGCATGATGACAAGATGGCATACTTTTGATAAGAGAAATGAAACTATGAATGAGAGAATGAATAGGAAACAACAGATCAATAGAAGCAGGAGAAGGAATGGTATAATGATTGCTACTTAATCGAGAATAGTGAATAATGGCTGATGGTTCTGATAATGAGAATGCTTCCTTCAATCCATTTCTAATGAATGATTGAAATAATGAGAGAATACTCAGTTGTACTAATATTGGATTGTTCAATCAAGATTTTAAAGTTGTCGATCATTTTGTTTCGATCATTATATCCAAACAGTACTAAGTATTGATTATCAAACTTTCTCACTTCTTCCACAAGGGACATCTCTATCTTTTCTAATCCTTCTCCTCTTGTTGAATATGATGCATATGAAGGAGATGTCCTAAGGATTGGATTCTATGGACAATAGTACATTAGAGGAGATGCACGATCTCGCAAAGCAAAGAGTGAGTGATTAATGATTCTGAATATCAAAGGGAGTCTAATTATCTACACACAAGGACTTCTATGGAGATTGATTATGTACAGATGCTTCGGAAGAGAGACAGGAAGCGATTTCCAAGATTGGGTGATTTGACTAAAATCCTATCGATTATGATTCGATCGGAGGTATACTAATGACTTGGTAAAAATAGTCCCAAATATTGGAATTCGTGTTGGTGAGGAAAGTAATATCCGTTCAGCAATAATATGTGTTTCCTGATCACACACTTGCTGTAATAGAAGAAGAGTATGAATATTGAGATAACCAACCGCTCCTCGAATACTATCCGAAAATACTGCCGAAAATTGCTCATCAATACTCACACTCAGATACTGCTCAATGTGTTGAAGATTGATAGTATCATATAAGGACTTAACAGGACCTGTTCGAGTGAACCACTGCTCAAAAGATTCATATTCCGTATTTTGAGTTTCATGTAGATAAATTCCTACTGACAATAATAGATAGTATTTTTGGAGGAGTTTCACTGCAATTTCTTCCCAATTTTGTTTTTCAGGTCGATTTGAAGCAAGCATAATATTGTGTCGAATAGTAACAATATGATTGAGAAGATTATATGAATCAGCTTGTTCTTGTATAATACTGTTTACAAGAGTCTTAATACGAAGACCACAAGAATACAAATTGATCAGATTCATAATTACAGCAAAATTTCCATTAATAAGAAGAGAATCATAAACAAGATTAATATTATCACTCTCTGGAGGAAGAGAACGGCTATGTTGGGTTAATTGAGTATTGTACTCAGGAAAGATGGCTTGGGATAAATCTACTTCTTCAAGATCATCTAAATTGTATAATAGAGCTATAATTGATTAACATGATAATTACATACATGATTTCTTTGGTGTAGGAATCTCGTTTATATTTAAATCAATATCCGATAAGTTATCACTATCAATATGAAATGGACTCTCTGAAGCTGAGGGAGTTTCATTGAGCAGAACCCCATCTTGATCTGCTATTGGAGTTAAACGACGAGTGCAATCACTGTTTCGATCCCAAAAAGCCTGAAGTAAATGCTTCCACTTCTACTCATTCATCAGATCATCTCTCTCTTACTCGAACAAGAATAGCAACATATGCACAAAATATACTCTTATTCCGTCCTGTCATATCTGAAAACACAATACTCTTGCTGTTGCTATTGGTGACCATAATACCAACGATTTCGGATAAACTCTCCTACGGGTCACGAGAAATACATAGGCCTACAATTGAAGGAGGATGATTCTCGATCACTGGAATTCGGTAATACTTGATCGAATATCCTTTAATTCCCATCATATAGAACATTTCACGGGTTGTTAATAATGTTGATGGCTCTACATGCATCACACACTCCATCATCTATCTCTTAATCTTTTCCAGCAATTTTACTCGATGGACTGCAACTTCGTCATTCACAACAATATTTCCTCCATTCTCAACCATGCGCAACTCATTCATCAAATCCTTCTTCATTCGTTTCTCCATGTTTTCAACCTTATTTCTATTGAGTCAAATCAATACTAAAACTGAATACCTCGTAACGACACTTTCTGTAGAAAACAGATTGTGATAGGGATCATCTTCCTTCCGAAGTACAAAAGGCTGACCATTAATGTATACAGACGGTTCCTCACGCAGATTCACCCAAATCACATCTAAGACTTCATCACCCTGCGAACGAAGCATCGTTGTCATACTACAAACACTGCTTTCGCTCGGTTGAGCACATACATAAACATTCCATGGCTCAAAGAGTCTCATATTGGGAATACCCAGGAATCCTATTTCATTCTACTCCTAATCCAATCAAAAATCAATTACAGTTACCTCTTCAGCTGTTGGAATTGCATCCGTTTTCAAAATCATCTTCGATGTGAGAATGACTCCTAGACGGGTGTTCTTCAATTGCTTCACATATTCCTGCAATTTACTACCGATTACAGACAAGATCAATAAGAATCATACTTCGATCCTCCTGCATCTCGGTAATACTTCGGATTCGATTGCATTTTAGACCTTACAGTGGATTCCATCAATCCCTGACGATTACTGTGATTTGAAATTGATGATCGACGAAGCATTTTGAAGAATCAAGAGTTTGACAGATATTCTCCTAATTTTTGTGCTGATTGGATTTCTTTGGTTTTTTGGTGTGGTTTTCACAACATAGCATAAAGAAGATGGGAAACGTAAGTTGAGGAACATGATTGTTGCCAAAGTACTATGGAATGACGTTGAGAAATATGATTTTGCATTTTCAATGTATTTAAACACATATGGATATGACACTTGAAATCCCATTGACGAACACTGAAATTCTTTCTTTTCCAATTTCCTTGTATTTGTGTGTGTAATCTAGGAACAAGTTTCTTTTTGACATTATTCGTGTTTTGTAGAATGAGTGTCACCAATCATATTACAACAGAATCTGAAACTACCACAGATAGTCGAGTTGAAAGTGTACGCAGAGAAGTGAAAATGGACAACGGTAATGACATTGTAGATCGAACGGTATATGACACTGGAATTCATGGCAGACACACCTACATTTGTCGCAAAACTGGATAATGAGGGATATTTGCCTGTATCATATTTGACTTCACAAAAGTCGATCAAGGATTATGGTCTTGACGAATCGACAATTATTGAAATTATCAAATCTATTAACACCCTTTCGATTGCTCCGGACAACACTGGAGTTCGTATCTCTCTTCCTGTCGCTCGAAAAACCATCATCCTTCGAGATATTCCTGAGGATACATCCGAATCAGTTATTCGTTCCCTTCTTCCTGGTTTCGAGATTGAGTGTATCAAGAAAGAGGTTGCGAATTCCTGGTTTATCACCTTGGATTCGGAGGAATCTGCAGTTCGTGCTTGTGAATTAATTCAAGGACAGTCTTTATTCAATCGGCCTATCAAGGCTCGAGTGAAGAGTGAGTTCTATATGAAGGTGTTTATGAAGCGACTTCAGAGTGTTATGACAACTCCTCGAACTGAAACTCCCACTCGGAAACTATCTGTTAATGCAAAACCATTCGTGATGCCGAGTTCATCCCAACTTCCTGATCTGATGGACGATTCATCTCCAAGTGATGAAATTCCACAACTTGGTGCTTGTTGGGGAGATCCTCTGAACATCGGGTATGTATAGTGCCATCACATGATAGATAGATATGACTACTACGATTATCATGACGACGAAGAGGATGTTCCATTCGTGCCTACACAGTCGGGTCCTGTGGGATATACTGGAGTGTTCATTCGCTATTCTCCTGAAGAGATTCTGTCTATCGTTCATGTCAGAGTCTGGTACTCTCTTTATGCTTAGAATATGTCTGATTTTTCGTTACCTCCAATTGCAACTCCAGGTGATCATTCTTTAGCAGTCCATACATGATAACAAATTGAGGTGTAGATTGTTCAAATTGCCAATACAGAACTTGTGGAGAAGGGGCGAACAATGTCGATTGATCAAGCGATGAGCAGTGGTCTCCCTCGAACCTATTCAGTTGACAGCATTGATTACACTTGTATGCTTACAGGCGATATAGATGAGGAAGTGGTCGAAGTCGTGCGAAAGCAACGCAGACATCGTAAGAGGAGAGGAAATCCCAGACAAGGGGACGGATTTCGTGTACCAAAGGATCGAAAATGGATTGTTTGTTGCATTCATTCGTTATCATGGCCGAAAGTGGACTGAGATTCCGGAGAAATGTGATTGTTGACAACAAGGAGGAGAGTGTAGATCTCCTTACGTTGGCCTTGAAGAGGAATGCTGAATATAGCAAGGTTCGGACTTATCATCCTTTGTGAGTTTTTAGGAATCATTTCCAGAATTTCTTGATCTTGTTTATTACGTGAAGCAGCTTCTGGCCTTGTATTGAGAATATTGCCTTTTTGATAATGTAGTATTGTTGGATGCATTTGGGGAATCATTCCTTTGACAGGAGTCTTCGGAGTTTTCTGGTATCAACGCTTTTGTGATCTCCTTGATTTATAGTGGTCTTGTTATTATTTTCGGTTTGACTCTGTTCTATACAAACCGTTTCCTTTGTGTTGACACCCAGGACTTCGATCTGTACACTGTTGCTGGAGAGGGTGCAATGCCTGCAATATGCTTGTTTTTGGTAATGTGGATAGTTGCCTATTCTGCTCTTCATTTCTAAACAGGTGGGATTTGATGTGTTTGTTGTCCAAACAACGTTAACACGATGACTTTATCATGTTCATCACCACTACAGCTTCTTGAATATAACTAACCTGTCTACAAAAGGCCATCAACTGTTTTGAAATGTCTGATCGATTTGGACCTGACGACTGGAGAATAAACCGCAAAAATATCGCTGTCATTTTGTCCTATGAATCACCAAACCACTCTATTCGAACAGCATCCTCCTTATTCTCAATCATCAACAATCGAGTCATCATACCAGGAAGAACATCTTCAACTGATAGGACATTTGACGCTAACAATGACATATAACAACAAAATCGATTCCAAGTGAGACTCAGGGATTCGAGCATGTCAAAATAGACGTCAAAGTGATATCGTAGCAAACGCGAGAACAAGAAAGAGCCAAGTTCATACCAATTTTCTAGTATAAGTGGAATGGCAGAGTTATGCTCCTTGTTTGCCTCCACAATTTCAAGGATCAATTCAAACTTGGATAACATCCAATCTTTCATTTCTTGACTTGGGATACCTCGTTCGGTTTCTATAAGACAGTATTGGATTCGTTCTCGGTCAGACTGATAAGGAGGAATGCTTGTAAATACAAAGGACGGTTCAGGTAGTGGAACAAGAGGTTTTGGAGGTAAGGGATCAAAGAGTTCATCACAGAAATGAAACTCAGGAAGATCTGCTGCAAATCTTGATCGCCATGAAATTTCTCCTTCTGTATACAATCGACATGCATTCTCAAACGAATGGGTGACATCCAGGAAAGGTGGAGAAAATACAAATATAGGTGTTAGGGATGTTTCTATATTGACAAAGAGAGTTGAATTCTACTATATGCTTCTCTACGAAGCGTATCCAGAAACAGATTATAAGGAACTGTAATCTATGAGTTCAGTTTCCTCTTCGTCTGTACCTCTGAGTAATTATTCTTGAGTTCCAGACATTTCTCCTTTACCTTACCTTCCTTCTTCCAAAGATTCCTTAGAATTATAGATAGAGGCCATTTAAATATATTAGTATCGGTGCAATTAGATTGAGTGTAGTACTGGAATACAGCTTGAACCACATTAATTTGCTTACAATTACTAGAGTCTATAGATCCTACACTTTCTGGAGAAATATAGTCACAGAGACATAAGATTAGTAAGAACTCAATAGAACTCTTTCTTTTTGTTTCCTCAGATAGTTCACTTATAAAGATCTTGATTTCTGCAGAACTTTTCTACAACATGAATCATTCGTCACACAATCACATCCCTAATCTCCCATACTGCGCGGAGATCCTCTTTGTGCAAGGTTATCTCTCTTTCGCCTGGAAGCATTCTGCTTCACAGAATCTTTCCGTTTTTTGACAGGAGAATATTCACTATTCTCGTTTCCGTTGCATTCTTTTTCATTGTTCAGGATCCTTTATCACTGTATGAATGAATGGTTCGAGTAGCGAGTGGTCATCAAGTTAGTTATTCCAATTGCAGTGAAAAGCATGAGTTGAAAAGTCAGGATATTATCAAATCTGCTAATCGGATCGAATACTGCCCTATTAATCGTTTTTATAAGGATGGACGGGGAATTGTCTATTATTATGACGATCATGATGTATTGGCACATACTTTGTTGTGTAATTGGTCCAAAGGAAAGATGCATGGGAAGGGTTATCTCTATGATGTCAAGAAGGGTAGTTTTGTTAGCATATTAACATTCTGTGATGATTTTCTTGTGGGTGAAGTTGATTTCTGTATAGATGAATATGCACATTCGATCATTGATGCTACAGATGGTTCTCGTTGGGAAGGCCCTTGTCGAGATGGTAAGGCATATGGAAGAGGGATGATCTATTCTGAAAGTAATAATCCTTGTTACTTTGGATGGTGCGTTGATGATGAACGTTGTGGTTTTGGAACAGTCTATTATGATCTTCCAGGAGAGGAGCTCGTGCCTTCTATTGAGGGATATTGGTTTCATGATGCGTTGTACGGTCCTGTTGAACATTTTGATTATCATGGTGATCATACGAATACCTCAATCATGATTGCAGGAAAGGATATTGGAGAACATTTAGTGTATTTTCCGAATGATCCCCTTCTCCTATACTCTTTTGTGAAGATTGTCCAAATCGAATCGAATTATGGAACTGATGAAGTAAGTGTTTTTGATATGAGTTCATGTACACAACTCGTTGAACTACATATTGGAAGCAACTGCTTTCCAAAAGTGAGAGGATTTATGATTAAGGATTTGCGATTTCTTCGTTCTGTTGTTATTGAAAAGGATTCATTTACAAGTTGTAATCGATTGGATAATAATCCTTGGACAGAACCAAATCCACGAGAGATCAAGATTAACCGTCAGTCCTTGAAGGTGTGTAACTGCCCTTCTCTTACAGAATTTTATTGCGAAGAGGGTTGTTTTTCTTCGTTTCTCTCATTTACCATGTTCGATCTGCCTAGTCTGAGAACCCTTCGAATTGGGATTGTTTCGGAAGAAGAACAATTTGAACAAGGATCTTGGAGTTTCTTTTGGTGTCCAACTGTTCATATTCGTCATTTTCCTTCTCTTGAGACATGTGAATTTGGAAACTATTCCTTTTACTTTTCTTATGCATTTCAAATTGAAGGTAGTTACTTTCAGTTCCTCTTAGAGTAGACTGTGCGAATCTTCATCATCTTCGTTTCGGAAATCATTCTTTTTGTAATTACAATAGAAAGGCAGCCAACGCAGTATTCAGAAGTATGAGAAAGTATTTGATGAGAAATAGATTTGCCTTTGCTGCAAGAGTTGGAATTCTTCAACGAATCCTTTTTCAACTGTAACCGCGTTCACCTCATTGATCTAGGTACTGAAGATGTACATGTCGATCTGCATACGAATACCTTTTGGAATCTGAAGCGGATTGTGAGTCAGTCGGTCAATCCAACCATCCTCAACTCTTTTTACATTGAACGACAATACCAGCCTTCCATTGTGAAGTCCAAGTGATTTGTTTGATACAAACACTTACACAATAGATTACACACATAAAGGACAACGTGATTACATCACATTCTCAATAGGCAATTGGAAAGCATCAATATCGTCCATGGGAGGCAATTCCGCCTCTGCATTACTAAATGCGTCCAACTGACTTGCAGCCAAAATGTCACTGATATTAACGAGTTCATCCATCATATTCTGAACGGTCTGTCGTTGAAGTTCAAAAATGATATCGTTCACATCCATACTCTCAGGAAGCTCCATCTCCACAGCATTCACAACCTTCTTCGTAATTTGATCATAGTCATTCATCGAATGTAACTCATCGGCACACTTGTTCATATCATCATCCATTCCAATAATAGGAGCTGAAAGAGAAAATGCATCCAATGGGAGCTGTTCTGGAGTAGCCATTTCTCGCTTTACAGAGGTGCGCTGAACAGGATACTCGGGAAGAGGCGCTGGGACTGGATCCGCAGGAGCAACCACTTTAGGTGTCTGCGCAACCATCGAAGGATTCTCCAAGTAACCAACTTTCATGGGAGCCAAATGTGGTTGAGAACGAGCTGGATTATCCACTTTCGTCTTCTTCGACTCGAAATCTAGCAGTGACTACCGGTATCAATCGATACTCCAGTAATAGCTGTTCCGTCTCGATCTACAATATTGGCAGGTTTTAGGGATCACAGTTTTCTTATTGATTACAATAGGAAGGAACTGGTCCATAGGTTTCAAACATTTACAAGAAGAACACTTCCGAGTTTTCTTCTTGGAATAGCAAGCAGGAAGAGTACTCAAATCAATAGAACTGTTCTCCATTATCACTCAATATAAAATATGACATCAAATGGTTGGAAACGGATATCCGCTGTACCTCTCTTTTAGAAACGTCATAACCGCGGTTGTTGCCTTCCATTATCCTCTCATGCAATAACATCATTTCTCTCAAAACTGGATTCTTTCGATGAAGAATCTGGTCTTCATGCTGCTGTGATGGTTGAACGAATTGTAGAAGTTTAAAACTTCATCGTTGTTCGATAATCTTTTGGGTATTGTTTGTATCCTAGGTTCTCTATCCCTTGGTGATAGAATGGTGATCCGTACAAACCTTCGATCCATGTCAAAAGAAGTCGTGATTTTGATCAAACAGTATGAAACGCTAAATCCTAAAGATATCAGGAAGATTGATACGTTGATCATATGAAAAAGAGCATACAATTAACTACAAGGTCAAATTCAATCGCTACAACGACATCTTTGACACTGGAATCATTGATCTGCTTCATTTTAATCAAAAGATCAAGAACTTCATAGTCACTTAAGCCATCTAAACAGGCCAGAACAATTCCTTCCCGATCTTTGCAAATGCTCTCTCGTTCTACCGAAATGAACGATTTGAAAAACGAAAAGTATCCTTGTTGAGGCTGAACCGGTTTGGGCACTTTGGTTGAGAAAATGTCACTGTTTGAAACGATATTGGGATCTTTGGACGCATTTGTTGGTTCATCTGAGCATTCCAATACATCACAAATCTAAAAAATGAGAAAAGAAGGAAAAGTGAACGAAATGGCCCATTGAATGTTTGAAATACGATGAGTGGAGATGGTTACGATGCGAAATGGCACACTCTAAGATCTGCATCAAGGGACCTTCCGGGGAACAAATACTCCTGCATGCATTCTGAACTACTTCTGGAGATGTTGACTGCAAATTAGAGAGTTGGTCTGCAGAAATAATACGATTGACTTGACACAATTGTTGATAATCACTGTTCTGACAGCAGGAACTCAAAACCATTTCTACTGAGCTAGAATCAAGAATGCCCTGAAGATCAGTGAGAACAGAGATACTTACAGCTGCTGATTGGATCAGCAACAATTCCACCAATTCCTGAAGCGTAGGAAGTGCTCCACAGTGAGAACATGGAGTTTGGAAGAAGAGAACCGTATCTGAGAGCCGATTAGAAATCGTGTTGAAGAAATCATGTTTGCACGGTCGACTGGACTCTGCTTCAAACATAGTCAGATAACGATCGATAAACGAAGTCGTCTCATAGTAAGCAACGTTTTTATCCTTCTTGACTTGCGTATTGAGATTCGTAATATATGTAACAATTGTATCAACTGATGACATTTCCTTCAATTCTCGTTTCTCGAATGACACTCCTTCCTCTAAACAAATCTACACATCATTAATGAAAAAGAGTGAAACATCCTCCAAATAGTGTGCAACAGTGACTAAAAATGCATTCTTAGGAATTGAATCAATACTTTTCACGTTCTTCAAGAATTCCTTTAGGATTGTTCCTACATCACTTTCACTGGACGAAAAAGCAATTGATGAATCACAAGAATCAGTTGAGATTCCAACAACATGAAGAAATGCAAGGATGTCAGGATGAAGGAGATGCTGTGAAGGAGAGAGAAGATCCGAACTATGATCCGTAATAATCAACGAATATCCGTTATTGTCCGCCCTCGACTATACACTGACGAAATCTGTTCTAACCTACTTGATAGTAATCTTGAAGAATGGAAGCGACTTTGAAAGGTCGATCTGTTCCCAAATAGAAAATATATTCGTTCACATTCAAGCCATAGGAATTGAGACATCGCAGAATTGAGATAGCGCATTGTTCTATAGATGAACAGAACATGGTAGAAATACCATCCGATTGGTTATATAACTCAATATTGAAACTCTAGGGATTAACAACAAATACAATCCTAACGGCATCTGTGAGCATTACAAGACCGGTTCGTGCGTAGCTGCAGTAGAAAAGAGGAATGGAGTTGAGATTGAGACTGTATGCGTGGACAGACGCAGAATTGATATAATCGACAACAGAGACAAGTGGTGAAATAAGACGATCAACATTCTGTTGAATACTCACCGACTGGACATTATTGTTCATAATAAGATCGCTATCAGAACTCAAATAGATATCAATTGGCGTAGACCGATTTAGAGCGATAAAACTCATCACTTTATCCTTGATCATCGCAAACGGTGATGAAAGAAATACAGCAATTTTCGTATACTTCTGTTTCTCTAGTTTCATATTATCTGTCATAAAGGCCTTTGGAATCATCATCCACTGTGAAAACACTTCTTGCTTTCGATCCACTAGGATTTCACACAACTACATCTGTTGTATACATGATTCTTCAAAAGAAAATATTGGTTCTCCTTGTGCAGAAAGAACGGGTTGTAGATAGTAGCATTTGGAAAAGATCTATGAGGAATCAACTCAAGATACCGTAACCTTCATAAATACAGGATCTGCATAGATAGCACAATTCACGAACCGTCCGTCATCTGCCAGTTTCTTAAAGAGTCTACCAAATTCACGGCAATCCACAACAATTACTGGAGACAAGAATCGATAACGTCCATGATGATTCTAACAAACACTAACTTATCGAATTTGACAACAGAACTTCTGACAGAATGTCCTCTCAGGAGGGGTATACGTATTCACTTGTTTCACCGAAGTCACTCCATTTCCGTCACTCATATCCATTGTCACTTCCCGAATAATGGGTTTCCGATTCTTCTGAGCCTACTGGTCAGATCCCCATATTTCTCCTACATCCACTTTTTGCACAAGTGCATCAAATGTTGTATTGACATCAAAAATGAATTCAGGTTCCACTTCAGCTCCATAATACTGTTCTAATATGCTTCTAAGCTGAGCTCGTTTTAGTGAATCCAATGACATCATCTCCAGTGAATCTGTAGTTTGATTGTTAAAGATCCAAAATTTGGGGTATTTTAGGATATCGACACAGTGTAGGATTGAATGCCACATAGATAACACACATCCTCCAATAGCACGCTTTCCAGTTCCTCACCATGAAGCTCACACTATTCGGGTCATTTTTCATATTCAGAAGTACAGTGTTCTGCTGATCAAGTTGGGAAGGAAGAAGGATCTCTTCAGTATCAGGTTGTGAGACCTGTTCATCAATTGGAGTTAATTCAGTCAGAAGGGTCTTTCTAGTAGAAGAAGAAGGATTTTCAATCTCAAATGTCTGAGTAACAGATTCCTCTTCTCCACTGAATCGTTGACTGTACACAATAGAAAGAGTTCCTTCTTCGTACTCCTTCTTCACACGAGATCGACTTATCTTACCACTGGTAGTCTTTGGGATTGTCTTGGGTGCTACGATGACCAATTCATACAAACTAATTCCATTATCACTTGAGATCACACGTTGAAGCTCTTTCGTTATACGAGCGTATTCATCAGAACTTCGACTTGGTTCTCGCAACTCCAAGACCACAATTAATCGTTCTTCTTCCTCTTGAAAGGTCTACATTGAGAATCCAATAATAATTCACTACTGTGATAGCTGCAACAGAACCCTGTTTCACATCACTTACAGCATACGTTGATACTTCAATGTCCTGAGGATAGTGGTTCTTACCATGTATAATGATCAAGTCTTTAGACCGCCCACAGATATACAATTGTCCCTCCTATCTCTCAATCCATCATTCATTCTTCACATGTATAAAACCCAAATCTCCCGTAGCCAAATACAAATGACCTTCATCCTCTGATATCCTATTCTACAGAGTAAACAACATATTCATTCTTACTTCAAAACTCTCCTTATGTGATGGATAATACCCTGCTGCTAATGAGGTTGAACATACATACACTTCACCGACATTATCTTCCTATTTCTTATCTAAATGTTTAGTAATTACACCAATATCATGATTATCATGAACAATACGAATTATTACTTCAGGATTCTTATGAATATCCCCACAACTAAACAGTTCAATAGCATGTCCTGTCTTCTCCAAATTATCCTTCTCTTTCTCCACAATCTTGTCTCCTGTCTCTTCATTCCAGATACTCATGACCTCCACATGATTCTCTTTCTCAAAGGGCTCTCTCTTCAGTGTCAATGCTTGATGGCCCCCATCACACACGTATACACACGACTCGGCCAAACCATACCCTCCTGTCATCACTTCACGTTTCAATCCATATTCTCTGAACACTGACACAAATTGCTTCACTACAGAGACTACGATGGGTTCAGCTGCATTAAAGATGTGTTCAATCGAATTTAGCGACAATGACGACTTTGCGGCAAATGACGAAAAGCGGCGTAAAATCAGCGAATAAGCGAAATTAGGGCCTTGAAGATGAGTAGCATGGTATTTTGTTGCTAGAAGCAGCCATAAACAAGGATTCAAGATAAATACGATAGGAGAGAAATAGATGCCTGATCCTCCACAATACAACAAAGAAAGAACAGCTCCAATTAAACCCATATCATGGTACTGAGGTAACCAACTCACTACAACGGCATTTGTACTAGCACGAAGAGAGCGAATGATCGTCGTCATGTTGTTAGTGAGAGCAGCAATAGTAATCATTACTCCCTATTCTATCACCAATCCTCTCATGAATACTTTTGGTGCAGAAGTACTACCCGAAGTGTATTGGAGGAAGCAGAGATTGGTAGGGCTGAAATGGAGAGCAGGTTCATCTTAGCATTACAAAATGACTTCAAACTCACCTTCAGGGACCTCTGGGAAGTCCTTGAGAGCAGTAATGGAGTCTGTATTGATCCATTGCATTTCTGGCCAATTTGCTCCTGAGCGAGAGAAGAATGATTTCATGTCCGTGAGCTTCTTCACATGCAGATAGGAACTAGAGTTAATGTAAACACGAACCGAAACCCATTACAGAGAGCAACCTTGGCTTGGCAATTCTGTTGAATCCCTGAGAACAGCTGAACGTTCTTCTTGATACCAGAAGGATCTAAAAGGTAAAATAGGATAATCTACATAGGTACTAGGAGGATATACAGGAACAGCAACGATGCCAGCACGCAAGCAACCGAGGAAAATGAGAATAAACTCTATGCATGGAGGATAGACAAGCATCACAAAATCGCCTTCAGCAAGTCTATTCATTACATCACCAGCACGCTCTCAACTTGTACTCGTTTCGAAGAATAACAGATATTTTGTACGTAATCTTATTTAGGTTCTACAAGATTCACGTCCAAAGAAGTAAACGATACGTTGTAGGAAAGAACGGCAATTTCTTTGCCGTCAGAATCACAATAGCGAAGAGCAATCTTTCATAGGTCAAAGAAAATAATAGCATACTTTTTCAGGCTGTGATGATGCCCATTCCCGAATACGGTGAATCAAAGTTGTCAGTTCATTTGAATTTTTGGAATCCGTTGAACTCTCCATGGGAAATGAATAGGTCAAATATTAACAGAATCAAAGAAAAAGATGTTCAATTAATTCTTTGCTACCATGTCCAATCACCCAATGAAGGATTGCTATGAAATCCTGGGAGTGGAACAGGATGCAACGTACTTTTGAAAGTTCCAAACAACTGATTGTTAGGATTGATGTCATCAAGAAGGCATATCGTAAACTTGCATTGAAATGGCATCCAGGTAATTATGTTCTTCGAGAATTTGAAGTGGAGATAAGAATCCTGATAATCTCGAGGAAGCAACGAAACAGTTTCAAATGATAGGACGGGCGTGGGAAGTATATGTTGATATGAACGAAATATGTAATTAGATTCTCTCCGATCCCCAAGAACGTGCTTGGTATGATGAACATCGCGATTCGATTAACAGGTATGCTTCAGATTGAACAGTAATGCGAATAGTGGAATGGGAGTTGGTTCCATGGATGCTGACGATTTTTGTGCATTTATGATGCCTTTCTTCAATCCAATGGCCTTCTCCGGATTTGGAGATGACTCAGAAGGTTTTTATTCTGTATATAGTCGTGTATTTTCTGAGATTCTTGAGAAAGAACGGTATTCATTGTGATTCGTTGTAATAACTAGTCAAAGTGATAAATCTGTCAATTTACCTCTCTTTGGGTCCATGCATTCATCCCTAGAGGAAGTGTTGTTGTTCTACAAACAGTGGAGTTCTTTTATCTCGTGTCGGTCTTTTGCTTCTGCGGATCGCCACAATGTTCGTGAAGTGGGGATTGATGTTCAATCTAATGTTTAGGCTCCGAACCGGTTTGTTCGTAGAGCTATGGAGAAGGAAAACAGTAAGTCTCGAGAGGATTCTCGCAAACAGTACAACGCCACTGTGCTTCGATTAGTCACATTATGCAAGAAGACAGATCCTCGCTATACAGAAGCAATCGAGGCTGAGAAGAAGGAACGAGAACGGAAAGAAGAAGAAGCAAGAAAACGGCAGCAAGAAGCAGAGAATCGACGGAAAGAGGAATTACGGAGTAAGATGGAAACTGGAGTTACAAAGGTAAAGAAATTGATTACAATGTGATGAAAAGACAGAAGAGGCTGAAAAAGCCTTTACTCTTGATGATACTGTGTATGAGGAGACTGGAACCTGCAATCTGTATGAGTGTGTAGTTTGTCAGAAGGTCTTCAAGAATGAAGCACAGTTGAAGAATCATGAACATATCCAATTGCATCTAAGAGTCTCGTCCCTTAATCCCAGAGAGTCGAAAACACATTCAGGCTGTGGAAAAGTTGCGACGAGAATTGGAGTTGGAAGAGGCAGATCTGTCGGGTACTCCTATTCAAGAAAACTCACCAGCTGCAGAACAAACAGAGGAACCAGAAGTGGTGGAGGAGGTTTCTCAGCCCAAAAGTAGCAAGAAACAAAAGAAGCAAAAGAAACGAGCTATGATGGTAGAACCAACTGAAGAAGTTCCCGAAGAGAGCGGGGAATTGTCGGTTCTGGAGATGATCGAACAAATGAACATGCAGTCGATGACGGGTCGCAAAGCGAAGCATATTAATATAAATGAAGATATGGAAAAGTCAAAGAAGGGGAAGAAAGGAAAAGGACGAAAGAAATCGTATGTGTGTTACAAACAACCAATACCACCTTTCACTAATTCAACATGGTTTACTTCTTGGCAGAGACACCCACAGACTTTCCGAAACGACCAGTGGTCTTGGTGTGCTGACCACGGACCTTCAAGTTCCAATAGTGA
>JABLTK010103127.1_pt1 | contig 22320 bp, 33 predicted proteins | sample 7160131 | NCBI WGS metagenome assembly JABLTK01 (sample SAMN14651221, study PRJNA627086) | human gut metagenome | isolation source: feces | host: Homo sapiens
ACCTTTCTTGGAATACATCACCGGAACTGTCGCTTCGAGGAATTAGAAGAAGGACCGAAAAAGCAGCACGATACATCATTCCTTGTTGCATTTCTGAGAAGAAAGAAAGAGAATAAAACCCCGAGCATTTGATTGTACTGTTTTGTTTGCTATTCAGAAGAAACAGGTCATCGAATATAAGGTGTCTTGCTAACATTATGTGTTGATTCGTCAGCCGAGCATAAAACAACCATGTCTTTCCTTAAACATCCTTGACGATACTACAAACAACAAAAAGTAATTACTCCAAAGAATCATACCAAAAACACTTGTCAACCTCTGCTGTCTGTAGTTGATTTCTCTGCATTAATACATGCCAAATCTATATTTTCTATTATGATATCTGTCAGATATAATGATATCAACTAAGATGATACTATTCTTCCAGGATACGAGTACACAATAGATTACAAAAAATGAACTCAGAACCAAGTACTATTCATCCCCTTGATCAAGTTCAGTCATTGACTCATTGTAACAGTCGATCTTATTGAATTTGTCATTAATAACATGCATACTATCCAGATATGAAAGTCGAGTTCACTCATTTTTTCTTTTTGAGAGAGTGAACTTTCAAGTTCAGCATGAATCATCTTCTGTGTATCTCTTTGTTTTCTCTCATTCGAGTTGTTTATTGGATTCACATAGAATCCATTTTCGAGCTAATGCCTGGATTGACAGCATCGTGTATATTTCTTCTAAACTCTTTATTATAGCCTTTCTAATATATTTCGATAAGCGATATTGGAATCTGCTTGTCTTGATTTCCATTCCATTTGATTACTGTCTTGCTGATTACTATTCTCACTTTTTTAGTTCAAGGGAAACCTATTTTCTTCTTCATTCTGTCTCCCCTTTGACTGCCATCAATTGTGTAACCTTACCCTCTTACTATGTTCAGTGTATTATTCTCATGATACTTGACCAAACCAACTCTTGGATTCGTATTCTACTTCATGGTTTACTCATCTGTATCAACAGAACCTTCATTATTTTATTTGGAACACATCCATTATTGATCGTTGTTCTATTTCTTGTATTATTGGATGAGGGTTTGAAACCACCATCCACTCACTATGGACCATTATCGTATGTGTATGCAAATGCCTATTCAGAGTTTCTACCTTCCCTACAGTCCATTGTCCAAGGAATCACACTAATTCCACTCATTGTGCGAATCTATTCTCATCCACATAATCGGTTTTCAGACTCATCTCGTTATCTTCCAGTACTAGCCTATGGAGATGGCCCCCATTCTCTTGCTTACTCTCTCTTATTCTTGCTGATGTCGAATCCCTCAAAAGTGTATCTTATTCTTTGTCTTCACTGCTTCACCATTTCTCTGTACTACGACTTATGTGTTGAAGGATCTGACATATTTGCTGTTCTCTTCTATACAGAATCGATTGCTTGTGGTTTCTATCTTCATGAATATATAAGTGTGTTACCCTAGTTCCATTTTTTGTTTTCAAACAGATACACATACATATCTCACTTCTTATGTCTTCGTTCTTCCATTAACCGATCTTCTCTTTCTCGCAACTCCTTCTCTCGTTTCCTTTCTGCAAGTCGCTTTTCAACATTCTCAGCTTCAAGCATCTCCTCGTCCTTCTTCTTCAACTGCTCTTGCATCGAATACCATGGATGGGCATTTCGAGGTGTTCGCAGGCCATACTATGGAATATCCATCTCAAAATACATACACCTAACAGAGATGGCCACATTCCTCGTTCCTTCTTTACGAGGTTTACCACGATTCGGCTTACTGCAGCCTTTGACCAGGTACATTTCTATGGATCAGACTACTCTCTCAGTAACACTTCAGGATTGAGTTTATCTGCCAATTGAAGGTTCATCTTAAATGACTTCCCTGTGGAAGAACTATTCATAACACCTCTTTCGTATGGTAACCAGTTAGCTTCGAGAATTACTGTTGTCTCGGTAAAGTTCAAGTGAATATCATCACAACCCAGAGTTGCAGGAGCATCCCATTTGTGAGCTAGTTTGATATTTAAGGCAATCTAGATGAATACTGACTGATCAATCCTACTTCTTCCAATCCTTCAGCCCATTGGTATGCAGGTGAGATAACAGCAAACTTTTGCGAATTGGCATTGTAGAAACTCTGAAGCTTGCGAATTTGGATACTAGGTGACAATTTAACTCCAAGCATACTTCTTTTCTCTTACAGCATCATCAAATTGCTTTGTAATATCAATATTTTGTCTCACAGCACGCTCAATTACTAAAGACGCCAATTTCCACCACGATCGTTGAATTGTCTATCCAGTTACTTTGAAACAATACTCTAATATACAAGAGTGATAAGAGATTGGTCGAAAACGTTTGATTCTTGGAACAACTGAATAGCATTATCCTCTGTTGTACATTCATCAAACTGAGAACAGATAGCTGATACAAATATAAGTAAAATACAAATCAAGTAACACATGAAAAGGAAATGATCTTCGATTCTTGATATTAACTTTCCATGTTGCTGAGCTGACTCTACTTAGGCAACAGAATAAGCAAAAGTCGGAATATGCTTCAAGTCAAATGAGAAGATTCTCTTGTTTTTTTGACACAGATACCATTTTACTATCATTTCCACTATTTGCAGTTGATTTAGTACCTCCTGAACATTCGATATGAAGTTTGGAAAGGTGATTAGGAAGGCTATTGCTGCATGTCCGTAGGAGACGGAGTTTGGAGATTTTAACGTATAGACCAGAATGGGGAGATAGCTGGATGGACTACAAGAACTTCAAATTGATTATTGCTGAGATTGAACAAGAGAAGAAAGAGAAGATGGAACAACTTCAGAAAGAAGACGAAAATGCTACAATTGATATAAGTGGGAATGATGAGATAGGAGTTTATTGATAGCTTCTTTAGAGAAGGAAAAGCAGTTCTTCAAGCAACTAACTGATAGTGTATTGCGTGTGGATACTTTTTTCCATCAAATTCAAGTTCAATACATTGTTGAAGTAAAGGCGTTGATTGACGAGGTAAAAAAGATCGATGACGTTTGTATACTTGCATTTCATTTACCGTAGTGTCCAAAGGAACAATTGGAGTCGACAATTGAGGCTTTGTTGGAGAAATGTCGAGAACTACACGGGAAGCTGCTTCTCTTAGAAATGTTTGCTCATGTGAATTACTGTGGCTTTACGAAGATAACGAAAAAACATGATCGAATGACAGGTACATTTGTTATCTGCTTCTGATCATAGGATATATTACACAAAAGAAATTTATGCAGAAGAAGGTCAATGTAACAAGCTTTTCTAGTTTTACCTTGTGACATTTCACTAGCTCGTTGATAGTTAGATTACGTAACTCTGTTCGTATCGTAGAAGACCAGTATATTGTATTATCCAAATGTCTCTCCCATATAAAGACAATTCCACCTATTAAAAAGTCAAAAGAAGTAAAGGAGGTTAATGATTCCCTTGTTGAACTTGATCGAAAGGTGGAATGATAAGGTGTTTGTTAAACAATCAGAATATATTCTACATTAATCTAGAGAAGGAACTCCCCATGAACACGAGGTCTCAATCAACAAATTACTTCCACCCATATTTATACGGAACCAACCTCTCTCTCCCCAATGCTCTCCCCAGTTGTTCCTCACAATCCAATACCATTGTCCTGTGGAGGATACTCCCCATCCAGCAACTTCCACAATATGTCCACCTTTATAGTTGTGATTGTGTTCCACAAAAATACCACCTTCATAGTTCATGAATTCGTCTGTCATTACAATAAAACATGTAATTGGACCACGAGCATAAATCTCAGCCATCATATGTTCTGCTCCCGATACTTCACCATACTCTTGTACCGCTACAGTACGATACTCGTTCACATGATAGCAGTATCCAGTCGCATCACAATCCATACAAATACCCTGCATATCACACGTCTTCTTTCTTCCTTCATAAGCTTGACATGTCTTATCAGGCACATGATAGAGATAGGAATAACGATAGGCTGAGGCAGCATCACCTCCTTGGCACGATCCATCAGCACAATTTAGGAATACTTGGGCTGATACTTCAATGATTGGCCACTTCCCCTTACGACGTAGTAACAAGCGATCAGAAAGTGCTGAAGCTGCAGCTTGTGCCCAACAGGAGTTACAGAATTGAGGACTATGTTGATTGTGGTTGGGAGTGGCGTAATTGTGCCCATTGAGGTTCCGAATATCATAAGTTGTAGGTAATGAGGAGACGTTTAGGTATGTCCAAGGAAGTGGGGATTTAATGACAGGCTTATTCTGGGTCCAGTCAGTAGGATAACCACAAGAAACGAAGTTCTTCAATACAGATCGTTGGGATGGTTTCGTAGGCGAAGTGGTATTGTGGGAGACTATTGTTGGTGTACCCCAATAACACAGTTCTTCAACCCCTAACACATTAGCTCCTCGATAGATCCGGATGAAACCAAATTCACCCCAATAACTGCCCCAACTATTACGAGCAATCCAATAGGGCAAATCGTCTTCACCCCAACCGATGATTGTAATGTAGTGAGTTCCATGGGCATCCCTTCCATTTGTGAAGATTCCACCACTGTAAGATCGAAAAGCAGAATTCAAACGAATCGAACACGAAATTGGACCATTATAATAGATTTCACGACGCATTGCCTCTTCACCACTAATTTGACCATAATGGGTCACATAATAAAGATTGTAATCATACACAGGCTCACAATAACCGTCATCTGTACAAGAACGACAAATGTTTAAATCTATGCACCGTTCCTCACTACCCGTATAAGGGAGACACGTTTCATCAGGAATTCCCTTCTCTGCCATGTATTTATAAGCATGATTAGGAGTTCCACCCTGACAACCATAACTATCTGCACAATTAATTAAAACTTGAGTAGCTAATTCGGGTACTTGCCATGTATTCGTCACTTTTAAACGAAGTCGATCAGCAACAGCAGAAGTAGCTGAAAATGCCCAACTTGCATCACAATAGTTTGGAATATCCTGGTTCTTCATTGTGGAGGCATAGTTCCAGTCATACAAGTTACGGCTACGGTATGAATTCAATTTGATACATTATACATATCGTACCACGTAGGCAAATCTAACTCATCTTTCTCTTTACTATAAAGTCTTCCTTCTCTTCCTTCTGTGTGTGGTACTGATTGCGGCTGAAGAATTGCTTGTCCAACGGCAAAGAGTATACCTGACGTATGAATACCTTTCTATCACTCTTACAAAGTAGATGAAACATTGTTTGCCCTTATATATGTATGAAAAATCGTGCGCCAATTGGATTGCAGAAACAAACAAACACAACAGTTTACATATCTATGACTTCTTCGTCAATAACATCCTCTTGGCTCATACCAGGAAACAAATTGTATGACTCACTTGTTGAGAAGGCACTAATTCTCATACTCTCTCTTCTCAACTCACCTTTTCGCTGTGCAAGCGATAAACAATACTTTCCGCAACTCTTTGTTGTAGAAGAAGTAATTGAAGGACCAACTACTTGTTATCACGCTTCTTTGTGTCTACATCTGCCCCTCACTCAGAGGATCATCACTTAAGTCACTAATATACGTGTAAACAATGCAATCCTTTAACTGGATTGTTTGATCTACTTCATTCCATAGATCCACTGTATAATCTGCAACATAAGTGGGTCCAAAGGCAACTACTTGCCATATTCATTTCAGAAACTTCGCACAAATGACGATTGATGGTATTTACAGCCGTATTGACAGAATCCACACACTGAAACTGATCTGGTTTTACTGAGCTACACCATCACAATCCTGGAAAACACAAACCTGAAATCATAGTCTTGAAAGGATTCGTTCAAGGTAGAGATCAGATATCCATACACTTTGCATGATTCAGGGTCGTCCATCTTTCCTTCTACACCATTAAGGAAATCTGCTCCAAATGCTTCCACTAGGATATTTGAACTGTCAGAAAGCGTAACAAATACGTCATCCGCTTCTTTCAAGTAGTCTTGCCGCAATTTCCTTGACAACTTCTTCTGTACAGTAGACATCTTACCTACCTATCAGAAATGTATTCTTCTCACAACAGGAATATAATTCAATGCGACAATTCAACTTCATATCACTTTCGGTAACTTGATTCAATTTTGAGCTCAATGCCGCTAATGTCGGTGCCTCAAGATATTTCATTGATACAATACTTCTAATATATCTCAAATACCCTTGTTAGAATAACAGAAGATTCGCGGGAAGAATTCGAAAAAACCGCAATCTTCGGTATTTCTAGTCTTTCTTTTCTAGCACAAGTATTTCAACAAACAAACGAATGACTATGAAGTTGATCATTCTCCATATTGTCCTTTGGTTTATCCTCTTTAAATTCAACTTGTGGAGTAGGAGTGACAGGAATCACAGACACGGCAGGCACAACAGTAGTGGCTGGAAGAGTCATTCGATTCGTCTCATCACGTCTCCACTTCACAAAGAAATATACAGGAACATTCCAGAAAAGCACGACAACCACATAGGTGACAGCTATACATACAAAGACATTCCATGTAGTATAGATATGAAGGGCTCCGCATATTAGCGCATACCACCCACCTCTACTCCTCAGACCAACGAAGCATGCTTACGCACAACCACCGATGATCATGGGACCTACCGCACCTGTTGAAACGGAAGCTCCTTGAGCCAGACTGACGGATACCATCGTAGTACTGAAGATTGCAGGAAAACCAGAAAAAGCACCAGCAAACAGCCCAAGCCCACTCGAACTCAGCAAACTACTTATACAGATACAAATAGCAGCTGCCAAACCCCTAAGGATATGTGTATACCAATGAACCTTGTGAGTACCTTTGGGAGTTGGCGGTAATCTCCAGCATAAAACAATTCCAACGACCACACATATCGCCATCACAATAAGAGAAAACGCCCAGAGCTGCATTCCTTGTTTAGCAGTAAGTTCGTGAATCCAAGTTACAAGGATAGCAGCAACAAACCACATCACGAGAGATACAACAAGGGTATAAAAGACAACGGTACTATTCTTCATCCGTTTCTCCAAACGAGAAGGAAGGATCTTCCAAACCGGAAGGAACACCAGATTCGTTGCAATAATTCCAATAGGAGCAGCAAATAAGGATTCGACTTGCTCCGTTGCAGTTCTTCCTGAGTCTGTTAGAAATACATATGAAGTGGGTACAATTGTTGTAGGGACGGAACTAATCACGCCTCCAATCGCACCTCCACACTTTTCAATGCATATGGCGACAATAATAGCAATGAGGAATCCTACACTTGCTGACACCAACGTTTTCACCCAAAACATCAATAGCGATGATTCGTTTCCAAGATGGAGTAATGAATGAAACAAACAGATGATCCTACACGAATAATACCAGCATAAATCAATGTGTCCAACTTCTCTTTAATAACAGGGTCTTGCAAATAGCGAGATGCTGCCTTGGGATTGGATTGCATCTCTTGGAGCACCTGGTTCATTGCTGGATCCTGCATAATGGATACAATCTCCGGATCTTCCATTGACCGCTTCTGCTGAATCGGATCCAAAGGTCTTCCCTGCATCTACAACTCACATTCTCTTTCAATTCCAACTTCTCTAACATGTTCCTGTGTCTTTCGCACACCCTCCTGACAAGCAGCATCTTCAGGATCAATTTCCAATCCATGCATGAAACTGCGGATCGATTTGTGATACTGTTTGAGCACCATTTCAATATTACCCTTACGCACCCATGCCTTCACATACTTCGGATCTAATTCCAATGCCTTGTTAATATCAGACAGAGCACGTCCATAATCCAAGAGCTTGCTTAAAGCAGTACCACGGTTATTATAATAGGTTGCATTGGTAGGATCACGACGAATGGCCTCATCGTACTCACGAATAGCCTCGGGATACTTGCCTTCAAGGAAGAATTGGTTTCCTCGTTCTTTTGCCTTCAATCCCTCTTCTGGATTTATGTACTTTCGTTTCTCATCTTCTGCCTTCAGTCGATTCACTTGTTTGATTTTATCATCTATTCCCTTCAGAGGGTATTCCGTACGTGAGGAAGTGAATGCCTCTAACGCAGCATCATAATTGCCTCTCTTCATCTCCGCATTACCGATTCGCATGTACGTCTATACATTACTCTCATTCAACAAATCACACTTTTGCAACATCCTCAAACGAAGCATGGATTTCTCGAGCCAATGTGATTGTCTCCTGACACTTCTCCACACACTCATCATATTTTCCTTGCTCCAACAATACAGCACATACGTTATTACGAATTGAGATGTTGTTGGGCTGAATCTCAAGAATCGCCTGATACTTCTCCATAGCAGCATCAAAGTTCTTCTTCTTGTACAGAGTGTTTCCCTCTTCTCGTAAAGCCAACACCTTTTTCTCTTCTTCTGACAATTCCGGTTTAGGCTCAGGTTTAGGTTCTTCTTTAGGTTTAGGTTTAGGCTTGGACTCTGCTTCCTGTGGTTGAGAAGCAGCTTCTGGGGGCGTCATACCTGAAATCATAGCCTGAAGAACAGCCGTAATCTGAGGATCTCCCATCATGGACATTAGATTTTGGGGGTTCTTCTGTAATGACATAAGCTTTGGAATGAACGTGGGATCATTACGCAATTCGGCAACGGCAGGACTCGTCATTGCAAACGAAATCATCTGGTTGATAAAAGCTCTCTCTCCTCCACTTTCTCTTTTCTGAGTAGCCTCATCCAAACCCCTCTGAAGCATATCGTTAGGTCCACAACTTTTCAGACCTTGTTCAAACGTAGCAATTGCCTCATCAAATTGCCTTAAAGCCTGCAATGCTGCTCCCTTTCGACAATAACCCTTTGGCCATTTGGGATTCAATTCGACACACTTAACAGCATCCTCCAAAGCCTCTGTCGCCTGTCCAGCAGAGAGATAGGCAGCAGAACGATTACTGTACAGAATGTGGTTTGTTGGATCGATTTCGATTCCCTTTCCATACCATTTGATAGCCTCGTCATATTCCTTCTTTGCCATATACTCATTTCCCTTAGCTTTCGCAGAATCAGCAGTTTCCATCTTCTATTTAATAAGCCCTCATTTTTCAATAAGATTCCTACCTTTTGTTTTACTGAATACCTTGGAATAATAGTGGAAAACAAACAAATCGAACGTTCTAGAACATATCTGTAACAAACAAAGAACCAATACCATCTTCAAGGGTTGAACGCATGGATAAAGCTACTGGTTGCCAAAATCTCACGTTTCTGGTAGGAGCAGTTCAGATTGTTATCAGGTTCTGTATGGAACTCGATACGGACTCCAGAAACAAATCCGTTGAATTTTCCCTTCAGTTCGCAGGGACAGTATTCAGCATCCCGCGATTCAGGAAGGTTGTCAAGGCTTACAGGCTCTGTAATCTCAGCTCCAAATGTATAGTCGTTTCCTTCCTCCATGAACTGGTCCGTCCAACGACACTTCAATGATGTCTTCAAGAAACCTCCCTTAGGCTTGAATCGGAACTATTCGTTAGTCCTTCCTTGCATCACTTACAGTTCGCTTGATAGACTTGTCGTCCGTTAGCAGAGGAGGCATAGCGAAGCAAGTCATACCTTCAATAGCTGAAGGAACCGAATTACAATGAGCTTCAATCATCACAGAGGTAGCAGTACCCTCACGTGATGATCGACACACAGCAGAACATGGTGCCTGACCTTCAGGGATCGGTCCCTTGTAAGTCAATACAGAGATAGCTTCTTCAGGCGTCTTAGCTGGGACTGTAATCTCAAAGGTCTTGGCATCTTCCTTCTCTTCGACCACATGACACATACCCTCAGCAGGTGTGAACTCATAAGCCTTCGCATTCGAAAACGTGATACGTAAGGCCGTATTGCCCTCCTTCAAACCCTCTGGACACTCTGGCTTGATCTTCAATTCACCCTTCAGGATCTGCTTCTCGATACCTTCAGGCTTCTGTCTATCCATCATCGCTTCTTCTCATTCCTACTCAATACGAAGCGTCTCAGACAAACTACCGTCAATCGATACTACAGCCAGGGCCTCATCATTACCTTCATCTTCATCTTCATCTTCATCAGCAGTCGTAGTAGGAACAGTGGAGGTGGTAGGCTGGGGCATCGTCTTGCCAGGAACTGCCACATGAATCTGCTCCTCCACAGGGACGATTTCCTCATCAGCATCTTCTTCGTCCATCGTATGCTCCACTACAGTCTCTGTCACCTTCGGTGTCTGCAAGTCTGGAGGTGTGCACAAAGCCTGAGAAGCTGACTTCACTTCCGCAATCGTTGGTGACAAGAACTCTATGTCCGTTGTCTGTGTACGTTCCAGATCTTGACGCAGACCTACAAATCATTGCCTCTTTCAATTCCAACGTGTTAGCGGCTCAGTCACCTGCTGAGCATCGAATTGTTCATCCACAATCAGATCTACCATGGGCGTTGTAACTGTCTCAGGGACCTGATGATAAGGTAATTCAGCTCTATTCATGAACTTAATTATTCATTACTACGTCACATCGAAGAAGTCGTCAAATTTCTCAGCAACAATATTTGCTTTGATTTCCTTCTTTGTATCAGCAGGAATACGACCTTCCAACTATTCATTAAACAGAACTAGTAAGATTCACATGAAGAATGGCTTCCCAAGCATCTCGTCGGTAATCACGAATTTCCGCGGGAATTTCATTAGTATTCAAACAGTCATTAATATCCAGTAATTCGTTATTAACGGTGTAGACTGTGAGAGGATCATTTGCAAGACGAATCTGACGTAGAGGGATATTCAATACAGACGCGCCTTCCATTCCATTGATACAACGACGGAAGGCATAATAGAAGCTAATCTTGTTCTTTTCCACTTCGGAATAAGCCACATTTCCACTCATGCTCGTATAAACCACATCTCTCACTTTCTCCAACACATCCAAAGCCAGGAAGGGAGAATGATGATCAATATCAATTGTGATGATATAGATATCATTGACCAAGAGATACAGAAGACGATAGGCGCCGATGACCATAGGAATCGGTTCAGCAATAGGATAGATATCATCAATACGCTTCCCTCTATTCCATCAACCTCTACAACCGAATTCCAACCCCAAAACACTGTTCGAAGGGTTTCTACAGGAAATGCGGATATCTTCAATCGTAGACGTGAATTGTTGGAGAATAGATGTAATTCGTTGATATCTAGTCTATAAGAGGCCAGAATCAACGAAAACGTACGAGACAAACGAAGTCTTTACAACGCATCCAATCTCTCCCTTTAGGGATACCAAACAAACAGCAATGACACCCATTCTAGAGGATAAACACTTTAAACACCTAATGCGAGTGCTCGGGGTTTTGAAATGCAAGGATCGCAACAAACAGTTTAGTAACCACTTGGAGGATAGTAATGATTATCATACATCTGATCTGACGGACCATTTCCAGCAGGATTGGATGGAGGAGGAGGATAATTGTAATTCTGAGGTGGATAGGGATAATTGTCATAATTACCCTGATAAGGAGGATATGAATTTGGAGGATAGTCATTTCGCTGCATTGGAGGAGGAGGATAGTTATATCCGTCGTAGGGAGGATAATATCGGTCATTACCTCTTGAGTAATCATCCCGAGGTCGATCACGGGAACGTTCTCTTGAAGAATCTCTCGAGCGATCACGTCGACGGTCATCATAACGGTCATCATGGTGACTTCGATGGTCATCATATCGACGATCACTATTCCTCACTTCCATTCACTTGAACTACTTGTGATAACGTCGTGAACGGTCATCTCCCTTAGATAAAGAAATCGGCGAACAACGAATCTCAAAACCATCTCCTTGCTTCACAGGATTCTCCAAACATTTATCGTAATCAGCCTTCATTGCAAATGTGACAAATCCAAAGCCACGCGAGTTGTGAGTACCCTTCTCGTAGCAAATGAACGCTTCTTCCACAATCCCCTAAAGATAAGACTGAAGACGGGCAAAATACATAGTTTCCAAAGAATTTGTTAATATCGTCATTGGTCCAAGTGATAGGAAATCCATTCACATGTAGTTTGCGAGAGTCCTTCGGTCCTTGATCTGAAACAGAGGTAGTGGATCCCCCCTTTGGTTTGGGTGGATTATCTTTAGCAATAGCATACTTCAGCTGCAGAGGTCGTCCCTAAATCTCAGTAGACACTTAAATGGCAACTCCAATAACAGTTTCTGTGTTGATTGCCTTTAAGGCACTCAAAGCATCAACAAATACGATAAAACCGTAACCTTTGGACTTATTTGTTGATGAATCTACAACTAGACGCACATCCTCAATCTCTCCAAAACTTGAACAGACATCTCGAAGCATGGCCTCTGTCACATCCGCTGGCAGGTCAAACACGAACAATTTACGAAACTTTGAATCGTGTGTGTAGTTGGCAATGAAATCCTTAAACACCTCGGTACCTGGCTTAAACCTAGGTATTGGTCGAAATTGACATGAGACAAACGTTTTAAGAAGAAGTTTGATCAAAATATCAGGATCTACCAGACTCAACATGTATGACAAAACACCCTCGGAAAACTCAATCTCTTTGCTTCGATTTTACCACAGGACTGCAACCGCCTACTTCTCAACCGATTCGACCTTTGGCTCTTCGCTCATACCAGATAATTGTGGACGAATCTCAATTTCAAGAATTCCCGTGGGAGTTCTACAGTACAGATTGGAAAGAGATTCTACTTGTGATTTCCTCTCAGTGAAAGGTGGTATTGATTGACAGCTCTACTGAGATGAGAAACAGATATTTATCGAATCTACTCAGAATCAGTTATCTGTTCCTATTCATATTTGCAGTCGTTACTTCTCAAACGGATATGGAGGATGACGAAGAGATGGAGGATCCTTTGAGTATTGGAGGAGGAACCCAACAAACTTGTGATGCCTGTCGAACTGTTATGGATCAGTTGTTGCAAGAATGGCATACTTTTGACAATGATGCATTTTTGGAAGCTATTGATCAAGCGGCACACAAAAATGAGTATGTTCCTGTTGTACCAGAAGATGAGGTAGAATTGAGCACGAAGGATGAGTTAATAGAAAGAACGACAGGCTTTCGAAAAGCGGGTCGTCGCCAGGTTTGCATGCGTGTTATGGCTTACATCTATAGGTTTATGAAGCGATGTAAGAATGTGGATATCTGGATTCAGTACAGATGAGTCGAATAAGTAATTCAAAGGTACAAACCTCATATTCGAAAGGCTTGTGTTGATATTGTTAATAAGAGTGGTTCTGAAATTGCCCATATTCTAGTTGATAAAAATGCTGAAGTGGATACTGATATTATGAACTGTAGGATGCTATTGGTTCGTTTGACTTAGATTTGACGCGTGTAGTCTGTATGGGTTTGAACCAGCTCTGTAATATCAAATACTTAAATTTGGATGCTCGCTCTGTGAATTCACAGTGTGAGAATTGCATTAATGTGGCTCGTTTGCTGGATTTTCAGACTCGTCGAGCAAGCAAGAAGTACATTCAACGGGGTTTCTTTTTTAACTCTCTTTTAGAAAATATATGTGAGAAGATTCCATTCTATTACAGTAGTACGTAATGGAGAGAAGAATGAGAAGTAGGTCCCAGCCTTATTGGAACTTTGTGCGAAGAACTTGTTGATGATTATGATGAAGAAATTGTGACAGTTCTACAGCAAGTGGCTGACAATGAACTCACGCAAGCTGAAGAGAGTATCTGTGTGCGTATTTCGCACTTATGTTCTAAGAAAGAATATAATAGGGTTAAGAATTATGATTATCGGGATTCACTTGGAGATTTCCAGAAGCAACAAAATATACGATCAATGTCATTAGATGAAATGAACGACTATGAGGATTTGTAGAGTGTTTGTTAGATACATCATTCTTTTTCTGTTTTCTTGATTTGCATGCTATGGAAAAGAATACTGTGAAGGCGAGCAAATTGATAGCTTGTGACTCGATATCCATTACAGCTGTAGCGACATTTCGCAATAAGGTATTTGTAGCTGGATATGGAGATAAACTGTTTGTGTATTATCTTTCTACAGGTATGATAGTGGCAAGATCCATAAGGATGTAGAAGATGGACAAGAGTTGATAAATGAACCGAAAGTATTTCCAAATTACTTTGGTTGTAAAACAGCAAGCGAAGAGATGATTGTAGACCCAATCCACGAAGTTCTGCTGTGTCGTACCCAGTTGGGTGTTTATGTGAGGTTCTTGGCAATTACTGATTTGTAGTGTATCGATTTGAACAATATGACATTAAAAACACTTCTCAACAACACACAAAAGTGTCAATGTATGGCATTAAATGCAGATTGTACCAAATTATGCATTGGAGTGCGAAAGAAGACCTTGATCTTTACGATCCACAACAATGTGTTCACATTCACAAACTTCATTCCTTCGAAGGAGACTCCGATGTGTATGAGCTGGATTGATCGTTCGCTTTTCGTTGGATGCAAAATTGCCTATTATCTCCAAGATGTTGATGCTGGTGCCATTACCAAAACTGTTCTAATCAAAGCAGCTAAATCCTGGACATCCATACTTACTGTTACTTCTTCCAATCATCCTGAAGCGTTGCTCCTCGATTCAGACAATACGATTGTAATGGTCGACAAACAGGGAATTCCAACTCATTCAGTTGATTCATTTGCACCGATCTTATCTGTAGATGGAGGAGTGTATTCATTTGACAACGCAACCCACTCAACTGATTGCATCATATCCCTATCTCTTTGTCTTGGTGAAGAATTATCTCTATGTCTACAATCTACCTTCATTGACGCGTATTCAGAAGATTCCTCTCGAAGGTCATTTCCACATCGTTCCCTATGATGATGCATTCCTTCTCTATTCGGTACATAATATTTATCGACTCGGCTTGTTATCTGCTCATGACCAGATTGAAATGCTTCTTAGTTTGGATCCTCCTATGTTCCAACAAGCCCTTGTCGTGGCGTCGAATCATAATCTAGATAAAGAAATCGTTCAGAAATTGCATGTTCGTTATGGATACTATCTCTTCTCCTTGGGTCTCTTTGATGATGCTATGAATCAGTTCTCATACGTTGAATCCTCTCTTATGGATGTTCTCGTGTTATTCCAAGAATTGCGTTTCCCGGGAGTTTCAGCGTAGAAATGGAATGGAAGTTTCAGCGATAGATCAGAACAGATCAATCCCTACCGGCCTCCTGAATTGACTCCAACCAGTCGTCGACGTGCTTATGAGGCTCTTGTTGGTTATTTGAAGGAGCAGAGAGTTCATGAGAATGATAACGTCTCAGACTCTGCTCAGGAGTCAACTCACTCTCATGAAGCTACAGCCAGTCTCATTGATAACGTATGCATGTTGTCTTTTGTCATATCTAGGCTCTTGTACTTACTCTCATTGCTCTTCAAGCAGGAGATGAGGTTAAGGAGATACTTCTGTCTTCAAATCATTGTGATATTCAAGTGATTGAAGAACGACTTGTGACTAGCATTCAGACGACCTCTTCTGAACCTATTCGAATGATGTTAACTCTCTCCTTGCTCTATCTCTTTGAAGGAAAGCAGCAATACAAACGAGTCCTAACAATGAATTGTTCTCATGCATAGGCTGTTGAAGTGGTTCTTTACCAGCTTCAGAGATGTCGTACTCAGAGTCCTGAACGTACACAATTACTTCACATCTTCACTCATATTCTCTATGGGTTAGAAAGCTGTGATGAGTCTCTTGTCTTTAAATGCAGTGAACGTATCTATACGGAAGTTCCTGAGTTAGTAATGCGTTGTTTTATCAATGATGATGGATTAATCGGACATCTCAACATTTATCATGTGACGAAACATCTTCTCTCTCTTACATCAAACGAAACTACAGTCTATGATAGGAATAAACTTGCTTTGGAGTATCTGTGGGTTGTTGTTCCTCATATGAACACTTCCCAACCTCCAGAGTTCAATCTAGCTCATACTCTTGCTAGAATGTATGTGGACACGATTTGTGATTTGCGTCAAACCAATCCAGATGATGAACGTGTACCTCAGATGCGTTCTCGTCTTCAAAGTCTCTTGAAGACCAATCATTACTGCATTCCAGATAAATTGCTGGAAGTTCTTCCAGAAGATATGCAGAAAGAACGATGTGTTGGAGATAATTGAAGGAATGAGAGATAGATCCTGCTAGCCAGACTTCATCGTCATCAGGAAGCTCTTCAGTTGATTCTTCCTAATCTGGAAGAGGCCTATCATTATTGTAATGAAGTGATTCAGATCGGAGATAAGGAGGATCGAGATGTGTACTTTATTCTCCTGGGAATGTAGAAGTGATAGAATGACTTAATTTGTAGCTTGGTAAAGCAATATCCAAGTGGAGATATGGACATAGAGGTTTATCGTCTGATTGATCGATATCATGAGTATTTGGATCCTGAACAAGTAATGAATCTCTTTCCTGATACGACATCCTTGGCAAAACTCTATCCTTATGCATCTCAAGCAATCACTGCATTGACTGAAGAGATGTACAATACACGGATGAAATTCAACTTGATGATGTCTGACTATGTGGAAGTAAGAATTCATGGAAGTGGTGAGGAGTAGAATAAGCATGCAGTTGCAGTGTCTAGACAGAATGGAGTGGAAGTGGACGAGGAGTCAGTTTGCGCGAAATGTGGAAAAGCACTAGGTACAGCGGCTATTGTGTGGACAAATAATAATGAATTGTATCACTACAGCTGCTGTGAAATGGAAGGGTATGAACTATGGTGAAGTCATCAACTAGGAACAATTTGCTGCTAAAAGACAAGCGCTCAGGTGTCGTTGAAAAGGTACCTTTATCAGAGGCAAAGGTTTGATTTGTTTCTTAACGAACACAGAAATAAGAATGTACAAAACCTCTTCACTTGATAGCTATTATTTATAAACTAAAAGAATGAGTAGATCCAATAAATACATACTTCCCTTGAGTTTGTTCTTCTCCCTCTCCACACTTTCTTTTGCCTCTTTCAACTTCTGAATCTTCTGGAACATTGGTGACTGTTTCAGAAGATCTGGAAGAACGATATATCGGACGCGACTTCCACGAATAAACACATTCTCAAGTTTGGATAACTTTCCATCACGAGCTCGCATTGTAACACTTGTCAACTGGCAATTCATATTGTCTTCCGAACGAACTAAGTGACCACGGTATTTCTCACCATTGGTTAATTCAACAATCACAGTATTTCCCTCTCCTTCATGAAGAAGTTTGATAGGTATGCTTCCCGACATATCAACCGAATTGGCTTCGAGATTGAGGAAAATGATGTATGGAGAAAATAGGTCCGTTTTCTGGCACTAAGTTTAAATCGTAATTCACAACAAAGAGAAGATATCTCTTATAGTACATAACTATCTTGAGTACTTGGTTTGCAAACGACTAATTGGATTCGCTCTCTGCTGAGTATCTACGAAAACGAGGTTGTGTCTTTTCCTCAGAAACGATTATAGTATCAGACTTCGTGGGTTCCGTTCCGGATACAGATGCACGAATGATCACTGTCCGGGTTACTGGGTAGGTCAAGTGAATGGGAATCCAGCTGTGTCGAAATGTGCAATAAAGAAGTCCAGCGATTAGATATGCACTTACAATATCCACTAGGTGGAATGAAAGTGATAATTCTTACCAGAGTAATGCTTCCTTGCTGCTAGACAGAATATGGAGAAGAGGAGGAGTGTAAATAGTGTGAAACCTCTCCAGATCCAACGCACTATGGGTCTCTTTGCCTTCCATAGTTCTTCTGAGAGTAGCATCACTGTAACAAGAAACCCTGTATGTCCACTGAAGATGAGGTCACCACAGTTTAGTGCATGACCGAACATGGTGCCCTGGTTGATAAAGATGTTCTTCACCGTCGCTGGCGCGTAGTTGGGAGTGCCTGGACGGCAATGTGGTGCTGGTCCTGGTAGGAGTGTCCACCATCCCATCACACCCTATGCCCTTATTGGTAGGATTGAACTTTACTTTGCAGAGAATCATGATACTTGAGATGCGACCAAAATCGGCCCACATCTTGTTTCGAACGGCTGGATGAAGAAAGAGACTCCGCAAGACACATAGCAGGATATAGGAGACAAGAATGACATCTGAAGTCTCTGCATATTTGAGAGGGATTTCTGGAATAACTGAAAACCCTATATCATATCTGTATCTAAGCTGAATGCAAGATTCCTACAAAGATGGACCCTTCACATGAAGATAATGAGTCAAGTTGTTCATAGAGGATGTGGTAATCCCACAAAAGAATAGTGTGATCAGATTGCAGGATAGAGTAAAGAGTGAATGGTCCATCTTCCTGTAGAATAGGTTGATTAGAAAGAGAAACGTTCCAAAACATAGAACGAAAACCAAATATACACCAAGATAAAATAGTCCTGATGACGCTGCTGGATCGAAAAAGAGAAGACTAAAGAACGATACCCAGAGAAAGATAAGAAGATAGTTAAAGGACTAATTGCCAAGGATGGAGAAAACCTACTACAACTGCAGGAACCCATGGTGCAGACTTCTTGATTTCTTCGATATTAAAATGTTCACAGTATTCGATTGGATCTGGCTGAGGGAAAGGTGAAGGATTGACTACATTTCAATCAAATTCATGTATTACATTTCCATTGCAAGTATGGAAGTATTCCGGAGGATCCAAGATATCTAAAGGTGATTGAATGATAGTGAATCGACAGTAGAATACCAATAGTCAGGAAGGGAACACCGATTCTTAAAAACCACAAAAAGAACGAGAATTGGATGAACTAAAATTAATCCCATAATAATAATGTACAAAACGAAACACCCGAGAGAGAATGGCCGTTCCTCCTAGGACAAGTGCAACTTTAACCCATCGATTCGAGGAATTGTGGTGAAAAATATCGTTCATAGATGTTTTCATGACAATCTGTCGTCAAGGGATATTTGTGACAGGACGAAGAAATGCGTGTTTTCATCAAATATCACTTTATCAGGTGGTTTGTCAACGATATCTATGGATTCGACAAGAAAGAAGCAAACAGGATAGAAAGAAGAAAATGATACATTTGTCTTATAGATCCAAAAACAAGCCGATAATATGAATTATAGATTTCTGATAGTTTTAGGCGAATGAATCAAACAAATCCATTCGTTGCAAAAAGAATTGTATGTAGTCTGTAAATAGAATAACTAAACCAAAAGAGACAAACCCACTTTCAGCTGTACTCTAGGGATACAGATACCACTCCACCAATAGATTATTCTATCTGAACATTTGGAAGAAAGATGCCATTCTTCCACCGGCAAAAACCGCGGAAAAATATCATATAACATTATTACCTTATCGAAGATGGATGTTGTCAGACAAGCTGCATTCAGACAAATTGTGAAGTCATTTATGAGTGTTGTTGGAGAATGCCGTCGGTTGTAGTTCAGTTTAGTTATCAGTAGAGATCTGCTATCTTGAAGGTAATCATGCTTGCTGCGATTGTTGTTATCACTCATTCTGTGAGGCTTGCATCGGAGCTTCATCCAAAAACAATCAGTTGGTTTTAGTTTTAATATGAGAACTTAGTAATTGCCCTGTATGCGGAGAGAAGTACAACCGTATTATCGGAGAACACGTACTTTTGTTGCTAGGGGATGATTCTTAGGAATACCGAGAACTTGTTTACAATTTAGCTACTCTTCCTCGTGAAGTATATTCTCTTCTCTTGGTTAATAGATAGGAGTATGAACGCATTGCTCCTGAAAGGAACAAAAACTTGTGTCCTGTTTTTTCAGTTGTATTTTCTAATGAATAGGAATTGAGAGAGATGGTCGATCTGTTGAACTCAATGCAGGGTTGTAACATCGTTCCTATTCTGCTTTATCTTGATATCTAGGCCATTTTAAATCGTCTTGCTAAAAAGAGTTTTTCTAATGATGCTAGTTTCCGAACAGCTGTACATCAAGAAATTGCATCTCAGGAAATTGGTCGTGAAGTATTAATTCTTTTCTCAGTTCATTTGTAGCCATCAGAATTGCAACAAAGACTCATCGATTCGCTGCCTCAGGAAATGGATTCTAAGGTTCAAGTTCTTGTTTCTATTCACTTGTAGGATGTTAGCCGTACATTCACTTTCATTCTCCATATGGAAGAGCAGTACATTCAGATGATTCTGAATGTCCGTGGTCGTCAGCGTGAAGTTCATATTGGCAAGCTGCTCCGTGTTCTGGCCAATTGTGACAACTACAAAGGAATTCCCGTGATTGTCGACATCATCTTCAGTTACAATAGTTCTGTAGTATCTGATCTTCTTTACAATGAGTAGATTATTGCTCGTATCATAAACTATCTCTTCAAGTTGCCTCGTAATGGATACAGAGAAACTGTGGAGTTGCTGAATTACCATAAGAATAGTGAGATTGGACAGTTGAAAGCATTCTTCGAACACTATTATCATAACCAGTGGATCGATCATGTTCATTTCGATGATGAGACTGTTCTTTCAGTTGTTCTTCGTCCTAAATCTAGTGATATTGAATACGTAACTGGTAATGAATACAACCGTAAAGGTCGTCTCCTATACACGGGCTGTTATCTTGGATGTCAATACAATGGTCACGGGAAATTATATTTGGATGACCAATCATATTACGAGGGAACTTTTGATGGTGGAAAACGTTCTGGAGTGTTCTACCTTCGTACAGAACGGTATACCCTGCGTAAGGATAATTTTGTGCGTGATAAGAGGAATGGCGAATGTGTGGAGTATTTTGACAATAGTGAAATGGAGCGCTCGGTTGCAACATACGTAGACGATAAACGTTGTGGTCCTGCTCGAGAGATGGATGGAACTGGAGGATTACGATTCAAAGGTTGTTATAACAATAATTTACGTGAAGGTGAGGGATTTGAATTTTTGGGGCCCCATCTTTGTAAAAAAGGAAAATACATGAATGGGATTCTCACTTCATGGAGTTGGCATTACTTAGCTACTCCTTATATGCCACTTGACATGCAAAACTATGATTATCATAGTGATCCCTCATACTATACATGTAATCCCATTCCTCTTATTCAGAAGGGATATGGTCAGGATTATATCACTCCTTTTTCTTCAAGAGGAAGAGCTTTCTTATGTATTATTTGAGATGTTCAGTGATTCATAGTTATCAATAATGAAATTATTGATTTGTTAGAGAATTTCAAGAACACTCATAAGGGGCGTTTCATTGGAAATGGAAGTGAATCTGTTCGAGAATTAACCTTGTATTCAGATAATCTGGAAGTGATTGATTTTACAAAGTTGTGGTGCATTGTGTCTTGTCTAACAATGTTATCAAAACTTTATATTCGAAGTGGGAGTTTCATAGGCGTTTCATTGTAGAAATGATCCTACGAAATGTGGGTGTCACTAATAATATAAAGCCAACAATTTCGGAATTACGTTTCCAAGGTTGATTTTTGGAATGATAATAATAAGTAGACTGTACATTTGATAATGGTGAGTTTATGTCGTTGGGCGATAACATAAGCAGTTTGGGGTTTGAGCGTAGCTATGATAGGTGATTATGATACGTAGACTGTTTGGGAATGAAGAACTTCGTAGTGAAGAGAGGTATGTTTGTCCATGTTCGCAATTTCATAATATCACGTGAGAATGAGTAATGAGAATGAATCTTAGGCTGTCACAATTTGGAGAGCATAGCAATTGAAGAAGGAAACTTCCAAAAAGTGGAAACACAGAATTTCATGGATGGATTGACTCATGTGAAGGAGCTGGTATTGGGTCCATTAGCATGTTCATTATGCAGTGCTCTGACCATTCAAGGTAAGATCAAGGAGAGAGTGTTAGAGTAGGAATGGAGGCTTTAGAGTACATTAAGCTGGAGAGGAAGGCATGTAAGGCTGGAGTAACCTTGCTGATCGGGTCGTGCCCAGAATTAAGATCGATAGAGATGGATCAGGAATGCTTCATGAGCGCTACTTCGATTGGAATCTTGAAGGCACCTAAGTTAGAAACGATTAGTGGAAAGGGAGGCAATTTCATGAAGATTGATCATGTGATCTTACGTGATACTCCTTTATTGACCTTTATGTTCAAAGTGAGGGTACGTAAGTCTCCCAAACTAGAGCTTGAAAATGTGGGTCCTGATACAGAGATGAGTGTATTGAAGTGGCTTGGTAAGATGTGATTCTGAGTGTTTGTTAAGAAACATGAATATTAATGCTTTAAACGGAATACAGAATCGACAGCAGTCATCGATCCATCATGAG
>JABLTK010164605.1_pt1 | contig 22262 bp, 33 predicted proteins | sample 7160131 | NCBI WGS metagenome assembly JABLTK01 (sample SAMN14651221, study PRJNA627086) | human gut metagenome | isolation source: feces | host: Homo sapiens
GTATCCATACCATAGAACAGAGTAATACACTTGTCTCCCTGAACATCCTCCACACGCAGTCTCATCTTACGGAAACCCTGCTCCTCATTCTTGTTCAGATCACCAAGGTTCGCCTCGAAAACACGACCCTTCAAACCCTCAGAAGCAATCTTAAGACCCGAAGTACGAGACACCAGAGTCTTGCACACTTGACGCTCCTTGAACTGGTTAGGGGCACGAACATCGTACCACTCCTTCTTTGCCATTGTATCGATCACCTTCTTTCCCTTTCCCTTCTTGTTGATCTTCTTCTGAGTCTTTCCAATAGCCATTTTAAACTTGCCAATTCAAGAAAAGTTTGGTGTGTGGCGTCCCTGCAAAGTATATATTCAGGGGCAAACATTCAATATGGCCTCTAATAGATGGGCAAATGCCTGTATTTTGAGTCATTAATGGGTCCATGTTCCCATTGAATTACATCTCTTTTCAAGAAGCAAAGAATGATTAACTCTTTTGAAGAGTCGGAGAACATTGATTAAAACAAGGTAGTAGAGAGTCTTATCATGGAAACAAGAGTGTGATAACAGATCTTCATAAAAGTAGTATGAATATATTTGAACAAGTCTAAAGAGTTGGTAAAGTGGTTTTGTTATGGCACGAAGAAAAGAGATAGGGCATGATCAGTTCACAAACAACGAAACTACTGAAAGAATCGTACAGAATAGACAATAAGACGACTGTATAGATCATAAGAATCAAGGAATTCAAGCTTCATATATCGAATACTAGAGCAAGACACAGAAAAGATCTATCATTGAGTGAAAAAAGCCAAACCAACTTGAGGGATATTTGAATTCTCGACATACAGAGATTCCGAAAGAGAGGAGAATTCAACTCCATCTTCACTTCCATAAATAACAATAGACTAGAAATATAAACAAATTTGTCTGAACTACCTCAGATGCAAAACCACCTTGAAAAGTGACTTCTATGGATGATACTGAAGTTGGTTCATTAAATGTGAAGATTAGATGTTGAGGAAGAGTCTGAATGATAAATAAACCCTAATTCGACTTTATCCGAAAACCAGAAGGTCAGTTCATTTGAATCCAATACACACTTCGCCCGACGAATACGATTCTCATGTTTGCCTTCCGAGGATGCACTTCAAAGTTACGATACGAAAGGAAAATGAGTACACTACTTTCACAGGAACAATTTCCATGCTGAATAGAAACGTAGATCGTGAGATAATAGATAATGGAAAAGAAGGATGTATTTGTTGAATTCCGATTATCTATTATTCTCTCTGTTTTCATCGATTCTTGTGTTTGAGAGTGCCTGAACGTAGTGGACAATATGGGCAAGTCGTCAGGTATTCTTCGATTCGGGTTGTTTGCGTTTCTTTTTTTGCTAAATGTTGGTGATTCTCTAGTTTGCAATAAATATAGGTTGTCGTTTATGATATTTTAGAAGAGTGTTCGCAGAAGATTCAGAAGTTGATCATTTCAGATGTTTCTTATTTTGTGATTATTTAACAGTAGTCATTTACAGTGAGTAATGATGAATTGACAACGTTTTCTATTCCTGTTCAATCAACCTCGTCAGTCAGTATTTTACCAACATCATCAGTACCTATTCTACTGACTACATCCATACCTGATTCACTGGCTACATCAATTCCTGAGTCACCAAAAATCATTCCACCAACCTCAACCTCATCTGTTTTAACACCATCCATACCAATCTTATCAACTTCGCCAGCACCTACAGAGACCGTTGATATATTTTGTTCGATTTGGTTATATGGAATCACTGGTAGTATCTGAAGAGAAGGACGATAATATGGTTGAAAACACTACACCAACTGGAGGCAGTACAAGAGATGGATTAAAAGGATTAGCAGCGAGAACTGATATTCGAACTGCTCGCTTTAAACGGAAGAAACATGGGCCTACCCTTTCAAAGAAATAATGATTTTGTTCTATAATGTGTAGAAAGAAGAAGGTTTTAGATTTGAAGTTTCCTGACTTTTCAACATATCAGATTTCTGATGGCTCAGACTATGATCTTGTATTATTCACAACAGCGGAATCCAGCAAGGTATTATCAATAGAAGATGATGAATAATAGAATTATGGTGACTACAAGATCCGAAATCACATCCGAATGTTGAGTTTCTTTCAACGTGAATTTCGGTTCAAAGGTATTGTATTTACGAATACTCCATCCCTAATTGCTTTTGCGAAGCGTTACAAAGTATTGACAATCTCGAAGTATCCAGTGAACAAATTTCACATGCCTCTAGTTCGAGAGATGTTCACGCTAAGCCAATCTACCTTTTCTGCCTCCTATTATGGATACATCAACAGTGACATTCTATTGTCTCCCAACATCATTCATGCTGTTGCTCTTGCTGCATATAACACTCAATTAGGCCTATTGAATCCGTATGTAGGAGTTGATGAATTATTGTTATGAAGCATGAGATTGCAGGTCGTGTTCATGAAACCCCCAAGTATGATAAATTGAACATCACGAGTCGAGCAACGTATATGAGATATCTAAAGAAAGCGAAGTCGGTGATGAGACCATTCCGTAATGAGCATTCGGCTGTAGGATTAGTAGATTGGTTAAGAGACAGGACTACTTCATCTTTCCTCAGTCTGTCAATTTCTCTTCGTTTGAATCGGTTGTGATTGGGAGAATGCGAGTGGATAACTATCTCTTGGGTCTGCCTCATCAGTTGAATCAAACAGAACCCATTGGGGCTTTATTGGACTGTTCTCATTATGGTACAGTTGATAGATCAGTATGAAGTAGTGTTGGGAATCCATTTGGGAAGAGACGGATATAAGCATCGTGAAGTGAGGGATCGGCTTCGAGAAGAAGACATCAATTGGAATTATCAGTTTGCTTCAAATATTAAGAAAGCTCGTTCATCTCTTGTGTATTCTGACTATGTGTATCGTAAGCATTGTTGAGTCCATTGAGTGTAGCCACAGTGAATGTGTTTAAAAGCGTGTGATCTGTTTGTTGAACAAGGATACGAAAGAAGATAACTAGACTCATTGAGTACTTGTCCTGACTGCAAACAGTCAATAAACCATTGGTAATGAAGGATAGGAAGAGGAGTTTCAAACCGGGTATCGCTAACCATATGTGTTAATAAGTCCAGCTTACATCCTTCTTCAAGAACAAGTGCTCCTGTTTGTTCAATCAATCTCTCAATTCCTTTTCGCTCCTTCTCACAATGGACACAACAACGAATGAATTGCAATTGAATGGTTTGATGTGGAACGCAATAAATGCTTTGAAAAGAGTTCTTTTCTCCTTCTATTTCATCATAAATCCATTGGGGTGTATGAATCTGAAGAGATGGACACAATACCAGGAGTCGTTGAATCAATGGAGACAAAGAGTGTGAAATGATGCATAAATCTTCAATTGAATGACTCTGGATGAGATAAAGAAGATGAGCATCTAAAGAATGGGATACAATATCAACAGTCCCTCCGTGAGAAGTGATAACTTGACTTAGCATACGATCTTCATATCTATGAATGAGTTTATGGGTATGTTACTCACAGATTGGCAGAGATGAGGATATAGTGGGAGATCTACATCAAGAAAGAATAGACATATCTACCATCAAATCACTCGAATGAGTGGAGGAATATAAACAATGATTCAGTGAAAGTGGTTCACAAGGAGGAATTGAGACATGTGTTAAAGGCTGTTTTGATTGTATGCAAGCAATGATCTGAGATTCAGAAAGAGAGTGAACACCGGATGAACTCGTTCTAGATTAGAATGCGAAAAGCGAGAGTACCCAAGATAATCATTCCTGGAAGGAATATCATCACATATCAAAACATGAGTCAAACGCGGTGATCGAGTATATAGAACAATCCCACCAAAATAGACGATTACACGAGAATAAGTGTCAAGGTTGTGAATATCGTTAGTAAGCACATAGAAGATACATCCTGAAAAGACGAAAAAGGGATTAAGACTATAATGAATCTACAAATAAGAAATGGAAGCAGGTCCTACAAAGGGGAGAATTGTCTTTGCATGTACAGATTCCTGAAGCCACTGATTCGAAACAACAGGAACCCCCGAAAGAGGAGGAAGGAGTTTTTGGATATGATCATACGAATCATTGATTCCTATTACAACATTGATGTCTTCATCAATGAAGTCCCGAACAAATCCGCCATTTCTTAGAATCATCGAACGAGCTTGTTCTTTTTGTTCTTTCGTTTCTTCGTCATTGTTGCCAACCGAAATAAAACATTCGATGCCTGAAAGCAATAGCTCTTCATCCATGAAAGAAACACTAGTTCCCGCCAACTCTCACTTTCAACAATCCGCAAGATACTCATTTAAATATCCGATTATTCACAACAAACACCCACAGATCTAATGAGCAGACGACCAACTATGAATATCTTCTGTTGCATATATCATTCGCTTTACCTGTGGAGGGACCATCTTTTTTGAAGCGGCTTTACGTTTGGTTATTGTCACCATCTTCTTTGGTTCTTTTTCTTTAGAAATCTCTTTGCTAGTGGACTTATTCTTTGTAGAAACGTCACAGACGGGTTTTGGATCATCGACACCAAAAGACGGTAACACTATCTTTTCTACATGCTAAGGACGAATTCAGAGGCCCCACTTTCATTCCTAATAGGAGTACACACTTTTGGTTCGGTTGTCTGTTTCTGTTCATCTTTATTCTCTTTGTATGTTCTGCAGATTTAAGAATTCCACCGAATCAAATACACTGATATGGTTTGAGAAGTATCATCTTCGTCACTATCGGCATATGAAAAGAGATTCAGTGACATCTCAGAGTAGAAAGGCCGTTCAGTTCAACCAAACTTGAAGAAATGTGTGTTCATCTTTTTCCCCAATTTCGTTCTCACAATACCATAGTAACTCATTATAGCTATCGATTACAAAAGGAAAGAGATTATCTCATATCATTGTATCTTTTATATGGCATGCTAATTACTCTTTTTTCTCTTATTTATTGTATGGACTATGTGTATAGTATTACTATCACTGGATCTAGTAATCTAACACTGTTACATACAATGGCATCCTTCTCTCCTGGTTATGAGGCGGATGGTATATCTGTACATGAGGAATTTATTGTTAGGAACATATGGGAGTCTTATTCTTGCACAACCCATTACTGTTTGTAATAAGTTATCAAACAATGTTACGGATTCTGTTGTTCTGGTAGAACGCTATGGCAAGGACACTTCTTGTCCATATGAGCAACAAGCTTTGCTCGTCGAATTGGTTTGATTGTATGACGAGTAGATCCAGGACGCTGGAGGAATCTCTATGATTGTGATGGACAATGAGTATAGAGAGGGTATGTTGGTTATTTCAGCTCAGAATGCTACTCTAGCTCAACAAGTAATGAGAGATACTGGTTTTATGAGTGTAGGTTATGATTCCTGTTGTTTACATTACCAAACTCAGTGGCGAAAGTCTTCTTTCGGTGATGGAAACATCCGATATACTGTACGTCAATATCACAGCGGATACAGAATGTAAGTACGATTGATGTGGAAGATTTGTAGATGTCTTCTATCAATACGATCCTCAATATGTCTGGTTCTATGGTATCCAATTTTTCGCTGTTATTTTTTGGATTGGTAGCATCTGTTACCATTCAGATCACAATATAATCAGGAGGATAACGAAGAAACGGAAGAAATTATATAATCGAATTCGTCCTGTAGTTTATTCTCGACAGTAGTTGTGAAGATGTGTTTGACATACAGAACATATCTTCAGAATTATAACCTTCAGGTTCTCTTTTCACGTTCCCCTCTTCCAATGGATGAAGAAGATCTACGATACATTCAGCAGTATCGAGATGTTTGTCCGATTTGTCTGGAAGAGTTCCATTATGGTGATATTGTGAAGATACTTCCCTGTAAGCATGTATTTCATATGAGTTGTCTGGATCCATGGTTCCTTGAACAGAATGCTTCTTGTCCTGTGTGTAAGAAGGGTATTACAAAGCATGGAATGGCTACAATTACACAGAGTCAGATAGGAAGTGAATTGGTTCAGGCTCTTCGTAGGAATAATGATAAGTAGTAATGAATAGGATATCAGAAGAAGATTCATAGGTTCTGGTGGTGGTTTTGGATAGTGGACATTATATGTACGTTACTTATCTTGTAATATACGTATGTTTGTTGGAAACAGAGTCAAACCCTTTACAGTTCCTGTTCTGTTTGTTCTACTTTAACTTCAGTTGTTTCAGTTTTGACTTCTTCCGACTTCACTTCTTCAACCTTCGCTTCCTCTGTCTTTCCTTCAGTTTCTCTCTCTTGCTCAGCTTTTGCCTTCTCTTCTTCTTCTTTTCGTTTCTTTTCGGCCCAATACTCTTCCTCGGCCTTTCTTCTCTGTTCATCTCGAATTCTCTCTCTCTCCTCTTCTGCCTCCTTATCTGCCTTCTCAAGTTTCTCTTTCATTGTCCACCAAGTAGAAATGTTCTTAGGCATATTTTTCATCTTCTACAAGTTATGCTACCACTCAATTCCTACCACAATGATATTATCCCATATTCCGACTTCATACTTCTTCATATTCAGAACAATTCGGCCTACAGCCGCTTCTGTCCAGTCACAGGCCTAATGCATCAATACACCTCTCTATCACTTACACTTGGATTAATTTTGTTCATAAGTCTCAAATTCAAAACGAACTTCTTCTTTGAAGCAGGACTACAGATCATTCAATCCACTTCATTGATCACCATTTTGCCTCAAAATAAACAGATGAAGTGTTGAATTGAACCGATTCAACAGTACAGCCCAAGGTTGAAGGAGTATCCCACTTATGAGCCAACTTGATATTCATTTTCAACTAGATATGAATCCAACCACTTGAATTCCACATCTTCCCTTCCTTGGGCCCACTGGAATGCTGGTGAGATAACAGTATAGTCTTCTTTGTTCTTATTAATAAGATTCTGGAGTTTCTGAATACTGGCACTATCCAATAAAACAACTAAACTAATCACACCGCTGACGAGATACTGCCTGTTTAAACTCTGTTGAAATGTCTATTCCCTTTGCATAGGCCACAGTTATCAACTTTTCTCCTGCCTTCCACCAAGAATTCTCAACACACTACAAACATTCAATCTATTTCAAGGATATACCTTTTGGATCCATGAAGACTCCAATGTTTCACTCCCTTCCTCCACCTTCGTCAAATAAGCAAGCAACTCATTCTCCGTTTGAATTCCAGGTACATCGCACAGAACGATCGAAAAGAGGATAGCAAATACAATAAAGCACGTTTTCATCGTACCTTATACACCGGTTAATAGAAGTTTTGGGTTTTATCTATTATTCTAGAAACGAGTGATTGATTAAAGGTGGAACAGAGGAACTAATAGCTATTAACAAACACAGTTCTGAGTACCAGGACTTGCATGGACATAAGAACCCGAGAATCTTCTTGGATTTCTCTCATCTCCTGATACCTTTTCGTTGGAGATATTTCAAGCGATATCTGGATTTAGAAGATTGTCTCTCATGCCTGACTATGGAGTATTCCACTAATATCTTCAACCACCAACTGTATTATCAGTGAGTAGATCCACTCCAAGAGTGTATCTATCACCTCTCTCTAAATGTCCCAATCTTCTTCAACTTTCACTTTCGGTAGCTTTCTGAGAAGCTTATCCATGTTATCGAAGATAAGATCAACCCAACTACGATTATCCATGTTTTCCAGATTCACAAAAAAATAAGCTAACAATTAGATATTCTATCTGCTAGCCCGTAGAAAAGAATTGTTGATCAGTTGGAGAATTCATCATTCAAAAGAAATAGCCGGTTTCCAATCAGATATTACTATTAATTCATTTTTAGTCCTTTCTAAATAGAAGTGCAGAAACGTATCTGAGACGGAAAAAATAGCCGAAAATAGATGTGATAACTCCAATGTTATGTCCAGTTAGTAATAAAAGGCTAGTTGTAATTCTGACTATGATCCATTACCAATGAGTGTACCAAAAGTAACTACTATTTTGCAATAAGACCCAAAATAGATAACAGATTGATAAGAAAACAACCCATCAGTCCTTAGATACCATTCATGATTCTCATGATACATGTCTAACTTGGTAGAGATGTGATGAGATTATGAATTCAAATAGTTTTCCTGACTGCATCTGATGATCGATTCATTCATTAAAGGGATAGTACTGGTCTCAATTGATTATTTGTGAATCCCTTTCCATTTCAACTTCATTAATTTTGCTTCACTTGTGGGATAATGCGATGGGCTCATGAGAGGGTAGCAACTCTGAAGATGAACCACATACATTTTTATCGAATGAATTGGTAGACTTTGTTTTTATCAGTGCCTTATTTTGTAGAGACATGTCTGATCTTGAAGAATTCTCTGACGTTGATGCTGGAGCTTCCAATACTGAGGCTCTTAAGGCCGGAAAGATCCGCAAGGGAGATTTCATTGTTATTAATGGAAAGCCCTGCAAGGTCGCTGATGTTTCCACCTCCAAGACCGGTAAGCACGGACATGCTAAGGCTACTATTGTCGGTATTGATATCTTTACTGGCAAGAAGTACGAGACCATTTGCCCTACTTCTCACTCTGTCGAGACCCCTGTCATCAAGAGAGAGGAATGGCAGGTCACTGATATGGATGACGAGGGTTTCCTTACTCTGATGAACGATGCTTGCGAGGAGAAGCTCGATTGCAAGGCTGAGGAGGATATGATCCCTGGTATTCGTGAGGCTCTGGACAAGGGTGTTGAGACTGTTCTCGTCACTGTCTGTTCTGCTATGGACACTGAGAAGGTCATGGACTGGAAGACCGTCAAGGAATAAATGGTTTTGCCGCGATGAAATCGATTCTTTGTTTCATTTAACAACAAACATTCAACTAAACAATATTAAATCAGGAGCTTTTCAATCTCCACCTTAATGTGGTTGATCTGGTCGTTCAATTGTGATCTCTCATCTGCTACGATCGAACAGGCGATAACAGGACGAGTAACACCACAGGCACGTCCCAGAGCAATCTTCGATGGTACAAACACGTAAGGAACATTCTTGTCCTCACAAAGCAGTGGAATGTGCAGAATGATCTCCAATGGCTCTGCGTCAGCAGCCATCACTATGAAAGAAGCTTTTCCACGGTTCAGAGTCTTTGTGGCTACACATCAGCACCAAGTCATCTCCTTTTACCCTCATTCGCTCCTTTCTTCAGCTGGCGATAGTTTGTTGCCTGCTGGACAAGATCAAGAATAGTAGCAGTCAATTCGGAAGGAGCCAGGGGATACGCCTTGGATGTATCGCTTTCCTATTCTATTAGACGTTCCAATCATCATCATACACTCATAATGGTTCTTTGAAGAAATGAGTGAGATAAAAAGAAAGCGAAAATTCCCGTGGAACCTGATAGCAGTCGATCTTGAGGTCTCAATTTAAGAGTTGGTTTGTATTCTGATGTTTAATTCTGTTCTCTTCAACGACATTAACAAAGCTGCCTTTGGTTCGCTGCTTTGATTTGGTTTTTATTGTAGATGTGATGAAGGATGGCTATTGCTTCGACCAGAAGGCAACTATTAAGACTTCCTGGCAAGGATACGTTCTACTTGAGCTTGATGTTGTAACCCGTAGAATTTCTCACTCGAAGCGAAGAACCCCACAAGTGCTTTCAATGGAAAGATCTCCGTTGACTTCAAGCCCTTCACCTATTTGGCAGTAAAGAAGCTGTCAATTGAAAACACGGGCGCTGCTGTTTGTGATTTTGATATCCCGAACTTTTTGAAGGGTACAACTTTCATGTTCAGGTAGTTACTATGCAGTTCTTTGAGGTTAGATCCCAGGGAGATGCCTGTACATATGATGTGAAGAAGGTAATGTGTGGACTCAAGTATGTGTCATCTTGTTTCACAGGAGACGTCAATTATGATGTTGTATCTCAGAAGTTTGATACTTCTGGTGTTGTCGCTGTATGTCCATTGGGATCTTTTCATCGTAGAAAGACAACTTCATGATTGGTTGCAAGGTCCAAGGTACGAAGGATGGAGTGAGTGCTGTGGATGTCGCCACTGCTTATCGTTTCAAAGAATGTGTCTTCTCTCTTGCCAGTATTCGTAATCACACTGGAGTGGATGCAGCCGTGTATATCAAGCCCTATAAGAATGTGTCGTTCGGAGCGGATTGTGTGTTGTCGTTGACAGAACCAAAGAATCCCGCTATTGCATTTGGAGTGTGTCTGAACCCAACTACGAGTTCAGAGTTACGCACAAAGGTGGACAGTGACGGAAAGTTGTATGGTTTCTACAAGACCTCGGTAAGCAAGAATGTGTCTCTTTCAGTGACTGGAGCTGTTGATTACGCCAACATCATGAGCGGATCCCATAAAGTGGGAATCGCTATGGAAATGCGTATTTGAAGGGTTTCTTTTCTCTTGTTTCGCACAAACAGTCGTTAGATATCCTTCAGAATCTCCATTGCATCAGCTGCAACTTCCTCACGAGAACGATTGGCATCTACTCTCTTCACCATTCCCTTCTCATCGAACAGATTAATTACAGGCATGCTCGTCTCCATGTGAGTCTTGAAACGCTTTACCAGAGACTCAGGATTATCGTCCACACGACCTGAGGTCTTGCCACGCAGCAAACAACGCTCCGTCATTACTTCTTCGGAACATTCCAGAAGAAGGATGAAGTGTAACTAGCTGTGAATGAATTAACACAAACTCACATGAACCTTGTCACCAACAAGTTTGTTCCATCCCTCTAGATTCTCCATACTACGAGGGAAGCCATCAATGATGATCTTCTTCTGACCCTGAGCCTCGTAGAAACGAATCTTCTTTAAGAGGAGGTTAATGGTAATTTCACCAGGAACAATCAAACCTTTCTTGATATAGTCATTGATCAATTCTGCGTCCTTGCTTCCACTAGACGATTACAGGTGCATTTCACTTCAACCTCTCTTTCTCTTCACGCAAACAGTCTCCTGCACTAATTGGGATCCATCCCAGCTTCTCCTTCAGAGTTGAAGACACAGTTCCCTTTCCTAGACATCATCCTTGAGAAGGTAGGTAACGAACCTGATCCAGGTCCTCCAAGAAGGAAAATGACTTGGGGTTTGTCATCCTCCTTCGACTCATCCTTTTCAATCTTCTTGCAGTAATCTTTACAATTACACTTCTTCCAGTCTATAAATCATTCGGAATCAACTGTTTTGGACATTTTCTGTAAATGAAATAACCAAAAGCAACACCAGCAGTTGCTCCAACGACCATTGCGACTTCCCTGATATTCATTCTTCATATACTATACCTACTTGCAGTGACACTTCGACGACATTCCAAACTCGAACCAAAAGAATGGGAGAATAAATGTAACAAACAGATTGCGAGCATTACTTAGGTAGATGGAAGGATATTCCCATCTCGATCAGTAGCAATTCCAGGTATAAGATAGTTCCGACTCGCAGTTTTCTGACTCTCAACATCTGTAGAAAGGTCCACAGAATTCGGGAGTGGTACAGGTTGTTGTCCAGCACTCACCATTGGTCGCATCCCTCCCTGCATGATACTGGGAGGCACTGTTTGTGAGATTCCTGGAGGTACAGTTGGTTTGACACTCTGAGGAGTATTCTGAGGAATACTTGAAGTAATTCCCTGTGGTATTGCCTGGGTCATGTCAGGAGGCAATCCAGGAGGTAACGATCCGGGTCTCGAAAGAGTTCCCATCACCTTGCCATCCATTGGAACCATCATGGAAGGATAATATGGACCTGGAAGATACATCGAATAACCCATTGGAGTCGGATAATCCAATCGTCCTTGAAAACTAGAAGGATAATAATTCACGCAATTCATTGGTCGAGATGCTGGCATTCGACTCTGCTGTGACAAATACCCCGGATTCACTCTTGGTGACATTCCTGCTGGGATTGGCATATGTTGATAATAAGGATCATACCCCTGAGGAACAGACGTAAAAGGAGGATATGATCGATTAGGTACATCACTCATAGGACCATACCCAGAGGATCGTTTCACTAAAGGTTGTTTGGAAGGAAGATTAGATACTGAAGGACGTATCATTTGATTCGGCTGAGGATATAAAAGCGACTGACTCATAGTCATTCCGGTATTGTTGTAAACGACATTTTTAATCATACTACGAGAAACAGAAGATGAATTGAAACTAGTTCCAGGAACGGACTGAGCCGTGTCTAAAGATGTCGGCCGAGATTTAGGTCGCTGAGAAGAAGGTGAAGAAATGGCTCCTTTAGAGAGAGGAGTTGATGAAGGAGACAACACATGAGTCTTCTCAGATGGTTCAGAAGAAATAACAATTGGAGGAATCAAATAGGACATATCTTGATATGTCCTTTTCATAGGAGCTGGCTTTGAATCCACATTAGTATTGGGAGGTTGACCTGTTGCTGGATTGTGTGTGAGTAAGGATAAAGCAGATGGAATCACAGGTATGCTTGTTTTTGCACCTTCATCCTTTCCTTGTTCTGAAACAGGCTCAGTTTTTGGTTCAGGTTTGCACTTGATTGACTCCTACTCTTCATTTCAACTACATTCTTTACGTTCGAGGAACACGTATTATCTACTACAGAATCATTTTTCTCTTCCTTTTCGTTCTCTTGGGCCTCCTTAGACACCTTTGATCGAGTAACAATACCTTCAGATTCTGTTGAGCTTTCTTCCTTTTTCACAGTCCTTCGAGTCACTGGTCGGCTGTACTGAATAGCGCTATCCTCAGTACTACCACCAGCACTATCTGGATCTTCCTCGATCTCAAAGTCACTATCCGCAGATTTAGAATTATTGCTTTCTTCTGCATATGCAGTGTCTTCGTCAATATCATAAGCTTCTACATCGTCCTCCACAAGAATCCCTTCTACAAGGGCTTCCAAACTAAGTCTCTGTGATCGAAGAGATGCAATTTCGAAACATACTTGTGCATACTCTTTGCGTAGCTACAAATCATAGCCATTATCGACACTTGCGCAATTCACGTTCTGTTCTAATTCTGATATCTCATCCTTGTATTGCTTGATTCTACATATTTCATTTCTCCCAGTTCATACAGTTCATCATTCTTTGGAATTGCCTCATTATTGTCTTCTTCCATCCTTCAAGTTCCAAACAATACAAGTAAAACTTGTTGATAGAAATTGTTTGAAGAACAGATCTCTGTTGGTTTATACACCCCGAATCCCGCCTATTTTTGACATCGATTGTTTTGAATACAACACATCATTTTGACATTTCGCAACATCACTGTCATGAATATACAACCGAATCAAGGTGAATGACCGTTGATTGTTTCATCCTGTAGAAGAGTTGCCTCCTGAAGAACTAGCTTGTTGTGCTATTTGTAATGATGGGGAGTGGATTGAAGGAGTAATGTTTAATTTGATTTGTAATGTAGGATCCTATTGTATTTTGTGATGGTTGCAATATTGGTGTACATGCAACATGTTATGGAACTCCTCTGAGTTGTTTAGTTGAAAGAGAATGATTGTTAGTTCACCATATTCCTGAGGGAGACTGGTTTTGCGAATCCTGCTTATCAAAACAAAAAGACTGTGTATTTTTGTTTCATTTTATTGACTTACAGAAGTGTATTCTTTGTGGGAGGACAGGTGGGGCGATGAAACGAACTACAGACTTCCAGTGGGCCCATGTGAATTGCGCGCTGTGGATTCCTGAAGGTAGTTATGAGTTTATGTGTTCACTCGTAGTCTTTTTTCAAGATCCTGATGGTCGTGACTACATTGACTATTTCCACATTCCAGATGAACGGTGGCACAAGCGATGCTGTTTCTGCAAGAGTACAGATGGTTGTTGTATGTCCTGCAGCGGTGTGAAGTGTGATTGTACGTTCCATGTGAGTTGTGGAATTGAACATAATGTAAGTCACAGATCTTGACTGTTTATACTCAGATATTGCTTGAATATCATGTAGCAACGTCTCCAGACCAGCAAGATGTGATTTGTGGCTACTGTGAAAACCATACAAAGATGATGAAACGGAAGAGTAACTGGAGGGGAAAAACATTTAACAAATACAAGTGTTTGTTAGAACAAAGAAGAACAACTATTGAGAGAAGATCCGTTTTGATTGCATTTGAGTATAATCCAAAAACTCTACAGAGTCGTCGTTTCGTATGCTTCGACGGCAACAACCGTTAATAATATGCTGAAACATTCTTTCTATTAACAAAAGTCCTCTTTGCATCGTATCAGAGGCCATTAAGTAGAACCGAGTGATGAGGACATGAAAGTACGCCATCTCTGTTCAAAAATGAATTGGGTTATAATTGGGTGTATAAGAAACAAATCAATCATAAACCAACTCGACGAGGTGATTTGATCTGAACACCTCGCTGCAACGATCTTCCAAAAGTACAAATATTCTCTGCTCGCTTATGCACTTTTGGCTTCTTTGCCTCCTCTTCCTCCTGTTTCTTCTTCATCTCCTCTTCCATCTCTTGTGCCATTTGCTCTTTATTTCGCTTCACAGCCTTTCGAGACTCCAGACTCGATAAGTAACTCTCTTTCAAGCTGAAAAACATCGGAGCCAATTCTGCAAGCCATTGAGCATCTACAGCGGTCACACATCGCATATATTCCTTTGTTGTCATCACTAGTTCGTGATATACAATATAATCAGGAGTATATCCTAATCCATACAAAGCACTTGTAGGATGCAATTGACAAGGAGTACCTGTCAGCATATTGATATAAGTTCCAATTCCCTTAATACGAGCAGCATTGAAGAAATAGGCAGAACAGACACATTTTCGGACTACGTCCCAATTGCTTCCACAAGATACATGGGGAATATGTTGTTGTTTCATTAGATCCAATAATTGCTTTCGAACATTTCGAACCCGCATCATCGATCGAGCATGTAGATAGTTCCTTTCACACCATCTCTTGCTATATTGAGCTCTTTTCCATTGTAAAAATACATTGAGATAAGTTAAGTGATCACTTTCTGGAATGCTGAAATTCGCTCGAATGTTGTCTGCTTCCTCTTCCTTCTCAGGAGGACGATCAAATATCTAGACATCATTTTCAATCCTGTCTCTTACATTGGGTACAGACAACATAGCAACAATTGTGACAATTTCAGCAGTACAATTGAGTTTCTCTGCCATCACCATCATCTTCTGCAAATATGGATCTAATGGATACTCCACCATCTTATCACCAATATCAGATAATGCACCAACATTCGTCAATGCACCCAAAATCCACAACTGATACATGGAGTTAGTAATATTCTCTTGTGGAGGAGGATCCATAAAATCAAAGTCGTAAAGATTCTCAACACCCAACTTCTTTAGAAGAAGAATCACATTGCCCAGATTTGTTCGTTGAATTTCAGGGATCTGGTTCTGAAGCATTTGTGTGGTATACATGTACTCAGTATACATACGGAAGCAGGTACCAGGACCTGTTCGACCTGCGCGACCTTTTCTTTGATCAGCATTAGCTTGAGAAATGGGAGTAACAACCAAAGCATCCATTCCAATCGCTGGATTGAATACTTTGAGTTTGCAATAACCACAGTCGACAACGTATTTGATACCATCCACAGTAAGCGAAGTTTCTGCGATGTTCGTACAGACCACACATTTTCTCATTCCTTTAGGTGTCTGCTTGAACACAAGACTCTGTTTTGATGCACTCTGAAGAGAGTACATTGGTAACATTAGCAATGGTGTTGTCTTCTTCTCCAACCTGTTAATTCTCTCATTCACAAGCTATGTATCATTCTTTGCAATCATATCTTACTTCACACACACATTCAATATCACTTTGACCAGTCATAAACACAAGTATATCACCCTCATCCCAACCAAGATGAATTGTCAAAATCTGATTCACTACTGCATCCACATAGTCATCTGAGGGTGATTTCAAGTACACTGTATCGACATGGAATGTTCGACCAGGAATATTAAATATTGGTGCATACCCAAAAAACTCACTAAATCGATCAGCATTCATCGTAGCTGAAGTAACAATAAGTTTCAAATCTGTTCGTTTTCGAAGAATCTCTTTCATAAGACCAAAGAGAATGTCAGTATTGAGAGATCGTTCATGAGCCTCATCCATAATCACAACTCGATAATTCTCAAGGTAATGATCACTGATTGACTCTCGAAGTAGGATTCCATCTGTCATATATTTTATTCGAGTTTTTGGTGAAGTGCAGTCTTCAAATCGGATGGCATATCCTACTTCTTCTCCTAATTTCACTCCTTTCTCATCAGCTACACGCTTTGCAACACTAGAAGCTGCAACACGACGAGGTTGTGTACAACCAATCATCCCCTCTGTAGCATATCCCTCTTCATATAGATACTGAGTCAATTGGGTTGTCTTTCCTGAACCAGTTTCACCCACAATAATGGTCACTTGATTCTCTCGAATCACTGATAGTAACTCATCACGCACAGAATAGATTGGTAAGTATTCACGTTGCTCTTGAATCGATTTCATTTGACTAAACAAACTGCTACCAGCTGCATCTGTAAGATGACCACTATAACTATTCTCAGCTCTAATTCTCATCAATGCTCTATCATTCCTACTCCATTTCAGCATCTGTCTCCTTGTCCTTTCCATCTCCCTTCTCGTTCACTTCACGAAGACCCATCACCTTTCCCATTTTAGATCCATTGAGCTCCCAGAAGCGATCCTTATTCATCACACGAGTCTTCTCACGTTCCTTCATCCATGATTTCAGTGTTTCACTTCCTTTCTTCGCTAGAACAGCAAAATCAGAAGTCGGATCCTTTACTGTCGAAACCATTTCAATCTGACGAGTGAATTGAATCTTACCACTCAGAAAAGGAGGTCGAATACTTGAAACTATCAGAGACACACGATCTTCATTTACATCTTCCGTCTACTTCTCAGTCGTTTCATATTTCTTACGGTTTCTCCTTGTTGTGTCAATACCCCACTTGCTTGTAAACGATTGTTCTCCCATTTCTCTTGATCAAATTGAAGTGCACTTTGACGAGCTGACATATGAGGATTCTTTCGATCACCCATCTCTCGTTTATATCGCTCTTCCATTCGAGAAAAGGCTTCACTGTTGCCAGTAAAAATACTATCAGGATTCTCTGTTACCTGACCTTCCTCTGTTGTGTAAAATGCATCATCCGAATCTGCATCACTCATTCCTAAGAAATCAGCGGAGAATCCATCATCCTCATCCAAAAGAGGATTTCTTCTACTATGACCACCATAGCGAGCAGGGGTTTCTTCCGTTAGGCTGCCTGTATACTAAATATTACAAAAGAAAAACAGAATCACAGAATGGCTCCTCTTTTCTCCTCGTGTTGCTCGTCCCAATGACTCCTCACGAGAAGGGGTTTGAGATGCACTTTCCTGACTAGAAGAATGACTTGAAGGAAGAGGAGTACTCCCTACACGCTCATCCCAATACAAAATTCCAAACGAATAGACTGAAGTGGCATAGCTTCTTCCCACTCATCATCACTTCCTTGATTACCCGTTAATTCCTTCCAAGACTCCACATATCGCTTTGACAAACCTTGTTCTCGGTGAGAATGCCTTGGTTCATAATCTCGATGACGAGAATGACTAATAGATCATCCTTCCATATCAAATTCGATACGATCGATTCGATGAACCATGGAAATCACGTTCGTCTTCTCTCTTCCTCCTTTCTCTGGAATCTTCATTATCTCGATCTGACTTCCGAGAGGAACTTCCACCATCCCGTTCTTGATGATGATGACGTCTTGATGGAGGAGGAAACATGATTTGTTCAATTTCAACAAGAAATGAAAATCGGGCATATTTCTGTCACCCATTCAAAACAGCATTTCTCCTTTATCCCGTGATTTTGGGGTATGTACACCTCTTTTTTCCTTGTTTTATCGATTATCATTCTTGCCAATGCAGACGTTGTTCGGGGGTAATGTCTTTGAGTTGTTATGACTCGAAGAGGAATTAGTTTTCTGACAACAGAGAATCTGGATGGGTTGCTAGAAGGTGGAAATACTGTTTTGGCGGTATGGAATAAGGCTGATTGCACCAAGTGCGCAACTGACTTCTGGGATGTCCGTTATTTGCTCTACGCCTTCAAGGATGAGTCTGATGTTTTGTATTGGTTGGTACCTCAATTCTAGTTCTTCATTCTTGGTACAACAACAGGAACAGACCCTGAACTCGATCAAAACTATAATGTGGACACTGCATATGAAGGGTCTGTTTTTCGTTTATTTGTGAAAGGATCTCGGAGTCCTTATCTTCCTGACGAGGATTTTGACCTTGTAAAATATTGTCTTTCATTATCACTTCGTAGTTGACATGGATTTCATTGAAGACGCAATATGTTCCTGCTCAAGACTATGTCTTCCATCTAAACGATGATACTCATGCACAGTTTGTGAAACGCACAAAGAAGACAAATGCTCTTGTATTCTTATACATTCCACCCAACCAGAAATGCCAATTCATCGCTCAAACATACTTTTCTGTGGCCTCCCTGTTCAAGGATGAGAAATCTATCATCTTTGCTAAGGTGAATTGTTTCGAAACACCTAGGCTATGTGGTTTTTTAAATGCGCCAAATGTTCCTGCCTTCCGCTATGTTCCATACAACGCGACAGAGCGAGCGATCACGCAGCCACGCTTCAATGAAGGAGAAGATATGGTGGATTACCTAAATGATTATCTGGGTGAGTGAAGGAAGAGGAAGTAATGTATAGGAACCTATGTGAGTCATCAAGGGGGGTTAAATGAACTGTATGGTCGTGAAGAGGAATTGGATGTCTTGGCCCACGAGTATATGGCAATGGTATTGGATAAACAGTGATATGAAATATAGACAACTCGAAAGGAGTATCTCTCTGTAATGAAGAAAGTTTCCAAACTGAAGAACAAATACCGTGCTTCTTATCGTTACTACAAACTTATGAAAGAGGTATAAACAGAAAGAGAATGGAACATAGATGCTTCAACGAGGAGAAGATGCGTTAAAGGAAGAAATCGAGTCAGTAGAGATTGCTCTTAAGGATACTTCGAAAGAAGACAAGGAATATGTGAAACTTATCGCTCGAAGAAACATTGCTTATCAATTTGAACGATTTGATTGGAATCATACAGTGATCTCATTGAATCAATACAATTTTGATTATGTCCTAAGGAATCACAATGTGTTGGTCAAATTCTTTATGCCTTGGTGTTCCTATAGTCAATCCTTTGCTCCAATCTTTGTAGGAAAAGAAGGAAGGAATGATCGATAGGAAGAGGTGGCTAAGGAAGTGAATGATGTGGTTCTAGCAGAAGTGAATCTTGAAGACTATCCTGTGTTTGCTGTAGGTGAATGGAAAAGGAATGAGGAATAGACTCGATACCATATCAGTGCATATCCTACACTGAAGTGGTTCTCCAAGGATGGAGAGAAGCGACTTCCTATTGATGTAGATGTAGAGAGAACAAAAGAAGCCTTAGTCCAGTATTGTGAAGATATGACAAAGGAACATGAAGAGAGCGAGTTATGATTTGTTTCCTACAAACACCCGATGCTATCATACCAAATTCAACTAAATGAGGAATCTCCACAGCTAACCAAGGTGCCAACTAATGATCATCCACAATACAACACAAATACTCCAAGAGCCATTGCATGAGCAATACCAAAGGTTGGACTATTCTTAGCCCAAAGGGGATTAAAATGAATGTCGCAGCAAATTTTTCCTCCTCGATACATTTTGGGTGTCTTCCCATCGAGTTCTGGTAGACGAATCTCTGGAGGACTTACAGGATACGTTGCTGGAAGCTACACATTTATTAAACACAATTGTGTGACATCAAATTCAACGCGAAACTCATACTTCACCCGTTTGTAGTAGATCCAACAAGTTCCATTCCAGCTAACTCATCACTTTGACCCAACAAAACTACTGAATGCCACTTTTGTCACAACTGAGTTTGAACCAATCACTATCATTCTTCTTATTCAATTTGACATACTAGAATGTTATTCCAACCACAACAACTACTGCAATTAAAGATACTAACTCTTCTTTCAGACGCTCTTGCCAATGATCCTTATCTTTTGGACTGGCCGTCGAATGGAGTAATGGAATCTTTGATACAGTCTCTTCAATGTCGTCACTCATATCCAATCGCTATTAAGAATTCTATTCGATAACCGCGGTATTCACAATTCATGTTCTATATCTCATTTCAGCAGGTTTGTAAAGTGGACGTTCCATGAATGAGTGAGTCTCAAGTGAGCGAAATCAATGCCACGGATACTCCAACAACTGACACGATGTCCCCTTTATTGACAGTTCCAGTGTCTGAAAGTTAGGTTGATCTCAGCATTCAATTATAGGGCCAGTTCGATTCAAACCAAAACATCATTTGTTTACTCGTACTATTCCGTAAATTGTAATTTATATAGGTCTCCTACTTCCTCATGAACGAGTTGCCGAGAATCCACCGGAAGATAAGCCTAAGAAGCACCATCGAGGATACAAGAGACATTCAAAGGAAATACTTCGTGACATCCGTTTTGCTAAATCTATTGTTGATAGTATCAACGAAACTTCCCATTCGATTGTGTTTGATGATCTGCATGTCAATTTCAATGGCCTAACATGTAGAGAGAAGATGGTACTGAATGATGAGGAAGTTATTTCGCATGAGGATCTATCTCTCCAAGCAAGGGAAGTGCTTATGCTTTAGAAGTATTATTTTTAGGTTATTGCGAATGAAATGGAGCCAGTTCAGTATTGCGAGAAGAAATGGAATCCTAGTGTGGAGCCTGTGAATGCTGATGTATTTTGCGTTTCTGAAGAAGATATTGAGTCCATTCTAGCAGGAGAATTACGCCTACCTTATCCTATTGAGAATGAAGATGCTTTCCAATCGATTCAGGATCAGTTGGATACTTCTATTGTGCGTAATCTACCTCCTGAGTTTTGGGGTTCTCGTTTCTATCTGGATTCTTCTACAGCCTTAACATGCTCCCCAGTCCAGACACTCCCTCCTGCCTATGACGATCTTCTTCAAAAGCTTGTGTGCATAGCGAACCGAAAGGAACCTCGAATTATGCAAGTAGTTCATACTCGCTTTAGTAGGAAACGCTCAAATCGCTATCTCAATGAGTTGTGTTCTAGTTTTTCCACAATAGTAAAACCCTCGTATATTCGGTTGTCCTTACCTTATGAGTAGAATTCTGAAGAAGGCATTGAAGCGGATGCACGAAATATCGGATTCCCTTTATACTATTTCTTCAGATAAACGATCGAAAGTCATTTAGTCAATTGTTTCTTATGACTCATTTTCTTTTCTTTTATTTTTTGGCTGTAGTTTCCTGTCATCTCACAGAATTGAAACAAGGTGATCATTTACATGTTTCTGTGCAGTTTTTACATCAGGATGTACGATTTGAAGAACGTATGTAATTTAGCTCCGTACAGGCTGGCTTTCCCTTCCTTCAAATCAATTACCTTTATTCATGAGAAAGAGTAGCATTGCTGTTCCTCTCTCCTTATCAAATATGCAGTATAATACCCTAAAGCCTATCAAGCTGTAATCATAAATGTGGAGTACTAATTATAGGTCGTTTGAGTTTCCAGATATCAATCGCCAAACAACTTGGCTTACAGTGTACGATGGACGTGGTGTGTTTGCAAAAAGAATAATTTTGAATATTCAAGTGAAAGATCATAACGTGCTATGGATTGATGAGCATGTTGACTGTTACTATGAATACCATGATTTAATCTATAGATTACCCCACAATTTTCCATTCCGGAACCAAACTTCCGGACACTATCGAAATCGTATTGAACTGGCATTCAGAAAGTGCATTTAATAGTACAAAAGGATTTCCTGTATTGATGTGGGTTGTTACACTTGGTACACTTGTGATTTCATTTGGTATCTGGATTTCCCATATTACTGAGGAAAGAGAGTCTATATTGAATCAACAATTCAAGCAGCCTAAGCCACAGAAGAATGATTGAAGTCCTTTATGTATGATATGACTATGTGTTTGCTTGTAAAACGTGTATATCAGTCCTTAGAACTCACTTTAATTCACTGATTGAATAATAGAATGAAAGAAAAGAGAAAAGAACAGCATTGAGACTTCTCAGCGGGTCCCCCACACTGGTACTAACTCAACTCGTAATGACTTAGCTTCCTAGATCAGA
>JABLTK010030672.1_pt1 | contig 22199 bp, 34 predicted proteins | sample 7160131 | NCBI WGS metagenome assembly JABLTK01 (sample SAMN14651221, study PRJNA627086) | human gut metagenome | isolation source: feces | host: Homo sapiens
GTTCCTGCTGCCCCGGCAGCAGCCCCGGAGGCCGCCGCCCCCACCGCCAGCATCTGATCGCTGGCATGCAAAATGGGCCGCAATGCGGCTGAATAGTTAAAATAAACTCGAAAGAAATCGACACGGTTTCTTCCGGGTTTATTTTTTTGCGCATTTTTAGGCAACAAGGGAGATGAGAGAGCTTTGGGCGGCAGACATTTGACGATTGAGGATCGTCGGAAGCTGGAAAAATATTACCTCGATAGGATCAGCGTGGAGAGTATCGCGGAAACTCTGAGGGTTCACCGCTCCACCATTTATAACGAGCTTCGCCGCGGTGACACCGGGCGGGTGGACAAGAACGGGAACTGCGAGTACAGCGCAGAGCTGGCACAGAAAAGAATCTGCGATGCCCGCCGCAGCATCCATCATAAGAAGCAGGAGGACACCGCAAATGCCGATGTTTAAGACCTGCACGGCCTGTAAGAAAACATTCATTGCGGAGTCACCGTTCATCAAACTGTGTCCGATCTGCAATGCAAAGAGCCAGACCACCCCGGCGGAACGTGCGCAGTGCAAAACTCGCATTACCCCGGATCGGCTGATGCTGGATGTTCGACAGGCGGATGCAGCGGGTAAATCCTATGGCCGGTGGCGGTACGAAGAAACCGAACGCCGCCGCAAAGAGGAAGAAGAGGAACGCCGCAAGTTTGAGGAACGCCAGAAACGGCGTGAACAGATGAAAGTAGCAAAGGAGAACGAACATGGCGAAAGTGAAACTTGACTACATGAGCCTGAGCATGAGGGCAGAGGGAAGCGACGACATGGTGCGGGAGCTGTCCGGCAGATTCCTTGACATGGCGGACAAGTATGCCGCACCCGGATTTTACTTCCCGGCTCTTCCTCCCTCCGTTTTCGAGGACGGTTGCCGTGACCCGGAAGAACTGAACACGGGAGATATGAAGCCGCTGACCACGCCGAAAGAAGTTGCACCCGGCGCAGACTGGGACGTGGTGGCAATCTATGACGATGCGGGCATTCCGTCCATCATGCACCGCTTCCGCCGCATGAGCAATAAAGAGTTGTTCGGTGGTAGCGACAAGCCGCACCCGGCGTTCATCATCGGCGGCGAGGTATACGACGAAATCTATATTTCCGTGTACCCCAATGTGATGATTAACGGAAAGCCGTACAGCCTGCCGTTCCAGAAACCGGCGGAAAACATCACGCTGGACGACTTCTCCAAAGCCTGTTTCAGCAAAGGCGAGGGCTGGCATCCAATGACGGCAGCAGAGTGGGGCTTCCTTGCAAACCTTAGTCTGAAACTGGGGACTCTGCCGCACGGGAACACCGACTACGGCGCATGGCATGGCGACCATAAGGAGCACGGCCAGAAAGCACCGAACAGCAATCGGACGCTCACCGGAACTGGCCCGGAAACGTGGACGCACGATCACACCAAAACCGGTGTCCACGATCTGTGCGGCAATATCTGGGAAGTGCTGGCCGGCCTGCGGATTAAAAACGGTGTGCTGATGGTGGCCGCGAATAACGATGCAGCACTCCCCGAAACCGACCTGACCCAGTGCGGCGACGACTGGAAGTTGCTGACGGACGATAAGGGCGCGCCAGTGTATGTTTCCGCATCCGGCAGCGAGATCGTGTTTACCACTGACAACGATGAAGCGGGCGGCGTGGGCAGCTCTGAGTGGGGCAAGGTCAAGACGGAATGCAAGAGCGAAATGCTCAAAGAGTATGCGCTGTTCGCCGGGGAGGAAGAAGCCTACTGCTGCATTGATGCAACTGAGGGCGAATACATTCCGCTCCGCGGCGGCGGCTGGAGCAATGGCGGGAGTGCCGGTGTGTTCTACTTGGCCCTCTACGGTCCGCGCTCTAATTCGTGGGCGAGCCTCGGGGGCCGTTCCGCTTTCTTCAAGAAAAAGCAGAAAGCTGAACGCTGAAAAGCTGATGGGCTGCGCGGTAGCGCAGCCAAAAGCCGGGAGAGAAAATGCTGATCTATTTTGTAGAGTGCTTTATCATGGGGTTTGCGTTGGGCCTATCGTGGGCTTCGTTCGCCACTCCGGTTTACCTGATCTGCTGTTTTGCAGGGCGGGTATTTGATTGGAAAATTCCAACGGCATTGTGGCTCGTTGCATTTGCTGTTCAGAACTGGAACAACGCAAAGAGCTGGTTCAAATAAAAACGGTCTGGGCGTACCGAAACACGCCTGCCACATGACCGGGCACTTAGGGAGCGCACCGGTCAGCCGGTTTCCGCAAGACCGGCATCTTGCCTACCGGAGATGAAAAGAACACGGTAGGGCGACCCGCACGGGTATGGGGGCGGAAGCATTGCGCTGTACGACACCGCTCCTTTCTATGGCGCAGCCAGTGCAAGCGGGGAATTTACACCGCCCCGCCGCCCAGTGCTGACTCTGGGATGCGCCGCCACTTCCGAATATTCATCAAGAAAAGAAAGGACAAAGTTATGAACGACATGGAAAAGTGCTTTTACGAACCGGCTGAATTGTCGGTGGTGGACGAGGGAAAAGGATGCTCGCTGGTAAAGGCGAAAGGTAGTCCGTACAAGCTGGGCTTTCTGGTGGCGCAAGGTGCTGACGGCATTTTCAAAAGCCTTAACGACGCAGAAGCGGTAGATGCGATGGAGAGGGCAATCGTGGACACCATTCGCATTATGGCGATGCGGCGTAAGGCGGAGTTCGAGAAAGGCACGGACGCATTCGATATGAACGGCGGTTTCAATGCCGTTCGGGACGAGGGTGCGCTGAAAGAAATCCTCAAGTCTATTTTTGGAAAGCAGTAAAGAACATGAAGATACATAACAGAAGCCCCACCATAAATGAAGTTCGCAAGAGCGAACAGTGCCGACACACGTTCAGAATCACGGTCGCGAAGTGTGCGCCGTGTGATGGGTACAACCTGAACTGTGAGCATTACGAGAAAACCAACAAGGGTGCTGCTGATACAAAACATCTTTCGAGGTAAACAAGCCGCCCTGCGCCGCGTCAGCGGGGCGGCTTTTATATGTGGTGCGGGGTGGCTGGATGCGCGACCGGCTACCGAAAGCGGGGTCGAACCCCGTCCGCACCTGCTTTACTTGAAATCATGGAAGCCGGACTGCACCGGCAGGCGCGAAGCGTCAAGCCATACCTGCATGACAACGACGGAGGTTGAAAGGTATGCCCGCTGCATGAGCGAAGAAATGCCTTGTCCGATCCACCCAAGCCAAAGGTGGTAGGTCTGGTTTGGTAGATCAGACCGACCCGCCGCCCTGTCTTTCTTAGAGTTCAGCAGGGCGGCGGGTGTCTATTATGCGGATGCGCAATGGAGAAGAACGGCTCCCCTGTTACTCTGAGCCGAAAGGTCGGTTCGATCCAGACCGTCCGCACAAGAAAGAATGGAGAACATCAATGGAAATCGAATGTTTGACACCGGAATTTCCGCAAGGAGCAAGGGTATATAGTTCGGATGGTATTGCTCCAACTCTCCTGAACAGCGCGTCGGCCATGCGGTCGCAGTCGATTTTGATTCGGGGGGGGGTAGCATGAAAGCTCACAGCGAAAAATCAATGTGTCTGGCCGGAAATTTTGTCGATAGAAACACCAACCAAAACGGGAGCGGCGTAAAAGAAGATACGTCTTTTACGCTGAATACAGTAGACCGCCACGCAGTCGCTTATAGAGAGCTGCAATATGACAGTTACATAGAGGATGATGTGAGCGGAACGCTTAAAAAATCAGGTGGAGCGTTGGGAGGGGGTTCAGAAACGGTGGTTTGCGAAGAAAGAGAACAGCCGGACTGGATCGTCCGTCGATTGATTCCACTGGAATGCAGTCGATTGCAAGGGTTCCCGGATGGATGGGCGGAAATTGAATCGCTGAAAAATCCGAAAGAGTTTAACTTCTGGCGGGAAGTCTATGCCAGAAGTTGCGAAATCAAAAAGACAAAACCGAAACAGACCATCCTTCGCGCGGACGGCGCAAAGAGCGATGAAGCGTTGATGCGGTGGCACGATGGGCTGCACAGTTTGGCGGAAGAATATGCGATGTGGGGAAATGGAATGGCGTTGCCGAATGCCATTTTCTTTGTCCAGAACGCATTCCGCGAGCTTGGAAAGCCACCGCATGAGGTGAAGCTGGGAAGCCTGTTTGACGGAAGCGGAACAATGCCGCTGTGCGCCGCCATGTGCGGCGGTCATCCGGTCTGGGCGAGTGAAGTAGAACCTTACCCGATTGCGGTGACAAGAACCCATCTGCCGAACATGAAGCATTTGGGCAGTGTAACGGAAATAAAAGGGTCGAAAATCGAGCCGGTGGATATTATCACGTTCGGTTCACCCTGTCAGGACTTGAGCATTGCAGGGAAACGCGCCGGTTTGAAGGGAGAAAGGTCCGGTCTGTTCAGAGAAGCAATACGGATCATCCGGGAAATGCTGGCAGCAACTAACGGAAGATACCCGCGCTTTGTGATCTGGGAAAACGTGCCGGGCGCACTTTCATCGAACGGAGGTGAAGATTTTGAAGTTGTCCTCAATGAACTGCTCGGTCTTAGAGAGTTTACCGGAGGTGGAGCAGCTAAGTTTATTCGGCAGCACGGAAAGTGGAGGAACTTCGCAAATTACGGAGCTGTTGCCTATCGAATCGTCAACGCGCAATTTTGGGGAGTACCCCAGCGCAGGCGAAGAATATATGCTATCTGCGATACTTGTGGAGAATCCGCCGGAGTGGTCGTTTTTGAGCGAAAAGGCACTCAATGGAATTTTGACCCGTGCATACCGCAGGGGGGGAAGTTGCAGGACTTACTGCTGACTGCTATTCATGGCATGATCGAATGGTGGCATCAAAACCAAGCGGGGGGGGCAGCAGCATACACCATGAAAATCCGTGGAGGATGTGAGGGCGGCGGAAAGGGCGCACTTGTGCAAGAAGAACTTTCCGCAACGCTGGCAACCCATCAAGACCAAACGCTTTTTGAAAGCCACGGGTGCTTCCCAATAAACACAATGCTTGCGACGCGGTACAAAGCCCTTGGTCGAGGAACGGGGCTTGGTATCGGCAACGATGGCGACCCGCAGTATACGATAACAAAAGGACACGAACACGCAGTAGCGTATAGCGTTGGCGATGTACCGGACACGGCCTTTGCAAATGCCGGGGATACGGTAGCAAGAACGCTGACCGCTCGTGCAGACGGAAGTCCGATGATTGACCGAGGCCCGAACATTGTAACACAGAAAGGAAAGTAGATGCAGAGGTACAAGGTGGTTGGCGTCTGCTGCACCGCTGACGAAACGGATGTACACACGATTCGCGTCAACGGCTGGGGCGAGAGCGAAGCAGAGTACAACGCCAGCCGCAAAATCCAAAAGTTCCACCGCCACGAGTATGAAAAGATTACCGTGACAAGGATAGAAAAAATCAAATAGGAGGTTGAGAACGTGCTGTACGTTGATGCAATCAGGGTTCTGGAAAAGGTGGCACGGGCGAGGTTTGATCTTGCGTCGATGCCGAAGAAAGAGGAAATCGAAGAAGCAATTCCGATCGTGGCAGGCATGGCAACGGTTCAGGCTTGCCCGAAGTATGCGCTTCATGCCGCGCTGTGGTGGCTGGCGATCAAATCCAAAGAGGTGGAACAGTGACGAGAAGAGATAAAGCGATTCTGGCTCTGGTCTGCGCCGCTGAAATCATCAACTGCGCAAAGGCTGGTGCGCTAAAAAGCCGGATCGCTGACCTTGAAACGCAGCGGGACATTTATGCAAGCCGGGCGCAGCACTGGATCGACCGGGCAGTAGAGGACGAAGAGGTTATAGATTCTATGCAGCTTCGCCTTGATGCTCTGGCCGATGGGAAAGTTGAGCTGGAAGATGCAGGAGTGTTTTTCTGCACGGCTTACTGCACAGAGCAATACCCGCATATCTGCGGAGAGGGTCACGGAATCACAGCCAGCGGCCAGCCGATACAGGCGGGCGTAACCGTGGCGGCGGATCAGACGATCTTTCCGTATGGCACGGTTTTGTACATTGAGGGGGTAGGAATCCGCATTGTGCAGGACAAGGGCGCGGGAGTGCAGGGAACGCACATTGATGTTGCAGTTGATACCCATGAGAACGCACTGGCGTGGAGCGGGTACGGTGAGCATCAGGTGTGGATTTTGAAAGGAGAATGAATCATGCCGAACTGGGTAGAGGGAAAACTGAAAATCCGCGGAAAGCCGGAAGACATTAAGCGGTGGGTGGAGGAATGTCTGCATTGCTACACTACGAACTGGCTGGGCGACGGCGCACACACGGAGCTTGTAAAGGGTGCTGTCAGATTTGAGCGCGACCCCGACAGCGAAGAAATGTACCTGTATGTAGACAAGAGTGCTCATATCGAGGGGACGAGAAGAAACTTCGTAGAAAAAGGCGAGTATGTGGACTTATGCGAAGAGGGCAAGAAGTCGATCCTCGTTGTGAACATGAAAGCTGCATGGAATATCGAAGAGCAGCCCTATATTGAAATGTCCAAAAAGTACAGCTTGGATTTTAGAGTGTATGGCTACGAAATGGGCATGGAGTTCAACAAGGAAATCGAGATCGTAGAGGGCGAAATTGCAACATATCGACTGATTCAATTTAAGGACTACAAATGGGAATGCCCCGACCCGAAACTTGGAGGGTGAGCGGAATGACAAAAGAAGAAACTATTGCAGCAACAATGGAAAGGGCATATCGTGCGGGCGTGATCGGGCGAGCCGAAATGTTCAAGATCAAGATTATGCTCATTGCGCACAACGCCTACAAGTTTCAGGGCTGTGCGCAGATTTACCGCAATTACTTGCCGCAGCACATCGCAATCCATGTTCGGAAGCAGTACCTTGCTGAACTGAACAGAAAAAGAAAGGGTGGACGAAATGCGCAGGGCGATAGCCATTGATTTTGATGGGTGCATTTGTCAGAGCAAATACCCGGAGATCGGGGAACCAAACTGGCACGTTATCGAGGAAGCCAAGAAAGAACAAGCGGCGGGTGCTGGTCTGATCCTGTGGACTTGCAGGGCGGGCAAGGAACTGGACGCGGCTATTGCAGCCTGCAAAGAGTGGGGTCTGAACTTTGATGCCGTGAACCAGAGCTTGCCGGAGTGGATCAAAGCGTGGGGCAGCGATTCCCGAAAAGTTGGCGCAGATGAATACTGGGACGACAAAGCGGTGATCGCGGACACGACCTGCATCCTGCGGAGTGCCACCTGCTACCAGAGGAAAAACAAATGAATTTGCCAGATAAAAAATACGCCGTGATCTATGCTGATCCTCCGTGGTCATATCGCCAGTGTGGAACCGGCCCAAAGAGCCGGGGCAATGCCGCGCAGCATTATAACACCATGACGACGGATGATATATGCGCCCTGCCGGTTAAAAACCTTGCGGGGGGGGTCGGTGTGCTTCATGTGGGCGACATTCCCACAGATAGCCGACGCCCTGCGCGTCATGGAAGCATGGGGTTTCAAGTATAAGACCTGTGCCTTTGTGTGGATCAAGAAGAACCGGAAGAGCAACACAAACTTTTGGGGCATGGGAGCGTATACACGAGCGAACGCCGAGATTTGCCTGCTGGGAGTAACACCCGGATTCAAACCGGCGGCGCAGATCAAGAACCATGCAGTACATCAAGTTATAGAGTCCCCAGTAGAGGAACACAGCAAGAAGCCAGAAGAAACAAGACGGCGGATTGTAGAACTGCTGGGCGACGTGCCGAGGATAGAACTTTTTGCCCGCCAGCGGTCGCCCGGATGGGACGTATGGGGCAATGAAATAGGTGAACAAGATGAAAAGTGAAAAAGCAATTACGCCGATGCGCTGCGTCAACGCAAACCCCGGAAAGTATGTCAGCATCATTACGAACTTTGGCTGTCATTACACCTGCCCGGAGTGCATCGTAAGAAACAATGGGCTGAAAATGAGCGAAACAGACAATTTCAGCACACAGGAACCGCTCAACAAGGTGCTCTGCAAGGAAAGGCCGGAGTGGGTTTCGGTGTCTGGTGGTGGCGATCCGCTGTTCCATTGGAAAGATCATTGGTCATTCTACGAGGGTCTTTTCCACACGGCAGAGCGGCGAAACGTCAAGTTGGAAATGCACACGAGCTATCTCCCGGATAGCCCGGAAGTGCAAGACTTCCCGCTTAATTGGTTTGAACGGGTGGTGTACCACGTCCATAAATTCGACGATCTGCTCCACGTTAAAAGAAAGTTCGGCGAGATAGTCCGCGTGGTATTTGTCGTTGACGACAATATGACCGAACAGGATGTGCTTTTCATCGCCGGTTATGTGGCGGGCAGCAAAGAGATTGACGAACTTTCTTTCCGCCAGCGGGTAGATGAAAACTACAAGGAAACCTACCACCTCCACGATTTGCTGACGGAGTATCACAAGAAGCTCTGGTGGTACATTACCCAGTGCGATTATAACCTCTACTTCCATAATGGAAAGGTGTACACGAAGTATACCGATATTTTCACGGAGGGCAGCAATGGACTGGGATGATATTCAGAGAGAGTTCGACCGAGTAAATGAAATGTCGTGTAAGCCGGTCGGCTTGCAGAAGTACAAGGTTGGGCATATCTTCGACGAGAATATGTCGGTCAAATGGAACCGAGAGAAGTTGGAAGAAGAAAACAAGAAATACAACGATGAAGTAGCCCGACTGAACACAGAAAAGAACAAGGGCTTTTGCAGAGCAAACGATCTGGTATACCAAAAAATACGGGAAGAAGTAGGGCATGGGCTGTCCGAACACGCCGCGGCAGTGATATTCAACTATGCCTATGAAAGCAAACACGCATACGGCTTTTACGCTGTACGGCAAGAGCTGGAAAGCCTAATCGAACTTGTGTCGGAAATACTGAAAGAGAAGAAACAGATTCGGAGGAACAAGTGATCAAGTGGAAACCGAACCTCCCACGGTCAGATCCCACCGCAGCTTTCGCCCGTACATAAGCACATGAGCGAAAGCGAGGAAATATGATCTTTTTCATCATCGGAGTGCTGGCCGCGTTGGTTGCGCTGGCCGTTCTGCTCCTGTCCGAAGAGGGCAAGGCCGCAGCATTTATTCCCGGCGTGGTCGCCGTTATCATGATCGGTGTGTCCTGCGTGTCCTACGTCCCCACAGGCTACACCGGCATTGTGACCACGTTCGGCAAAGTCGAAGATGGCACAAAGGACGCTGGTGTGGTGTTCAAGTCACCGTGGCAGTCTATCGTCAAGATGGATAATCGTGTTCAGGAAATGAACATGGATTTATCGGCGTTCAGTTCTGACATTCAGGAAGTCGCCACGAGCGTTGCCGTTGGCTACCGGATCAACCAGCAGAATGCCATGACGATTTACAAGTCGGTCGGCAAGAAGTACGAGGACACTCTGATTACTCCCCGTGTGCAGGAAACGGTCAAGGCTGTGGTCGCCCACTACGATGCAAGCAGTCTTATCTCGAACCGGGATGCCGTTGCATCACAGATGGACACGAAGCTGCGGGAAGTGCTGGCAGAGTACAACATTGACTTGCAGTATATCAGCGTCACCAACTTCGACTTCACCGATACCTTTACGGATGCCGTTGAAGCCAAAGTAAAGGCCCAGCAGGAAAAGGAAAAGGCGGAAACCGATGCAGAGAAACGTCGTGTTGAAGCACAGGCCACGGCGGACGCTGATTTGATCGCGGCCAATGCCGAAGCGGAGAAATCCAAGGTTGCGGCGGACGCGGAGCTGTACGTTGCCGAAAAGAAAGCGGAAGCAAACCGCGCCCTCAATGACAGCCTGAATAGCAATTTGCTGGAATACTACCGGATCACAAACGTCGATTCCCTCTGGAATGGCGAACTGCCTACATACGTTGGCGGTGATGGCAGTATTCCCATCATCAACGGGATCAACTGATTTTCTCCTACCGGAGCCGCCCGGCGCGGCGGCTCCATTCTGTGAGCATGGGGACAGGCCCCTACCGGTTCAAGCCCGGAAATGACCGAAACTAACAGGAGGAAAGGACAATGCCGAAATACTTAGTCATGCTGCGGTGCAGCAGAGCAAGAAGCAACGCAAACCGCCATAGGCAGGAAACACCGGCCTATCTGCCGTACCGTATAGAAGCACCGAAAGCACTTGACGCAGCGGACAAGGCAAAAGAAGAAGCGGCCCTGTACTACCCGCAGTACCAGAAAATCCAAGTGGACAGTGTAACGGAGGTGCGGGACTTGTGAACAGGTACTACATCAGCGTTGCCGGTTGGAATGGTGCTGGCGTGACTGCGCCGTGCATCATCATCGGTCGAGAATTTGAAGCAGAAACGGAACGCACAGCCGGTGAAGCAGCGGAGAAATCCGCAGATGAACAGTTCCCCGAATATGCGCCGTTTGCAGTTATCAGAAAGGTGGTTTGAATATGAAACTTTCGGGAGTTACAAAGATGGTGAAACGACAGCTTGTGATGTTCAGCGGGACAGAACACATAGATTCACCGGGACCAGCACCGGCAGTTGGTTATAGAATCGCGGCGAAAAGCTGGGAAGAAGCTGTGCAAAAAGGTAAATTTTATGCAGAAATGCAGCACCCGGCATTTATTCCGTTTGCGTTTGCAGGGCCGGTAATTGAAGTGCCAAAAGAAGAACTTGAAAATTTGGAAACGGAGAAAAAATAATGGACGCAGTAAGAAAAGATGTTCGTCGTCTGGTAAACAAGGAGCTGGAAGCAGCAAACAAACGCTTCCCCCAGTTTGCCAGCCCGCACGAGGGACAGAATGTTGTCCGGGAAGAGCTGGAAGAAGCGGAACGGGCGATTGTGCCGCTGAAACTTTACATCGAAACCCGGATGTGGAACATGGTCAAGGCAAACCAGACTGTGCCGAAAGACGATTTCAAAGCCATTCGGGAAGCCGCAGTAAATCTGGCTGTCGAAGCAATTCAGGTGGCAGCAATGGCGAAGAAGTTTGAACACGGCCAGCGGAACAACTGGCCCGGCGCAAGGGAGGATAGTCATGGAGAAGAAAAAAACCGTGCCGGAAGTGGAAACAGTGACAATCACCATGAGCCGACCGGTGGCGGAAGCGGTAAAGACCGCCTGTGAGTGGTATCTGAGGTTGCACATGGGCCAGTTCTGGGATATGGCCGACGACCTCTGCATGGAAAAATTTTATTCCGATCTGGAAAACAATGTGTATGAGACGAACGAGCAGCGGGAGAATGCTTTTGACGTTGCCCTGCATCGGCGGGATACCATGCGGGAGGAAATGGAAAAGCTGTATAACCGTTGCGTTCTCCCTGCTCCAATTTCGGATGTGATGAAAATTCCGTACAGAGCGGAAATTGTATGGCTGGTCATTCGACACGCGCTGTCGTGGCACGACAACCCGGACGGTGTTGCAGGGTGCATCAGCTATTATGCGCCGTTGAACCGCAGCGACCAGCCGCAGCCGAAAATCGAGCTGAAACTGAAAGGCAAAGGCAAAAATCATGAGTAGTGTCTTACAGGTAATCGGCATAATGCCGCTGAAAAAGAACGTCCCGCACCCGCGGACGGAAGACTGGAAACTGAAAACCTGCCCGGAGTGTGGCCGGGAGTGCTGGTATCCGACCAACAACGCGAAGCTGGTTTTGCGGATCAACCCGGATATGAAGTTTGTTTGTTCGGAATGTGCGCTGAAAGCTGGGAGGAATTGAGATGGAACAGTTTACCAACACGGAAGAGCTGCTTCGGAGAATCCGGGAGAACGTGCCTGAAATTTTGGGAGGCGAAAGTAACCCGGATATGGAAGATGAAGTGGAACAGATCATGTGCGTGGTCGAGAGCGCACCGAGGGTCGCCCCGGAGGGGGTGCGCCCGGTGGCGCACATCGCATGGAGAAAACGGCCAAAGCAGTTTGTCGTATATGATCCTGTTCCGACAAACGAGTGTTTGTACGATGGAAAGCCGGTTTATACACAGCGGGTTTTGAAACTCGAAGAATACACAGTGCCGTTTTGTTCTAACTGCGATCACCGTTTGGACGATTGCGCCGGGAGTTTTTGTCCAGTGTGCGGTTCAATTATAGAAGAAAGGCGCGGAACATGAAAAAAGAATGTTGCACCTGTGCATGGCATGACGGCTATACATGGGTGTGCTTCAACGGAAATTCTGAGTACCGGGCGGACTTCACTGACCCGGAAAATACCTGCCCTGCATGGGAAGAAAGGAAAGAGCAAAATGAAAAAACTTGAACCGGCGGAAATCCGCAGACTGGCCGCAATCGCCCTCTGGTGGCTGTGTGTTGGCATTGTGCTGTCAAATCTGCTGTCGGTGCTGCTGCAAAACCTGACAGAGTGGATCATGTCGCTTGTCTGAGCGGCCCGCCAAAGCCCCTATCTATATTATATAGGAAACCCGTCGTTAAATTGCCGCCCTGACGAGGCGGCAAGGGGCTTGTATACCGTAGATAAACTAAGGGACACACAGAGAGAAGAGCGCGGAGAGATGCGCTTACCTCCGGCGGGGAAAGGGAGTGCAGAGGGAAAACGAGGGCGGCGTTACAGCAGCCTACCGGGATAGAGAGCAAAGGGAACGCGGCCCGGTGTTTCCCCTCTGCATCGTTCCCCCTCTCGTGTTTGTGGTCCATGATTAAGAAAATTCCATGACGTTTGCGGAAAGGAGGACGTGGAGAATATGACCGGCGGCTTTAGAGTTCGGGAACAGAAATTTATCTGCGGTATGAATTATGCCACGGCCCCCTCTATGCAGGTGGACTTCTTCGAGGTGACAGAGCAGCAGCACAAGGCCAGCACCCGGAAAAAGAAAGAGCTTGCCACCAGCATTGCCAAGGAATCGTATAATCTGCGCAAGAGTGGTCGGTATTTGGAACTGCTGGCAAATCGGAACTTCCGACCCGGTGACTATTCCGTTACATACACCTACAACGAAGAACACCACCCTGCGCCCGGTGATCTGCAACGTGCCGACCGGGATTTTTCCAATGCCATCAAAGCATTGTACCGTATCTGCGACAAAAACGGAATCGAACACCCGAAATGGATCGTGGTTTCGGAATACTGCACGATGGACGGGGACAAGCCGCTGGGCCGTCACCATCATCATATTATCATGTCCCACCCGGCGGGGCTGACCCGTGAAATGGTGGAAAAGGCATGGGGCAAGCGCGGCAGATCGCGTTGTGAGCCGTTGGAATTTGACCACAACAGCATTGAATCCCTCGCAAAGTACATCACCAAGAACGTGCGCTGCAAACGTCACTGGCGGCAAAGCCGCGGGCTGAAACCGCCGAAGATGCCGCGCCCCAATGACGGAAAAATGAGCCGCACCCGGCTGAAAGACGTTTGCGAGAACCGGCTGGAAGATCGAGACTACTGGGAGAGGATGTATCCCGGCTATACCCTGCACCGGTGCGAGTGCATCATAACCGGCAACGCCACCCGCCACCTGATCGTGCGCCTGTACCGCAAGCCGGAACGGCGGAGGAATAGGAGGAATCAGCCTTGAACCGTTTGACGCTGGACGACCTGCCGCCTAGATACAGGGCGCAGGCAGAAGCGCAGATCGCGGCCAGAAGCCGGGGAAAGTGCGCCTTTCCGCAGCCTGTCCCCGCCGCAGTTGCCACCGCTGAAAAAATCGGCATGGACTTTGACAGCCGGGGCGAGTACGAATATTACATGGGGACGATTCTGCCCAAAGTGCAGACCGGGAAGATCGTGAAAGTGGAGCTGCACCGCACGTTCCTGCTCCTGCCAGAAAAAGAGTATGACGCGGTGAAACTCCCGGCGGTGCATTATACCCCGGATTTTGTGCTGACCTATGCAGACGGCACGGTTGAAGCCGTCGAAGTGAAATCGAAGTTTGTCCGGCGGCAGCAGCGCGATTACATACACCGTCGCCGGATGTTCATTGACCTTGTGGCCGAGCCGCGGGGCTGGCATTTCATCGAGCATATCACCGCAGACACGGCGGCAGAGGTCAAAGCGTGGAAGAGTCTTGCAAAACAGAAAGGATGAAGAACATGGGAAAATCTATGCCGCCTGTTGAAGTGCGGAAGATGATGTACGAAAAGGCTGTCAACCGCTGCGTGGTCGCAAAGGGCGACACCATGAAGAACATGAAGCTCAACCGGGCCGCTGTGGGGCAGGTGGTGACGTACTGCGCCATCATTGCCGCGCAGAATCTTTTCGACCTTGATCGGGACGGGGTGGAACGCTGGCAGGCAGAGCTTATCCGGCGGAGCGAGGTGTACACGCTGGAAACCAACGTGTACGGCGCACTGAAAGCACGGGAAAATCTGCGCAAGCGCACGGACCCCAAGATGAAAGAGGACTTCACCCTGCCGGTCGAGAAGTGGCCGCGCAAAGAGTGGGAGAGGGTGCAGCTCTATGAACGCCGCGGCGCGGGTGATCTTGTGGCCCGGTTCTTTGTCGAGGTCATGGACGGTCTGGGCTACACCACAGAAGAAATCGCCGCCGCCCTGAAAGAGATACAGGGCAACTTCCGGCAGTTCCTTGAATGGTCGAAAGACGGCGAATATGTGGCCTACTACAAAATGGCCCAGTGCTATGAACAGGCAACGGGCATTGAAGCGGCGATAGACGAAGAACCCGGCGCGAAGCCGATCTTCGGGAAAGAAATCTGAGAGCTGACAGGCAGGAGGATAAACGCGGATGCAGAAAAAGGACACTGAACAGATTTTGCTCTACTATGGCAAGATCGAGAAGCAGCTTGATAGTGTCAACATGGAGCTGGCCGAGCTGCAAGACCGATACAGCCCGATCAAGGGCCTTGCGATGGACGGGATGCCACATGGCAGCACACCCGGCGACAGCACCGCGTCCCTTGCCGTCAAGCTGGCCGACAACGAAGCATACCAGAACCGGGAAAATGAGCTGATCGTCCGGCGGGTCGTGCTGAAATCGGATTTACAGGAAATCCGGCAGAAATTAGACCGCCTGAACGATGATTACAAAACAATCCTGAAAGGGCGGTACGTCTACGCTGACCGGTCGTTACAAAAAACGTGGGAAAGCATTGCAATTTCCATCGGCAAAAAGAAGATCACCGCGCAGAGGTGGAAAGACGCGGCTCTGGTCGTTCTGGGCGGGATGTTCGATGAAATTCCCATGATCGAAGAAATCCTCTCCCGCGCGTATGACGCGCGCGATTAAAAGGGCCGGTGTGCTGGGTATGCCGGGAAAGTGATAGAAAATCTATCAGAACCGGCAGAAACAGTCGCCCGGACAGCGGGCAAGGGAACAGCCCGGAAAGCTGTCTATAAAGGCAAGTTGGTAAAGCTCTATGCGCGTGTGCGATGAACCGCTTCCGCAAATCCTCCGAACCGCTCAGAAAAACAAACTTGCGAATACGCCAAAATAGAACGCCCTCGGCGGGTAACTCCGTCGAGGGCGTTAGTTTATATTATCACTCACCAAAACGCACTGTGAAGCCGTCCAGCGGGTCACAGTGATGCTTTTGAAGCATGGCGTTGATCTTCTTGTCCTGTTCGGTGCGATCCGGCGCGGTCACGGTGTAGGGGTGGCCGGGATCGTCCTCGTCATAGATGGCGGTGCAGCCGTGCGGAACAGAGAATGTGCCACGGTTATAGGGGTCAAAGTAAATATCAAAGTCGAATTTCCGACGCAGGTACTTGTCTAGCATGAAAGAGCTTTTGTCCAGATCGGTGCAGAGCCGATACCCGGCGGGATCATCAATCCACAAAAGCACGTTGCCGCCAACAAGAGCGCGGGCGGAATCCTCTGAAAGAGTGCCGCTGTACACCTTGCCATTGAACAGGCTGGACAGGATGCCGAACAGCTCTTTTTGTGCCGTGGCAGGAAGCTGCTCGATGCGGTCAACAGCGGTTTCAAAATCTACGCCGTCCAGCTTGTACTTGATTTTGCTGGGATCGTGGATAAAATCACCGGGCATAAGATTAAGCTCCATTGCAAGGCGGTACTGGTGCTTGCAAGGCCGGGTGTGGCTACCGCAAACACAGCCGTTCGGCACGTCTAGCGTGACAACGTAGTTGCCGTGTCTGCTGCTGAAATAGCCGGTCTGACCGTCAATGCAGGTCGGTGTCATGTCGGCTTTGAGGGCGGCAAGGTAGCTTTTGAGCAGCGGGCCGTCCGAAACGGTGGGAATGTGGTTCACCCATTCTGGAAGCCTATTTTCGTCGGGGGGGGTAACATTACGACACATATTTTCACCTCGTTATGTTCTTTTTTGCGTGTGGCCGGGGCGTTCCCGGCTGGCGCAAAATCTCCACTTCAATGATAACGCAAAACGCGAATAAAAGCAACAAAACGAGAAAAGAAAATCCCCGGCGGGATGCCCGCAGGGGATGGAAGAAATTCGTGTTCAATTCGTGGGAATCGTGAACGTACTGACCGGGATTCGTTCGGTGACGGTGAATGTATAAGTGCCGGTGCTGGTTTCGTGGCCGGAAACATCGACGTTCTCCGGCGCAAGGTGATGAACGGTGCAGAGCCGCATTTTTGCATCCGCTTCCAGCACCTTTAACCGTTCGGGGGAAGTCATGCTTTCCTGCTTGAAGTATTCTTTAGTCATTTCTTCCTGCATCTGGTTCAAGAGCTGGCGGACAAATTCGTTGGTTTCGCTGGTCATGTTTCGTTGCCCTCTTTCGGTTCGTTCTCCTTGAAGATGATCTTCGGAACGGTGGGCGGCTCACCCTGCTGTTTCATGTATTCGCTGATCTCGTTCGGCAGACCGACCGGAAAACCGTTTTCATCCAGCGGGCCGTCATAGCCGGAAAAATCTACCACATGAACCGTGGGCGGCTGGCGGAGCGTCTTGTAATACTGGCCGTCGCTGTAATTTACATCGGTTACATGATCCCACCACGCAATGTCGCCATGTTCGTTCTGGGCAGCTTCCATAGCTGCGCGGGCTTGCTCTTCGGTGAATCCGTCAAAGGTCAGGCGGGAATCGTCGGCAAATTCGGCGACAACACGCCAAGGCGCGAAAAACTGGGCTTCGTTCACAAAAAAGACCTCCTTTTTACGCATTTTGTAAAGCATAGTTCAATCTCTGGCACGAAAAATAGAAAATTCGTTGATGAAAGTATAACACAAAAAGCCCCGGCGGGGAACCGGGAGCGGAGATTCAGCGGGACGGTCGCCGCTGAAAGGTAAAGCCGGGGTTACGTTCGGTCATTCGTGCAACAACCTTGTCCGCCTGATCTTTCGTGAACCGGGGCGCAAAAACCTTGTTCATGCCGCGCCTACCGCCCCACGGGTCGCAGAGGGTGAAATGCTGATCTCCGGGGCCTTTGCAGTAGATGAAGTAGTAAATCGTGCTGGCCGCGGGCATATCGGGGTATCTGCGGGGCGTGGAACGTGCGGCGACATCGACAGAGAACGCGGACAGCATCGCACACCCGAAAAGGTGGGTGCAGCAGTTCGTTTTGCGGTCGAAAATCGCGGCTCCGTCCAGATTGCGCCCGTCTGTGGAATATTCTTTGACCAGATAGGAAATTCGTGTGCGGGCTTCGGCGACGGTGCGGAAACTCATATCTTCATCGGTGAAATCGGCGGAAGCGCAGGTGATAACTTGATACCGGTGGTTCGGATCGTATTCACGCATGGTTTGTATCTCCTTTTCGTTTTGTGGTAGCCTTGCGGCTGGGGCTGGGCTGCTTTACGGTGCAACCCGGCTAGAGTATCCGTTTTATGCGTTGAGCTGTAAAAGCGTGGCTTTCGTGGGGATAAGATGCCGTGCAAGGGTGTCTGTGTAACTCGCTTCGCCCTCGTAGCTGTCCACGATCTTCTGCTCTGCCTTGCTCATGTCGTGATAGGATTTCTTGCCGTAGGACGGCGGCAACCATCCTTTCTTCTGGCTGGCGAACAGGTTGAACGACTTCAAAACGTCGTCATTCGTGAATGTGATGTGGCAAGTGCCTTTTTTGTAGAAAGTGGCGGTGAAGTAGCGGAACTGCACGTTCTGGCTTTGTCTGCTCTCATCGGCGGCTTTGAGCGTTGCCCGGAGTTCGTCGCCGTTGTACTTCTTGCCGTTCGTGTCGAGATAGTGCAGGGTGCGCTCGATTCGTGACAGGCAGCTTTCCGCGTTCCAACTGGGTTCAAACCGCCCGGAGTAATCACCCCACGCCGAACACCGAAAGATCACTTTCTTGCCGACTTTGTACGCTTCGTTCGTACACCAGCCGTTGTAGTAGTGGACATTCTTCGAGTATTCGGAATTGTAGTGCAGATTCGTCCAGTCGTCGAACAGTTCCACGATCTCGCTTTCGATGCCCTGCACGATGTTGGCGGACATTTCTTCCCGGATCGTGAGGATGTTGTAAGGGCTGAAATCGTAGTCAACAAGTTCGGAAACGCGGTTGTGATATTCGTCCTGCATCGCTCTGGTTAAGTTGTCCCGGATTTGGGGCAGGTCAAAGAGCTTTTGCCAGTACAAGCCGCGCAAGCTGCGGATTGCTTCGTTATAGCTCTTGTTGAAGTTCAGCACTTCGGTTTCCTTGTCGTCTGCGGTAGCAGCAGAAAACAGGCTCTTGATTCCGTTGTACTCTTCGTAGATACGGCGGATGCCCTCGGCGGCTGCGTTGTACCGTTCCACCGCGGCGGCGATGGGATCAGCAGACACCAGCGCGGCAAGCTGCGGATCGGCTTTCATGTGGTCGGTCATTTCGTTGTTGAGTTCCAACCGGATTTTGCTTACTGGCTCCTTGTCGGGAATGTCAACGGAGATCAACGCCACTTCAACGCGGGCGGCGCGGCGGGCGTTCTTGAAAGCGTCCGGGATGTATTTGATCTGGGCGTTGAGTTCGTTTAGCTTTTGCGCCAGCTCTTTCCGCTCGTTCGTGTAGGGATTGCGGATCGTTTCGGCGTTGAGCAGACAGCGGATTTTGCCGCCGTCTTTCATGATCTCTAAAGCCTTGAGCAGGTGAGCAGCACCGGCGGAAAAAGGCGGGTTCATGATGATCGCCGCGTATTTCTTCGCGGGGCGGAACGTGAGAAAATCGTCATGCACCACGCGGAAACCGTCTTTCTTCAGTTTGGCGCGGAAGTCGCTGGACAGTTCCACACAGTCAAGATCAAACTCTTTCGCCTTGCTCGTGCTGTAACGGTCAAGTTCTCCCGTTTTGGGATCGTGCCGAATATCTGCGACGGCGTGAATCTGGCGGGCCAGTGCGCCGTCACCGGCAGAGGGTTCAAGGATGGGCTGCGGCAGGTGCTTCCAGCCGTATTTTGTGCTTTGCAGACTGTAAGCCATTTCCCACGCGAGATTGTCCGGGGTAGGGTAAAAGTCCCGGCTATCGTTCGGGGTCGTCATGGTTCGTTCTCCTTTTCGTGTTGGATTCACCCCGGCGGGGTGTGGGATCGGGTCGCTTTTCGTTCGGTGCGGCCCGTCAAGGTATCCGTTTCACTGCTGGGCTAAAATCGTGCTCAACCATGTGGAAGAGTCGGCACAATCAACCATTTTCGCAAAGTAGCGGCCCGTTACAAGCTGGAACGCATATTGCGTGGTGTAAGTGCCGCTGTACATTTCCCGGCTGCAAAACTCTTCGATGTTGTTCCGGGTGTGCCAGTTGCGCGGCGGCAGCACGTTCAGCGCGTCCTCATAGTCCTGTTTCGTGATCTCGACCATTTCCGGGGTGAGCAGCTTTTCCCGCTCAAAGTCCAGCCATTCGCCGTAGGTCATGACGGCATAAGAGCGGACCTTTTCTTGCGCAAGGCGGTTTTCCCAATATCCCCGGTCGCTTTCGTAGTCGCCGGACTCGATGATCTGGGTGATCCGCTGGATGCTTTCGGCGGTGCTCTTCCGGGCGGCATTCAACACCTCTTCGGCGGTGCGGGGCGTGGGCCAGCCGGACACGGTGAAAGCGTAGATCTGGACGTTGGGAACATCCACAACAACAAGTTCGTTCTTCTCTTCGTTGGCGGTCATGGTATAATCTCCTTTTCGTTTTCGTGATTCACCCCGGCGGGGTGTGGGGCTGGGCTGCTTTGTGCGGTGCAACCCGGCTAGAGTGTCCGCGCTGGAATCATGCCAGCACACCGGCGGCGATGCTTGCAAAGTCGAGCTGTTGGACGCTGGGAACCATTTCGGGGGCGTTGTGCTTGTGGTTGAGTTCGTCGAGAGCCATCACAAACGCGGCGGCTTCGCGGTCGCTGCTGATAAAGTCGCAACGGCAATTCGTGAATTGCTGGACAATGGCCGAAAATTCGGGGTCGTTCTTGCTCTTCTGGTCAAACGTCTTGACGGCTTCCCGGTATTCCTTGCTGTCGTTGTCGTCGTGGGTGCGGTAAAAGTTGGAATACCACTTTTCAAAAACCGGCTCTAATTCTTCCATGCTCACGGTGACGGCGGGGGCTTCGTCTGCTGCTTTTTCGGCAGCTTTCCGGGTGGCGGTCGCCTTGCGCCATGCTTCCAGCGTGGCAGCTTGTCCGGCGCGGTCGGTTTCGGGAACGGCCATAAATTCGTGCATTGCCTTGCGTTCTGCCTTTTTGAGTTCGGCAACGTCGGCGGCGGGCTTCTTCGTGGTGCGGGGCTTCTTCGGGGCCGGTTTCGTGGGAAGCGGTTCAACGTGAACCAGTTCGGGAAGTTCGTGGTGCTCTTCAACGATGATCGGCGCGGGGCGGACGGTTTCGGCGGCTTCCTTTGCGGCTTTCGCGGCCTTGCGTTCCGCGGCCAGCTTCTTGTTATAGGCGATGATCTCCGCCGTGGACTTGAACCGGGCTTGCGGGGCGGGCTTGCTGCTTTCAACCTGTAAGCAACTGAAAAGATGGGATTTCGTAGGGTAGTAATGCGGATCGGGTGCGGCTTCCTTGCCCTCTGCCGCGGCCTTTTCGCGCTGCTCTTTGCTGGGCTTCGTGGTGTACTTCCACAAGTAGCATTCAATCAACGCTTTTTCGCCTTTCTTGACGCTCTTGCCCTCTTTCTTCCAATAGTCGAACGTGTGCAGCTCGTCCGCTGCAAACATGATCTCAATATCCGCGGCGGTGGCGGGCTTTTCGTTGCCGTCCTTGTCAACGATCTTGCAAGATGCAGCAACGGCGGCGATCTCTTCCGGGGTGTGGTGCGCGGTGGCGATCTGGTGCAGCGTGGCCGGGTCAAGACGTTCGGCGGCGGCGCGGATGATCTGTTTATTCGTCATGGTAAATACTTCCTTTCGTGTTTCGTTTTGCGGATCGTCCCGGCGGTGTGCCGGGGGAATGGGATCGGGTCGCTTTTCGTGGTGCGGCCCGTCAAGGTGTCCGGCGGGGTTCAATCTTCGGTTTCGTCGCAATCGTGGCAATACAGCGCGTCAATAACCTTGTCGTCGCTGAAATCGTCCGGGGTTCCGTTGGCATCGACCACAAGATCGATCCGGTCAAAAATCCGCAAATCGGTTTCACCGTCCACCAGAAAATACCAGTCGTCGCCGTCCAGCGCGTCACTGCACCAGACTTCAATCTGGTTTTCGTTGGTGGCGGTCATGCCTTTCACAATGGCCGGGGCGATATACCGCCCAAAAGGACCGACTTTGTAGGGACAGGCGGCAGCGGCGCGGGGTGCGCTGGACAGCAGCGCGGCGGCAAGTGCGGCGGCGGTCAAAATTCGTTTCATGGTTGTTTCTCCTTTTCGTTTCGTGGTGTGGCTTTTCGTGCTTTTCCCCGGCTATTGTCGGGGCGTGGGATCGGGTCGCTTTTCGTGGTGCGGCCCGTCAAGGTATCCGGGGGTCATGCGTAAATTTCATTGAACACTTCGACGGCGTTCCATTGCACCGCCTTTTCACGTTGGGCGGCTTTCGCGGCGTTCTGGTCGCCGCCGTTGGCTTTCAATGCCATATAGAAAGCATCAACAAGGGCGGCTTTTTGCCGTTCGCGTTCCCGATATGCGGCGATCTGTCCAGCGTCATACACCTTGACCGCCCACGATTCATAGTGAATCGGGGTCAATGTTTCATGGTGCAAGCCCTTGCAGCGGTTCAGAACGGCAACGATCTTCCCGGCATCCTCATAAGTTGGGGCGGCGATGATGTAGCAAGGGACAGCGGCGCGGGCTTGCTTCTCGATGTTCCACCGGTGACGGGTGGCGATCTGGTTTATTTTCTTGTCGAATGCGGTCATGTTCTCGATCTCCTTTTGATTTTGATTTGCCCCGGCGGGGCGGTGGCATAGGGTTGCTTTTGCGGCAGCGGTGCAGCCCTTGAAAGTGTCCGCTTGACTTTACCGGCGAAAGCTGGTA
>JABLTK010120025.1_pt1 | contig 22170 bp, 19 predicted proteins | sample 7160131 | NCBI WGS metagenome assembly JABLTK01 (sample SAMN14651221, study PRJNA627086) | human gut metagenome | isolation source: feces | host: Homo sapiens
AATTCGTCCTTATTTATAGGGGCGTTTTTTTTTTTTAGGAGGAATATAATGGAAGAAGTTTTATTATTTCTAATGACTTATGTATTTGTATTTTTGATTTATCAATTATTTGTGATTAGTAAATCAAAAAGAAAAAATAGCAAGAAAAAACCTGTAGAAGTAAATTATTTAATAAGTGTTTATAAAATTGATATTGATAAAATAAATTATAAGAAGTTATTGCTTTTAATTTCTTTGGTGAGTTCACTTGATATTTCTATTATAGTAACACTAGTTTTAGTATTTAATAGCTACTTTGTTAAACTTATAGTATCACTATTGATAACCATACCAATTGTTATACTTAGTTATCATTTAGTAGGAAATTATTATAAAAAGAAGGGAATGATAAAAAATGATTAATTTTAATGAAATAGAAAAAAAATGGGAAGATAAATGGAAGAAGGATAAGTTATATAAATATGATCCATCTAGTGATAGGAAGAAACTTTATTGTTTAGAAATGTTTAGTTATCCAAGTGGTGCAAAATTACACTTAGGTCATTGGTATAATTATGGTGTTACTGATACTTGGGCTAGATTTAAAAAGATGGATGGATATAATTTGTTTCATCCTATGGGATTTGATGCATTTGGTCTACCTGCAGAAAACTATGCAATAAAAACAGGGGTTCATCCTGCAATTAGCACTGATAAAAATATTGAAACAATGGAAGGACAACTAGAAAGAATTGGTGGTTCTTGGGATTGGGACTATGAAATAAAAACATGTAAGGAAGACTATTATAAATGGACTCAATGGATGTTTTTGCAACTATATAAACATGGTCTAGCTTATAAGAAGGAAGCCCCAGTTAATTGGTGCCCAAAATGTAAAACTGTTTTAGCTAATGAACAAGTTATCTCTGGTGAATGTGAGAGATGTTCATCTAGTGTAATTAGAAAAGATATGAGTCAGTGGTTCTTTAAAATTACTGATTATGCAGAGGAGTTATTAACAGGACTAGATAATCTAGATTGGCCTGAAAGAACTAAATCATTACAAAGAAATTGGATTGGAAAATCAGTTGGAGCCTATGTTGATTTTAAAGTTTCTGAAACTGACTTAGGGTTTAGAGTATTTACTACCAGATGCGATACTTTATTTGGAGCTACATACTGCGTTTTAGCACCAGAACACGAGTTGGTGGATAAGATAACAACCTCTGAACAAAAAGAAGCTGTAGACAATTATAAAGAACAAGCAAGTAAGCAAAGTGAAATTGAAAGAACAAGTACAACAAAGGAAAAAACAGGAGTATTTACTGGAAGTTATGCAATTAATCCTGTAAATGGTAAAAAAATACCTATTTGGATTAGTGATTATGTACTATCAACATATGGTACAGGAGCAATTATGGCAGTACCTGCCCATGATGAGAGAGATTACTCATTTGCAAAGAAATTTGATCTAGAAATTATTCCTGTTTTAGAAGGCGGGGATGTTTCAAAAGAAGCTTATATAGGTGATGGAGTTCATATTAATTCTGATTTCTTAAATGGATTAAATAAAGAAGAAGCAATAGAAAAAATGAGTACTTGGTTAAAAGAAAATAATCTAGGAGAAAAAACTACTAATTATAAATTAAGAGACTGGCTAGTATCTCGTCAAAGATATTGGGGAGCTCCTATTCCAATTATATATTGTGATGATTGTGGAATAGTTCCAGTTAAAGAAGAAGATTTACCAGTAAAACTTCCCATGGATGTGGAATTTACTCCAGATGGGGAAAGTCCATTAAAAAAATGTGACTCATTTATGAAATGCAAATGTCCAAACTGTGGAAGGAATGCTCATAGGGAAGCTGATACCTTAGATACTTTTGTATGCTCTAGTTGGTATTATTTAAGATATCCTGATGCTCATAATGATAAGGAACCATTTAATAAAGATATTGTAAATAAACTATTACCAGTTGATAAATATGTTGGTGGTGTAGAACATGCATGTATGCACCTACTATATGCTAGGTTCTTTACAAAAGCATTACGTGATATGGGTTATTTAAATTTTGATGAACCATTTAAATCATTAGTACACCAAGGACTTATTTTAGGACCAGATGGAGAGAAAATGTCTAAATCAAAAGGTAATACAGTAGCACCTGATCCTTTAGTAGAAGAATACGGTAGTGATGTATTACGTGGCTATTTAATGTTTGGATTTAATTATGTTGAAGGTGGCCCTTGGACTGATGATGGAATAATAGCAATTAATAAATTTTATCGTAAAGTTGAACGTTTATGTGAGGCAATTAAAGAAGATGATTCAAGATATAATGATATTGATAAAGTTTTACATAATTCTATTAAAGTAATTAGAAACGATATTGAAAAATTTCAATTTAATACCTCTATGTCAAAAATAATGGAATATACTAATATCTTAGTAAAATATGAACAATCAGGAATACCGAGATACTATATTGAACAGCTTTTATTATTACTTGCTCCATTTGCTCCCCATTTAACAGAAGAATTATGGCAAAGTATTGGAAATGAATATTCAATCCATAATCAAAGTTATCCTGAATTTGATGAAAAAGTTTTGATAGAGGAAGAAAAGGAAATTGCAGTACAAGTCAATGGAAAATTACGTGCTACTATAAAGATTAACATTAGTGATAGTGAAGATGAAGTAAAAGAAAAAGCATTGAATGCAGAAAATGTTAAAAAACATACCGAAGGTCATGAAATAGTTAAGATAATTGTTATTAAGGGAAAAATAGTAAATATAGTAGTAAAATAGTTTTCAACAGAAAATGTGGAAATAATTATCACATTTTCTTTTTTTTCAACAATTTTTGTGGATAAAAAAGTTTATATTTTATTTGGTGATAAAATGAAAATAAAAATGTTTGATGAAGAAAGTGAAAAAGATTTAGAAGAAAGTGTAAATAATTTTTTAGAAGATTTAGATAAAGAAGTAATAGATATAAAGTATCAAGTTAGTTGTTCAATATTTGGTGAAGAACAAATATTTTGTTTTTCTGCTATGATAATTTATTATTAGAAGAAAATGCAAATTGATAAAAGATGTAATTTGTGATATTATTGTCTTTGTAATAAATAATGAATTATGTCTGGAAGTGAATAAATGAAAACTAAAAGAAGTGAAAAAAATGATAAAGTTATGAAGAAAAGTACCTTTATTCAAGGCGCTTTTGTTGCAACTTTAGGAATAGTAATAACTAAAGTATTAGGTATTTTATATGTAATTCCTTTTTATAGTATTATTGGTGAAAAAGGAGGAGCTTTATATGGATATGCTTATAATATTTATTTAGTATTCATGGCTATATCATCTGCAGGTATCCCTCTTGCTATATCAAAACTTATAAGTGAATATCAAACCCTAGGTTATTATGATGCAAAACAAAGAGCTTTCAAAATGGGAAGACAAATTGCAATGACTTTAGGAATTATTTGTTTTATTATTTTGTTTATCTTTGCCCCACAAATATCAACAGCTATATTGGGAGATTTAAAAGGCGGAAATACGATAGAAGATGTTACTTATGTAATTAGATTAATATCAACAGCTATTATAGTAGTTCCAGTTCTTAGTGTATATAGAGGTTATTTTGAAGGTCATAAATTTATAACTCCAACAGCAATTTCACAAGTATTAGAACAAGTAATGAGGGTTTTAGTAATTGTTATTGGAAGTTATATGACTTTAAAAGTATTCCACTTATCTTTAACAACCGCAGTAGGAGTAGCAGTATTTGGTGCTACTGTTGGTTCACTAGCATCTTATCTCTATTTAGTTGAAAAGAAATGGAAAAATAAGAAAAAATTTGAAGAGAAGGAATTAAAAGTAGATGAACCTAAAATTACTAATAAAGAAATATTCAAAAAAATAGTAGTATATGCTTTTCCATTAATAATGATAGATATCTTTAAATCACTATATAGTATGGTTGATTCTGTTACAGTTGTAAAAACTCTAGGACATATTTACGATACTAGTACAGCAGAAAGTATAATGAGTATTCTATCAACTTGGGGTGCAAAATTTAATATGATTATTATTTCTATTGCAACGGGAATGATAGTTAGTCTAACTCCAAATTTAGCATCCGCAGCTGTTCTTGGAAATAAAAAAGATATTCATAAAAAAATAAATCAAAGTTTTCAAATGTTATTATTTTTAACTGTACCTATGACTGTAGGACTTAGTTTCTTATCTAAACCTGTTTATACAATATTCTATGGAGCTAGTAAGTATGGACCATCTGTTTTAACATTTTATATTTTTGTAGCGTTGGTTACTTGCTTATTTACAACAGCGATAACAATAACTCAGGTATTGAAGTATTATAAAACAGTATTTGTAAGTCTAGCATCTGGACTATTATTAAAATCATTACTAAATATTAGTTTAATTAATCAACTATATAGTATTGGTCTACCAGCTTACTATGGTTCAATTCTAGCATCAATTATTGGTTATGGAGCATCACTTATAATATGTTTGATTACATTAAATAGAAAATGTGGCGTTAAATATGAAGAAACTGCAAAACAATTTATAAATATTTTATGTGGAACAGTATTAATGGTTTTAGTCTTAGTCCTATTAAAATTAGTGGTTCCTATTTCATCAACAACAAGACTTTTAAATATTCCAATAATTATTCTATATACTTTGGTAGGGGGATGTGTATATTTTATATACATGATAAAGACAGGATCATTAAAAACAATTTTCGGCGAAAAATTCTTAAAAAGATTTAAAAAAAAGGCAACTAATTAGTTGCTTTTTTTTGATTTAAATACTGTTATTTTGTTTTTCTTTTTATTTAATCTTTTAATATAGTGTTTATATATAAATTCATTTATTACTAAATCAAATTCTCCTATTAATTCAATAACATCAGCATTAAAGAATTTATAATATTCGAAAATTTTATCATTATTCATAAAATCACTATTTAATTGACAAAGATTATAAGTAATGTAACCACTCTTTTTAGCATCCTTAATTGTTTCCCAGATTAATGAATAAATAGGATCATAATTAGTAAAATTATTATTAATTACAGTACATATAGTTGTTACTTCTTTGTCATAGTAAACTGATATATTATATCCCATAATTACTTTATGGCCATATTTAAATTGCAATTGTTTTGCAAGATTTAATTCCCTATTAATAGCATCATACGTATTTTGACTAGTAGGGTTTTCTTTTTCATTTTCTAGACATTTCATTAAATTTTCTATATAGATATCTATATCTATTTCAACAGCTTTAATTTTTATCATATTGCTATTACCAAAGATATTAAATAAATCATTTATAGAAGAAATGTCATCAAGATAAGAAATGGTAAAGTTTTTATCTTTTATTAACTTATTTATGTTTGATATAGCATCAAGTCCTACATCCCTAACTCTGTAGCCCTTATTATAGTTTTCGTTTATAATTTCTTGATATTTAATATCAATATTATTTAGTAGTTCATCATTATTTTTACCCTTTAATTCCAGTTTGTAAAATATATTTGGTCTAGTTAATAAGTTTTCATTTTTTAGATATCCTAAACTCTTTAAAACCTCAATTGCTTTTTCATTATTAAAACCGCCCTGTATAGGAATACCTTTGTTATCTAATTCTCTCAATGGATAGTATGGATCTATTCTTAAAAAAGCCCCATTTTTCTCTTTTATATAATTTTCTAGTTCTTTAGTAAAAAATCTTATCAGTTCTAAATCTTTAATATTGGCAATAAATCCTCTAGGTGAATAAAATATTCTATATTTTGTAAATTTTATATCTCTAGCCATCAACATAGTAGCAGCTCTTATTTTTCCGTTTTGATCAACTCCAACAAAATATGTATACCAGCCTTTTTTTCTAGATAGTTCAGCATACTCTTTGGTTTGATAAAAATTATCAGTTAAATTATTTTTACAAAAATCATAAAATTCTTTTTTATTTATTTCCCTTAACTTCATTTTTTAACTCCTTTTTAGATTTATTTTTAACTATATTTCTATAAAATGGAACTAATTTATTAAATACAAAATACATAAATGGTTTTAGTATATAGTCAAATTCACCAATAAATTCTACATAATCTCCACCAAATTTCTTTTTAAATTCATGAAGTCCAAGTCTAGGATTATCCTTACTAAAGTCACCAATAGTTCCAAATTGATCATAAATTTTAATACCATGCTCCTTACAATATTTTATATGTTCAAAGTAAGTGGCATAGTTAGCATAAGTTTCAGTTAAGATATTATGATTTCCTGCATATAAAACCCAGGCTTTATCACCATAAACTATAATCATATGAGCATTTAGAGTTATTGTTTCTCCATATTCTTTTTTAGCTTTTTTAAACTTTTCAATTTCTTTTTTTAATTTGTCTTTTTTATTAGTTAATTCTTTTAGTTTATTTTTAGCATTTTTACTTAAGTTATCTCCATCTATAAGACCTAACTGTTTTTCAATATCTTCTAATTCTTTTTGATAGTTTTTAATAATTTCTTTAGTATTAATCTTACCTAGAAATAAAACAGCATTGTTATTTTTACTAAATAGTTCATATTGTTTTTCATAATAATCTCTAGGAAAAGATACAAAATCTTTTCTATCTTCTGTTAAAGTCATTAAATGATGGAATGTTTTAATATCTTCTTTATCTCCTATTTCTACTTTAACATTTAATTTATTAGCTTTATTAATACGTTGTTTTGTTGTTTTTGAAAAATGATCAATAATCGTATCTAAGTCTTGATCTAAATCTATTCTGAATGAATATCTTGGTTGCATAGTTTCAAAATTCTTTGTAAAACCTAGATGTTTATAACCTAAAGATTTTAAATTATTAAAAATATCTTCCCAATTATATTTTTCATCTACTTTTTCACCTAGATAATTATGTCTTTCCTTAATTAAATCTGGATCTATCTTAAAAAATATTGCTTTATGCTTTTTACAAAACTCTTTAATTTTTTCTGTCATATCTTTAACTAGAGTGTGATTTGTAAAATCTATAACAAAACCTCTAGGACAGTAAAAGTAACAAAGTCCTAATGGTAGTTTTTTCTTAAGTAGTAAAGCTGTTCCAACTATCTTATCATCATCTTTTAATCCTAGATAATATGGGTACAAGTTTTTCTTTGCTTTAGAAAACTCACCCCAAAGATGTGATTGTAAAAAATGAGACTTAAATTTATTATTTTTTACAAAGTTTTCATATTCATCATTTTTTAATTCTACTAACTTTGACACAATTAAAACACCTCACATTATAGAAGTATTATACCACAAAATGGGAAAAACTACACGCAATAGATTTTAATAAAATAAATTACTGTAAAATCTTGAAAAGAATATTTAGAAATAGTATACTTTTAAATAGTAAGGTATAGAATAGGGTGATTAAATGGGTACTAAAAAAACTGATAAAAGGACAACTAAAAAAAATACAGTCAAAAAGAAGATAATTGTAAATAAAAAAAAGGATAATGAAGATGATAGAAAGAAAAAAATAATACTTTTACTTTTATTATTACTTCTATTATTTTTGATTTTTGTTATTAATGTAGGAGACCTTATTTTTGATATTCCTACTAGTCCAAAAGTTACAAATAAAAATGTTAAAGATGAATGGACAAATACAAGTATGGTTACAATTGAAAAAGATTCTAAAACAAGATCAGGAGTAAAATATTACCTATATTGTATAAATAAAGAAAATAACTCTAAGAGTTGCAAGTGGAATAGAGCTTCAAGTAAGAATATAGAAGTAACAGAAAATGGTACTAATTATGTATTCATAAAGGCTGTTAATGAAAATGGAAAGGAAGGAAAAGTTTCTGATCCTATAATAGTAAAAATTGATGGAAAAGCCCCTGAAATAATTAGTATAAAGAAAACAGAAAAAGCAACTTCTGTTAAAGTAGAAGTTGATGCTAAAGATTTAGAGAGTGGAATAGATAAATATTATTATAAAATTGATGATAAAGAATATGAGGAAAGTAGTAAAAATACCTATACATTTAAAGATTTAAAGGAAAATACAGAATATACAGTAACTGTTAAAGTGGTTGATAAAGCAGGAAATGAAAAAGTAATTAGTTTTAAAGTTAAAACTAAAAATAGTGAAGCTAATAAAACAACTGATTCTACAACAAAGAATGAAAATAAAAACGAAAATAATCAAAAAAACACTAAAAAAGACAATAATAAAATATCATCAAATGATAAAAAGAGCGATAATGATGTAACATCGAATGATAAAAATAGTGATAATAAAAAACCATCAAGTGATAATGATAAAAAACCAGAAACAAAACCAGATGAAGTGAAAGAAATCCCAGAGATATCATTAGAAGAAGTTCCATTAAAGATAAAGTATGGAGATAATTACAAATTACCAAGCAGTTATAAATTTGGAAAATCTGGAGGAGTAGTAAGTTGTGTGGTTAATAATAAAGAGTATAAAGATACAACAACATTACCAATAGGAAAAAATACTATTAACTGTACTGCAAAAAGTAATACAGGAATAGAAGTTAAAGTATCAAAAACTATAGAAGTAGAAATAAATGAAGAAAGTGAACAAGAATGGGATGGTTGGATAAAAATGAATTTATATTATCCAGCTGGTTCAACATCATGGCAATGGAGAATAGGAAAAGAGGATTCTATAAGAACTGGAACAAAACAAGATGGTTGGCAAGATTATGTTGGACCAATTACTGTTCGCTTAAAAGATGTTGAGAATATTTATTTAAGATATAAATTAGAAGATGGAACTGAACAAATAATTGCTCCTTCTGGACGATTATTAGTTGATATAGAACCAGATAGTTATGTAGTTGAAAATAATTCTAAAACAAATGTTAAGATAGTATATAGCGAGGGTGCAGATAAGAAAGAGTATCGTATAAACAAAGGAAATTGGACAAAGTATACTGGAAGTTTTTCTGTAGATGCTGATACTAAAATAGAAGCAAGAGTAATAAAAGAAACTGATGGAGAAAGACAAATAAATTATGATAGTGTCTATATTAGAATTAAACAGGAAAATTCTACTTCTTCACCATCAGATTCATCTGAGGTAGTATTACCTAGTGACAGTAAGGAATATGGAACAAACTATGAAGAAATATCTGACTATATTATAGATGGTCCAACTATTAAGGTAAGTCCTGATGATATGTCTACTGAAAAGGAAGTAACTCTAGAAACTGCTACAAAAGCAAAAAAAATATATTATAAGATAAATGATGGTAGTTGGAATGAATATAAAACAAAATTTGTTGTAAGCAAAAATTGTTATGTATATGCAAAATATATATCAGAAGATGGAATGACCTCAAAAATAAGTTCTAAATACGTTAATGGTATAAAGAAATTAAATAAACCATATGTTGATATAACGTACACTCCTAGAGATCTAGCAAAGAAAGTTGAAGTAACAATAAATAGTGATGCTAGTAAAGTCGAATATAGTTATGATGGAATAATATATAATACATATTCAAAACCATTTAAAGTAAATAAAAATTGTAGAGTTTATGCTAAAGCAACTAATAATTTAGGAGAGACTGTAGAATATGTTAACATAACAAACATAGGTGAAAAAGCTCCTACAAAAGGGAAACTAGATATTGGTATAATAGTTGTTCCTGATAACTCGGATGTTGTTACTAATAAGGCAGAAGTTGAAATAGATTATGATAAAAAAGCAGATAAAAAATATTATAAAATAGGTTCCAATGATGTTTGGCACGAATATACAGGTAAATTTACAGTTAATAAGAATACTACAATATATGCTTATGCATTAAATGAGGATGCAAGAGGATATGAAAAAAAGTCAATATCAAATTTAACTACTGGAATTTCTGATCCAATTATTAGTTTGAATACATATTCGTTAGCTCCTAGTGTAAAGGTCTCTATATCATATGATAAGAATGCTAAAATAAAGAGATATAGAATAGGCGATGGAACTTTACAAGATTATACGGGAACATTTGAACTAACAGAAAATGAAACGATATATGCTTATAGCAAGGATACTTTAGGAAATGAATCTGAAGCAATTTATGAAGTTTCAAATATATCATCCCAACCAAGATATTCAGTAATAGATAAAGATGATTACTTTATATTAAGACTAAATTATCCTTTAGGTGTAGATGAGAAAGAATATAAGTGGCAAGAAAATGGTGAATGGAAAAAATATGATAATCAAGGTATTCTTTTAATAAAAGAGAAAGCCAAAGACAAATTATTAGGGGACAAATCACAGGTAACAGTAAAAGATGAAAGTGGAAAAACTTTAACATTTAGAGATAATTATTATATTATTAATAGACCATTAAGTGAATTAATAGAAAATATATATATGAGATGGGATTATAAAGTACCAGATGCTCCTAGTATTAAACTAGATAAGACTACACCAACAAAAAAAGTAACTGTTAATATAATATATGATGAATATAGTTACAAAAAGGAATACAAGTTAGTAACAAAAGACGGCAAGGAAACAGCATGGAAGGAATATACAGGTAGTTTTAGTATTGAAGATAATGAAACAATTATATATGCTCGTGGTAAAACAGCCTTTGATGAAGTGGGAAAACAGTCTACTATGAATGTAGTAAATATAGATAATGAACCACCAGAAATAGATTTTAAGTCTGACCTAGAAACTCCAACTAGGAAGTTAATACTTCAATTATGTGGAAGCGATAATTTAGGCATAGATTATGTTGGATATATAAAAGGAAAGAAAACATCAAAAGAAGCAATAGATGATGGAGTGGAATTAAGTAATTATAGTACTTTTGATATTGATGAAAATGGATATTATACAATATATGCACGAGATAAAGTAGGTAATATTACTTCAAAAATAATAAAAATAGAAAATATTGATAAAAATGCTCCAGATATAGATATAAATGTACTTACAAGTAAATATGGTACAAAAGCAGAAATTGAAATAGATTATCATGATAATAATTCTAAACAATATAGAATAGGCTCAACAGGTGAATATCAAGAATATAAAGGTAAATTCACTATAAAATCTGAAGATGTATATACATTAGCCAATGATGATAATACTATAACAATATTTGCTAAAGGAACAGATAAGGCAGGAAATGTAAAAGAAGTAAGCAAGAAGGTTTGTGTTCTAGATTTAGATATTCCTATTGCTCCTATAATAAATGTATCCAATGAATATCCCTTATTAACGGAATATGGAGTAGAAAATGATAGTGCAATATATATTGTTTATGATAATAGAGATGATATAGATAATTATTATAGTATTGATGATGGTAAAACATGGGAAAGATATACAGGCCCAATTGATCTACAAAAGGGAACAATAAAAGCAAAAAGTGTGAAAAAAGAATCACTTTTAGAAGTATCATCTTCTAAAAATATATCTTTACCAACAGATGCTTTACCAAAAGTAGTATATGATGGGAATGTGAACACATCATTACCACAAACCTCTGGTGCATATAACTATAAGTTGTACGTAGATGAAGATATGTATAATCAAAAGTTGAATATAATTTCTTCTACACTAAATTATATGAATTATTATACAAGAGTGTATGCATATGATAAGAATGGCAATCAACTTTTGGTTAAGGAGTGTACAAGAGGTAATAAAACAACTGATACGATAACAATTCCGGAAAATCCAGAATATTTATTATTTTCATCTACTAATTCAGTTAATAATCATCTATATGAAATTAGTGTAGAAACATCACCAATCTTAAACATTGAAAGTATATATCCAAGTTTGACAACTTATGGAGTAGAAAATGGATATAATAATGTAGAAATTAGTTACTTTCCAACTGCAGTAAAAAAACAATATAAAGTAGGTACTGGTGGCTGGCAAGACTATACTGGAAAAATCAAATTGGCTATTGGAGAAAAACTAACAGCAAGAAGTATTGATAAAAATAATGTAAAATCAAATGAGGCAGTATATACATCGGTTTTACCAACAGATGCTCTACCAAAAGTAGTATATGATGGAGATGTGAACACATCATTACCACAAAGTAGTAGTGCATATAACTATAAGTTGTACGTAGATGAAAATATGTATAATCAAAAGTTAAATATAGTATCACATACATTAAATTCAAATTCATATTATACAAGAGTGTATGCATATGATAAAGACAATACTCAACTTTTAGTTAAGGAATGCAGTAAAAATAGTAGTGTAAATGTAGTAACAGATACAATAACTATACCGGAAAATACAAAATATCTAGTATTTTCATCTACTAATTCAGTTAATAATCATTTATATGAAATAACTCCTGTTATATCTAAAACTCAGTCCAAGGCAACTGAAAATAAGGCTATAATAACTGCCAAAAAGAAAGAGTATGTGACCCCACCAAGTATTGAAGTAAGTAATAGTGGAATTTATACAATATCAAAGGATGTTAATATCTCATATTCAAGTGGATATACAAATGAGTACAGTTATGATGCTAAAACATGGAAAAAATATACAGGAACAATTACATTAAGTGAAAATGTAACAATTTATGCTAGAAGTGTTAAAGACGATAAAGTAGTTGCATCTAGTAGTTATAAAATAACAAAAATAGATGCTGAGTCTGGAGATATGTCTTTAAATGAAATACCTAGTCAAATAACAGTTGGAAGTGAGTATTCAATTCCAAGTAGCTATAGCTTTAATAACATATCTGGTGGAGAAGTAAAATGCTATGATAATGATAGAGAAGTATCTAGTACAAAAGATCTTAGTGTTGGTAGTCATAATATAGTATGTATTTCATCGACTAAGGCAGGTATTACAATAAAAATAACTAAAAACATAATAGTAGAAGAAGCAAATAAAATTGTAGAGGAAAATAAAATAGAAGAAAGTAAAGGAGATGACGATGATGAAAAAACACCATCCGAAAGTGACACCGGAACTTCAACAAAAGAAGAACTTGAGACTAACCCTGAAGAAGATAAAGAACAATAAAAAGATTTTTATTGGTAGTATTATATTAGTTTTTGCAATATTATTTAGTTCCAAGGTATTTATAGGAATGAAATCAGCTATGTCATCTGCTAACACTACTACATTATTGAAAAATCAAGTTGTGGATAATTTAGAATTTAATAATGCTACAATGAATAAAAATAAGCTAACAGTAGAAGTAGTGAACAAATCAAATGATATTTATTCTCTAAATAGTATAGATGTCAAATACCTAGATGGTACAGGAAAAGAAATAGCAACAGTAAATGGATATATTGGTAATACTCTTGAGAAAGATGAAAGCTATCAATTAGTTGTAGATACGGAAGATGATTTATCAAATGCATATTCTATTGAATACTATATAAACAAATAAAAAGTTAATGTGTTATCATTAACTTTTTTTACATCATATATATACCAGTATCATCTGAATCATCTTCTTTTGAAACGTATAATTGGTGCTTTTTTTCTAATTTATTTACTCTATGTTCTAATCTTTTAACTTCACGGTTAAGTCTGTTAACTTGTTCCTCTAATTCCATTATTTTATTATTAGAATTAGGTGGATACGGAAAAGCAGGATTTATCATATTAATATCTGGCATAAATGGATATGGCATGTTATTCATAAATTACTCCTTTATTCGTTTTATTATATGCAATAGGTACGTATATGTGATAAAATGTCTATGGAAGAAGGAATTAATATGAGAATTCGTAATGTAAAAAACAAAGAGGAAATATTAAATAACTGTGACAAAGTAGTTAAAAATCCTAAAGATTATATTGGAAAATGGAACTCTTTATTTAAAAATAATAATCCTATATATATAGAAATAGGAATGGGAAAAGGAAAATTTATAATAGAAAATGCTAAAAAGTATCCTAATATAAATTTTATTGGAATAGAAAAATTTGATAGCATTTTGGCACGAGCAACCCAAAAATTAGAAGATGAGTTAGATAATTTATTATTTATCAGAATAAATGCCTTAGAAATAGATGACATTTTCTCAAAGGAAATATCACGAATATACTTAAATTTTTCTGATCCATGGCCTAAAGTTAGACATAATTCTAGAAGATTAACTAGTAAAATATTCTTGGACAAGTATGATAGTATTTTCAAAAATAATAAAGAAATATATATGAGAACAGATAATAAAGATTTGTTTTCTTATTCACTTGTTTCTCTATCACAAAAAGGATATCTTTTAGAAGATGTAAACCTAGATTTACATAATAATTTAGAAAAAGAATTAATAACTACTGAATATGAAGATAAATTTGTAGGTAAAAATATTCCTATTTTATCACTTATTGCAACATCAAATGATGTCCAAAATAGTAAATAATTAGGGAAAATATTTTTATTTTTTAAAATATTTGTTATAATGTAATATAAGAGTAGGTGGAATATGAAGAAATTAATTATTTTGCTCTTTGTTTTATCTATATTAATAACAGGATGTAGTATTAATAAGGTTGATATGAAAAGTATAGATAGTATAATAGATACTGTGCTAAAGAAAAATACAAAACTAAAAAATGTTAATTTTGAAGGGTATAGTTACTATATACCTAATGGTTTAAATTTTTTAGATAAAAATGACTATAATGCCGTACTAAAAGATCAGTATGGTAACTACTATTACTTGTATATTGATGTTGTTAGTAAACACCACAATATAAAGAAAAAATATAGTATAAATAAAAAAGCTTTTTATTCTAAAGCAATAAAGAAGGGTAATAAGTTTGGTTATTTAGAAATAAATAAAACAGGTGATAAGTATTTTATAGAAGCTATGTATAATTATATGAAGATAGAGTCATATGTAGACGAGGATCATTTAAATACTTCTTTAGCTGATATATCAACAATACTTTCATCAGTAAAATATAATGAAAAAATTCTAGATACAACTGTAGGAGAGAATATTTTAAATTATAAGGAAAAAAGTTATAATATTTTTGATACAAAGAAAAAAAATACAAACTTTTTAGATTATGAAAAAGAATATGATAAAACAGATGAAAAAACAGTAGATGAAGATAATCTAGAAATAGAAGAAGGAGAATAGAGGTGTCCTTATGAAATTATTAGATAAATTAAAAAATGCTCTTTTTGAAGAAGAATATGTAGAAGTGGAAGAAAAACCTAGAAAAAAGGATATAAGAAAAGAGAAATTGAAAAAAGAGGAAGTACCAAAGGTAGAAAAACCTATTGCTAAAAAAATAGTTCCAAAAGAACCTGTAAAAATGGAAAAAGATGAATTAGAAGAACAACCAGAGAAAATTATAAAAGAAGAAAAAAATGATTTTAAGTTTCCAATGATGGATGATACAGATTTTGAAATGGAAAGAGATTTAAAAGTAGAAGAGCCTAAAGTAAAAAAAGAAGTTAAGAAACAAGAGGTTGCACAACCTAAAAAAACAGAAAAAAAATTATTTAATAAAGAAAAGAGGAGTAAACCATATGGTCTAGATGATTTTGAACTACCAGAACCAGAGCATGGACTATATGAAAAAAAGGATAATAGAACTTATTTCCAACCTTCACCAATTATTTCTCCAATATATGGAATTTTGGATAAAAATTATAAAAAAGAAGAAATTAGAGATAAAAAAGAAATTAGGCTTACAAGTAGTTATGCTCATGAAAACCTAGATCTAGATGAGGTTAGAAATAAAGCATATGGAAACTTAAATGATGATTTTGAAAAAGAATTCAGTGAACCTGCAGCTATGGAAATAGAAGAGGAAGAAAATCAATTATTGGATTTGAGTGCTTCAACTGATACTCCAGAAGTAAAAAAAGTTACAATGGGTGATGCTGAAGAATATTTTGAAGATTTAGGGTTAGAATATAATGTAGATTATAAAGATATATCAAAAGAAAAAGCTAGTGGTAGAAGAACCAAGAAAACATATGAAGAAGAAGAAAATGATCAAACTACTGAAGTTAAGGAAGAAAATGTAGAAAAAAGTATGCCAAAAGAAGAAATAAAAGAAGATAAAAAGGCAAATGATACAAATGTTACAGATGATTCAGATGATGATAATTTATTTGATTTAATAGATTCAATGTATGATAAGGAATAGAAAGTAGGTTAAATTATGGAAGCGGTTTTACCAATGTTGTTTTACTTGTTTGGTATAGCAACGTTTATAGTACTAATAATATTAGGAATTAGAATGATTCAAATACTTGATAGAGCAGAAAAAGTAATAGATAATGTTGAAGAAAAGGTTAATACATTAAATGGTATATTTAATGTTATTAATAAAGTTACTACTAGCATAGACTTAATTAGTAGTAAAGTAGTAGGCAGTGTTGTTGGAACAATAGAAAAAATATTTAAGAGAAAGAAAGAGGATGATTATAATGGGGAAAACTAAAGGCGTTGGAAAATTTGTAGCAGGTGCTGCAATAGGAGCTGGTTTAGGACTTTTATTTGCTCCTAAAAAAGGAAAAGAATTAAGAAAAGATCTAAAAAATAAATTTGAAGAAATGATAAATCAAGTTAAATCTTTGGATAAAGATGAAGTAAAAAAAGAATTTGATAAAAAAATAAATGAAATAAAAAAAGAATTAGCAGATTTAGATAAAGAAAAAGTTTTAAAAATCGCAAAGAAAAAAGGTTCAGATATTAAGAAAAAAGCTGATGAACTAGTAGATTTAGCTATAGAAAAAGGAACACCTGTTTTAAAAAAGACAGCAGAAGATTTAAGAGATAAAGCTGTAGATGTAACTAAAGATGTAGTTAAAAAACTAGAATCAATTGAAATTTAATAATAAAAGAGGAATTTGCCTCTTTTTTTGATATAATTTTAGTGGAGGGTATAGCTTATGAAATACAAATTAATTGCTACTGACTTTGATGGAACTTTACTAACTGATAATAAAAAAATAACTATTGAAACAAAAAATATTTTAAAAAATATAGAAAATAAATATATTATAGTTGGTGCAACAGCAAGAAATCTTGGTAGTGTAAAAAGTGTATGTGATATTAATATATTTCACTACCTAATACTTAATAATGGTGCATGTATATATGATGTTTGTAATGATAAAGTAATATATGAAAATTATTTAGATTTTAAAATAGTAGAAAAAATAAGTGAAAAATTTAAAACTATTGCAAGTGAAATAGATTATTGTTGTTTAAATAAGTATTACAAGAAGAAAAAAGAAAGTAAGTTTGATTCTAAAAATTTTATAGATAATATTAACAATACAGATGAAGTTAAAGAAAAAGTTATGAGAATGAATATATTTTTTGATGAGTATAGTGATATTGAAAAGTATAAAAAATTAATTGATGATGAATATGATGGTCTTAATACTTTTGTAATGCAAGACTCAAATGATGTTTTAAAATGGTTAGTTGCAAATCCATCAGAAACTAGTAAAAAAACTTCACTAAAAAGATTAGGTGAATACTTAAATATTAGATTAGATAATATGGTATATTTTGGTGATGGACCTAATGATATCGAAACTATAAGTTCTGTAGGATGTGGAGTTGCTATGGAAAATGCTCTTTTAGAAGTTAAGAAAATTGCTAAAAATATAACGCTATCTAATAACGATAATGGAGTAGCAGAATTTATTAAAAATTTAAAAAAGTAATAAAAAACTTTTTTTTTAAAAAAGAATATGTTATATTATAAGTGTAATTTTCTATGATTAATTCGAAGTAGTAATATTAAATACTTTTTAGAGACTTAGTGGTTGGTGAAAACTAAGATATTTATTTATTATGAAATACAAATTATGAGAAAAAGCGTTAATCGCGTTAAGATTTAGAGGTAGCGTAAGCTATGAATTAAGGTGGTACCACGAACTATTCGTCCTTATTGGATGAGTAGTTTTTTTGTTTAAAGGAGGAATTAGAATGACATTTTTTGAAGAATTAAAGTGGAGAGGAATGATAAAAGATATATCAAGTCCTGAATTAGAAAAAAAATTAAATGAAGGAGGTTTAACCTTTTATATTGGTGCTGATCCAACCGCTGAAAGTCTACATATTGGACAATTACCAACCTTTTTGATGATAGAAAGATTAAAAAGAATGGGACATAAACCTATTATTGTAGTTGGTGGTGCAACTGGAAGAGTTGGTGATCCAAGAGGAACTGGTGAGAGAGAAAAAGCTGATATTAAGGTTTTAGAACATAACTTTACTAAGATTAAAGCCCAAATGAAAAGGTTATTTGGCGATGATATTGAAATATTAAATAATTATGAATGGTTTAAAGATATTAACTATATAGACTTTTTAAGAGATATAGGTAAATGTGTAAATGTTACTTATATGATTAATAAAGAATTAGTAAAACGTCAACTAGAAATAGGAATTTCTTATGCAGAGTTTTCATATATGCTAATCCAAGGATATGATTTTAAATATATTCATGATAATTTTGGAGCTACTCTACAAATTGGTGGATCTGATCAATGGGGAAATATAACAACAGGGATAGAACTTATTAGAAAATTAAATAACGAGGAAGTATATGCATTTTCAATGCCATTAACAGTAGATTCAACTGGTAAAAAATTAGGAAAATCATATGGTAATGCATTATGGCTTGATAGCAATAAAACATCTAGTTATGAAATGTATCAATATATCTTAAACTTTGAAGATTCTATGGTTGAAGATTATTTAAAAAGATATACCTTTTTATCAAAAGATGAAATAGAAAAAATAATGACTGAACAAAATGAAGCTCCTCATCTTAGAATTGCTCAAAAAAAACTTGCTGAAGAAATTATAACATTTATCCATGGAAAAGAAGGTCTAGAATCTGCCATAAGAATTACTAATGCTCTATTTAGTGGAAATATTAAAGATTTGACAGTAGAAGAAATAGAAATGGCCTTTAGTGATTTAACACCATATGAAATAAATAGTGATATTAATATAGTAGAATTACTAGTTGATAGTGGAATTTGCAAAAGCAAAAGAGAAGCAAGAGAGTTTATAGGAAATGGTTCTATAGCTTTAAATGGAGAAAAAATTACAGATTTAGAATTTAATATTACAAAAAGTGTTGCCATAGGACATAAATATGTAGTAATAAGACGTGGTAAAAAGAAATATTATATAATAGCGTTTAAATAGGCGGTGATAATATGGATGGTGATTAGTGATATGGAAAAGTATAAAAGAATTATTAAATACATAATAATATTTTGTGTAATTGTCTTAATTATAGATTTAATAATAATCCTTTATACTAATGAAAAAAATGAAAATAGAAAAACTTACTTTGATAGTATTAACTCATTTCAAGTGGTTGATAAAAATTTTGTAGCAGTAGGTAGTAATAATAATAATGAAAAGCAATATGAAAAAGCTAAAATAACCAAATATAGTGGAAAAAGTGAAAAGTTATGGGAAAAAATATATAACAAAGGTTATAATAGTAGCTTTTTTGGAATAAAACAAGATGGAGAGGATTATATAGCAGTAGGAAACTATGAATCTTCAAAAGAAGAAAAGAAAAACAAAGTTAGATCTGCCCTAATTGTTAAATATGATGCTGCTGGAAATATCTTATATGAAAATAATTTACAAATATTAGGAAACTCTAAATTTACAAACTTATTGGTTTTAGATGATGGTTATATTGTAATAGGTCAAAGTATATATGAAAATATGACTTTAGGTATGTCTGATAATGGTGGAGCTATTATAGTTAAGTATGACAAAAATCTAAAAGAGGTTTGGAGAAAAAATTATGGAGGTTCAAAATCAGGCATATATAACGATTTAATACTTATGAATGATTATATATATACTGTTGGAAAAGATTCATCAAATACTGGTATTGTTTCTAAATATGATTTAGATGGAAATATGATAAAAACAACAAATTATAATTATACTGACAGCATAGGTTTAACTGGCATTACTAGTTATAATAATAAGATTTATGTTGTAGGTTCTAAAAAAGTATTGGATACTAATACATATGATACAGATGCCCTTTTGATTAAATATGATTCAAATTGTGATTACTTGAGTGAGGTTACATATAAAGGTAAGGGATTAGAAAGATTTAATAGAATAATACTAGACGATAATAGATTAGTTATTATAGGTCAAACTGGTATATATAATAAGAAAAAATCAAAAAATATAGATGTATATAATTACAATGGTATTTTTGCAAAATATAGTACTAACTTGAAAGAATTAAAAAATGAAGAATATGCTCTAGATGTAGATGATTATTTTACTGATGTAAAAAAGTATAATAACAATTATATGATTAGTGGTTATTCAGAATATGAGGATAATAATTATCTATCTAAATTTATTATATATAGTAGAGCAGGAAAGTTAATAGGAGCGCAATAATGGAGATAACATTAGTAAGACATGGTCAAACTGAATATAATTATCAAAATAGATTACAAGGAATAACCAATGTGATGCTTAATGATACAGGTAGAAGGCAAGCACATAAATTAAAAGAAAAAATAAAAAATGAAAAATATGATATTTGCTTTTCTTCACCACTTATAAGAGCTTTAGAAACTGCCATGATTTTGGTGGGTGATAGAGTAGAAATAATTAGAGACAATAGATTAATAGAAAGAAATCTAGGAGATTATGAAGGCAAAGACGCAAAAGATTATTCTTCAAATAATTACTGGGATTATAACTTGAATTGTGGTGATAAGGGTGTTGAGGCAGTAAAAGACTTGTTAAAAAGATGTCAAAATTTTCTTGATTATATAGAAACATATCATAAAGATAAGAAAATATTAGTTGTATCCCATGGAGCAGTAATTAGAGGATTGCATCATTTATTAAATAAAACTGATTTAAATGGTAATTTAACTAATTTTAAAATAGACAATTGCTATATAGAAAAAATTAATACAAAATAAAAAACTCGGTATTCCGAGTTTTATTTTTATTTATTGTAGAATTCAACGATTAATGCTTCATTGATATCAGCATTTAATTCATTTCTTTCTGGTAATCTTACATAAGTACCTTCAAGTTTATTTTCATCATATGAAACGAATTCAACTCTTTTAGTAACTTTTGCTAAAGATTCAGTAACAACTTTAAGTTCTTTATCCTTATCCTTTAATGAAATAACATCACCAGGTTTAACTCTATATGATGGGATATCAACTTTTTTACCATTTACAGTAACATGACCATGGTTAACTAATTGTCTAGCTCCACGTCTAGTTGAAGCAAATCCAATACGATAAGTTAAGTTATCTAATCTTGATTCAAGTAACCTTAAGAAGTTTGTACCATGAATACCTTTAATCTTTGCAGCTTCATCGAAAGTTTTTCTGAATTGCTTTTCAGATAATCCATACATAAATTTAACTTTTTGTTTTTCTTTTAATTGAACACCATAATCTGATAATTTTCCTTTACGGGCATTACCATGTTGTCCTGGACCATATGGACGACGAGCTAATTCTTTTCCAGTTTCTGAAATTGAAAAACCAACACGACGAGCTCTTTTATATTCTGAACCAGTATATCTTGACATAATTATCTCCTTTCTAAAGTATATTACATAATACTTAAATAATTCCAGCCGGACTTTAGGGAGTTTTTCTTCACCTAATGGCTTCAGCTACTAAACTTTGAAAAACACATTAAAGAACTCTGAAATAAGCCATCTAAGTCAATATGCACTACTAATTATATATAAAATATCCCAAATAGTCAAGTTTTATTTAATTAGCTAAAGATATTAGATATATGTTATATAAAAAATTCTATAGCTTCTTTTTACAATTTTTAACAATTTGTTGAATTTTGTAGAAAAAGAAAATTACTTATGATAAAATGTAATATGATAAGAGGTGTATATAATGGAAGGACAAGTATTAATAATTGGTACAGTAATATTAATATGTGTAATTATAGTAGTTCTTTGTTTCCTTTTTATCAGAAAAAAGGAAAAGAAAAAGTTTGTTGATATTGCTAAAGACTTAGAATACAATAAAAACTTAGTAACAAGTACACCTGTTTTATTAGAATTATCAAAAATAGAACCATTATTAAAAAATGAATTAATGGAAGAAAAATATAATATATGGCAAGAGAAA
>JABLTK010117584.1_pt1 | contig 22164 bp, 41 predicted proteins | sample 7160131 | NCBI WGS metagenome assembly JABLTK01 (sample SAMN14651221, study PRJNA627086) | human gut metagenome | isolation source: feces | host: Homo sapiens
AAAAATGCACGAAGAGGGACTCGAACCCTCGAGTGCGAACACATTACGGCCTTAACGTAACCCCTTGGACCACTCGGGCATCCGTGCTTTCTCCACAATTTGAATAGGAAGTATATTAGTATTTCAAACAATCATATTACTCTTTATACACTAGAATGCAGCCATTTAGATTTTCATAAGTCTGGAAACATCGCTCACCGTCTAGAACAGTATTGTTGTAATATAAGCGATGTTGTCGACTAGTGCAGAATACTTGTTGTAGGAGTTCAATCAGATCTTTTATCACCATACAATCCGGAATGCTAATCATTCGTATCGCTTCTTGGAATTGTACTCCAAAACAAATGATATCGGATTGTTTCGTCTCTGTTTTGTTCTGAGGGTGATTGCCAGTTTGTTCATCTATCATTATGCTAATCTGACTCGTATGTAGGGTATTAGCGTCATTCACATCACTGTTTTCTTGTGATGTGAGTTTGATAGGCGATTGGTTCGGTAATCCTATAGTTGTCGTAGAGGTTGTTTCGTCTACGGATTTTATATCACTAGACTTCTTATCCTTATTATTCTTCAATTCTGTCGCTTCTTCTGATTTGTGATCATCAATTATCTCGGATATTTGCTTTGCCTCCTTATCATCTCCCTCCTCTGCTGATTGCAAATTTGTTCCTGTTGTGGGAGACTCCTTCCATTTCTCATTAGCCACCTGAACTAGCGTTTATATCTTAAACTACCCCTACTATATAGTATCATTCCATGAACTATTCCATTTTCCTCAATAGTCAAATCCAAATCCAGTGGTATTTCAGGTTTAGATTTAGAAATAAGTTGGTACGTTCTGTCTTTGGGATATTTAAAGAACTATTGATCATTTTTTCTACAAGTATTTACTTTACAGGCATAATCAAGAAGCTCTCTAGTACTAGATGTACGACGAATACGAAAGAATTCATAACAGATCATTACGGCTATCATATATTGGTGATGTGCCGGATCATCAATGTCTCGACTGTTCGTCTTATTCACAGGTGCATCTTCATCTTCCATATTCTTGGAAACAATTTGTAGATATTCGTCCTTAATTCCATCGACTGAGATCTGCTGTTTCAGATCAATTGAGTTATTACTACAATCAACCAGACTCAGTGTGGGTGCTTGAGAGATTAGACCCCATACCTACCAAACATTCAGCTCCTATATTCTTACAATCAAAGCATGTGTAAAAACAGATTCATAGTCAAACATGGGATACCGATATGGTACAGCTTGTTCTTCACCTCGATATCGAACTTTGACATAGCCACTGTTAAAAATAAGAATCATGTCTTGGTCTATTATCCCTTGAGAGTCCAAAGTCTCATCGCAGTTCACACAGTCCCGATTTCTAAAGAATTCAAGTTCTCTTATGGGAGAGCCACATTTTTCCTATTGTTAATCCACTTAGACAAACACAACTTCGATGTCTTTAGTAAACATCCTAATAGACGCTCCAGGAGTAAGAGGAACATCCCACATATCTTGTCCAAATCGGAATTTCATTTTTAAGTTTGTGAGATTAACTGAACAGTTTTTTATGGTCTTAACAAACAACATTCTTGTCTATTAGATAACCAATCCTTCAAAATAGCAGGCTCCAGCACTAGGTTTGGAAGCAAATAAACCCAGTTTCACCTCGTCCTCACTGAATCCTCTCTTCACATAGTATTCCTCCTTCAATGCCTTCATAAAACTCTCAACATCCTTTTCATAGACAAGATGCACTGCACAACCACCCCATCCAGCTCCTGTTAGTCGACTTCCTAAGGCTCCATGATTCCTACTGTTTAATTCTTCTCTCACTCCTACATTGCAATGGATACAAGATCATTCAATTGTTCACACGAACACTCATACAGTTTGTCACAACTCTGATGAGAAGCACACATTAATGCTCCCAATTCCTCCAATTTGTGTTCACTATTGCTTTCACAAACCTCTCTGAACTTCCATACACGCTCTGCCTCTCCATATACATGTAATGCCCTGTCCAAACACTTGAACGAGTGATTGACTTCAAGTACTTTAGCAGCAGCAGGTCTATCCGAGAACAACGTCTCTTGCTTGAGAGGAACACCTAACAATTCTTCAAGCTCCGATGTTGTGTAAGGCTCTGTATGCAGACACTGCTTAGCCACCTCTTGCATCTCTTCCAATGACTTATCGCCAAGATCCCGTTGAATTTCACGAAGACTAGTATATTGCAAGAAATCATTCAGACCATGAGCCTTAGCGATAAGTTTGGCTGCTAAGCGTCCTTCTACAACACGCAGATTGTATCCTTTGGCCGCTGTAACAGCTTTGGGTGCTTGATAGAACGAATTACTAATTACAAACACACCTCCTTCTGGAAGTTTCACAGGAGTGGCTTTCAAAGGATGGAACTCGATATGACTTGCATAACCACGAATGCCATGAACTGAAATAGCCTGATCCATACCACCTCCCATAGTACCGATGTAAAACCTATATTAGAAGTGAATAACGATAGTACTCAGCGACTCGACTTGTTTCTGCTAGAGAGGTCTTATCGAATTTCATTCCATTTGCTAAGGCTGTTGCCATACACGAAGCAACAACAAAAGCAGAGGAGGATGAAACTCCGGCAGCTGGAGGAACAGTACCACTTACACAGATCTTCAATACACGGGGAGTATGGTTCTATACATTGATGTGAGACATCTTGATTACATCAGGATTCAACGAATCAAAAGCACCTTTGTATCCGCACTGGAAATACAGAGACCAATTATGCTCCTTCGAGACGTCAGCTTTAGGATCGATAGGAAGAGCCTTGGACTCAAACTTGGGATCCTACTCTTCAGATTCACCCATCATTTCATACCACATTATGGACATAGAATTCCGTTTTTCCGTCTATATTCTCTTCCGATGCAACAGCAATGATCATGTCATTCGTAATAGCCATAGGGAAAACAGAATAACTACAAAGTGACTTGAACGAAATGGTGTTACTCATGGTAATCAATGTGCTCTCCAATAAGATTCACACGGCCAGGAGCACGAACATAGAATTCAGGGAGAGATCCATATTTCTCTTTGAAAAGAGCATTGAGCTCCTCAAAACGAGCGGTAACTTCAGGAACATTGTCATACACATCCTTAATGCTACATTGGATTGGACATTAATACTAAATCCTACCATTGGTAACAAGGAACAGGAACACTCATAGTTGATACAATTATGAGGTAATCACTGGATTCATCCTAATCAAGGAATCACTAAACAGAATAGCCCCTCATTGTGATAATCTCATAATACGATAACAAACACCAAACTACCATTTTCGAACTGACTCAACCATGTTATGATGAGCAAGAATAAAACGGAAAATGTCCTTCAAACCCTTGTAGATGGGTGGTCTGCCATTATGTTCGTATTCCAAAGCATACAGTTTAATCAACTGGTCTACAAATCAATTGCCTTAATCACTCTTCACATAGTAACCGAATCAAGTGTTGAACACCAAAAATAAGAAGACAGTCACAATTGTGATTCTCCTTTAGGTATTTGGACCAAACCTGGATTTCGCAGGGATACAGGATATCTTCCTCCAATTTTATTCGGAATGTTTGTACAACGCCTTGAATGACCTAGAAATCAGTTCAACAATATTAGACCACTTCACAACGCCATTTGTAGGTTTCCTTATTTAAAACTGCTTTGATGGTAGACTGATACTACTAATCAGAAGAACTTCAAAAAGGTACTTGATGGAGTACATCCGATACAGTAATAGAGCACGGAAGAGAAAGTGAGTACTTTTTATCATGACACTTCTGGAAATCACTACAATCCAGTAATCAAACGTTCCAATCCACAATAAGAAGACTGACCATCTCAAAAGGGATGAAGATGCTATCAGTAATACTAATATTCTAACCATTGAAATATTCCGTAAATCAAACCATGTCCTCGATGATATCCTCATCATAGTACCGTTTGCAGTTTGGATTCCGTTTATTCTCTACGATAGCTCTATTCTGAGGAGTTGCTTTCCAGATCTTGTCAGATGTCAGTAACCTCTCGAGCCTTTTACGACGATATCGGTACTCAATCCTATATTTATCATCTTCCACTCCTTTGACCTAGTTTCAAAGAGATCATCCAATGAGTACAATTCCGAAAATATACTTGTTAGCTCTTTCAATAATAACCTCTTCACCGATTTCGTATTCCATTCTTCTGTTTGTGAGTATAAACAAAGAATGGATATAAAGGACTTATTTAGGGATTGAAGCCCTGAAGCAAGGTTCACTAGAGAATTTCTTTTCTTGTTTGGTGACTTTGATTTTGATTTGAAGAGAGTAAACGTCTCGAATGACAGATCGGTATGAGGTTGCTGTATTGTTGAAGAATAGCTCACCGATGTAGGTGACTGTTGTTGATATTGAACGTGATGGGGGATAAGAGTTGGAGAATGTTTGAACTGAGAAGAAAGAATAGAATGCTGAGCAGAAGGAAGTGATACCGGACGATCTGGAGTAGGGTTACACTGGACAGGAGGAAGTGGGTTATTATGAGATTGAATTGGATGACATTGAGAAGAAGGAAGAGATATTGAACGAGACTGAACTGGTCGAGCTGCAATAGAGTAAGTTGGAACAGAAGTGAGAGGAGTTGGACGAGATTGACAAGAAGACACCGAGACTGGACGAGACTGAATTGGTCGAGCTGCAACAGAGGGAGATGTAACAGAAGTGAGAGGAGTTGGACGAGATTGAGAAGACACCGAGACTGAACGAGATTCGACAAGAGGAATTTGAGAAGGGTTTGATTTTGCAATGTACTTTGTTCCTTGCTTAACAGCATCATAAAATGCAATCACTTTTGGATTCGTTCTAACTTCTTTCAATTGAAATCCTTTCACACTCATATGATCACACGATACACCTCGACTCAATGCCACATATGTCATTCCATATTCAAATACTCCTGTTAAATCAATACTTAGATAGTCAATTGTCATTCCTTGTGATTTGTGAATTGAGATTCCCCAGGCCTAGATCACATATCATCATCATTCATACGAGTCGTAACGGGAGTTGGCGACGACAAGCAATCACTTTTCCGGCACTCTCAATCTTAAACTCAACTCTTTCACAGACCCTTGTCACATCCTCATTCCTCACTCTCCATCGCACCACTGGCAAACGCTCACCACTTTCACTACACACCCGGAACGATACGATGACACCACGAGCACCATTCACTAGACCACGTTCAACCTCCAGATTCTTCAATAACATCACCTGTGCACCTCGCTTTACCTGCAAGCGAGATACTGCAGCACAGTTCTTACTCAGTTGATACAGACTGCTCTCATTAGCTATGACTGAAATACAACTGATTTTAGTACTTCCAGTATCCTCAGCAATATACTCCACAGGAGAAGTTGGCAACGCATCTAGCTTCTGTTGATTGTAATCATCCACATTTCGATTGTAAGCGAATAATCTTATATCAAATCAGTAATTAACATGTACTTGGTACTTTCAACAGCAATATTCTCCTCTTCTTCATCATCGCTAGATTCATGTAAGTTTGTTGGTGATTGAGATTGGAGTAATAAGGTATCAAGATCATGAGTACTCATTTCCTTCATTGTCTTCATGGATTGTGGTGATAAACGACCCTGATTGATATGCCACACATATATCTACATAACGGATCTCTCGAAGTAATTGCTGCAATTGCATGTCTTTCTGACGAAACACTGTTGTCATTACGAGTACTTTCTATCATGAAACTCCAATTCTATTCATACTTCAACCACAATGTTCCACCAACGAGACTCAAAGCAGAATTGCACGCCATTACGACCAAGGCCAACCGGAGGCAACTGAAAGAAGTCTCCTAGAACATCAAATACTCTTACAGACTCTACCACATAGAACAATCTGGATCCCTCCAAAGGGATAATCATTCCCACGAATCACTCTGGCAACATATTCAAGAGTGTCAAATAGCTGTCCATCAAGCATTGATATCTCATCGACAATCAGAACTTCACATGCATGCCAGCGTTCCACTGCTGACTCATTCTGACGAATTCGCTTCAGAGTCTGGTTGATGTCAGAGTCATGAATCCCTAATCCTGCAAAAGAGTGAATTGTGATTCCTCCAATGTTACAAGCAGCAATGCCTGTTGAGGCCGTCACAAACACCTTTTCTGCTCCCATTCTCTCTTGAAGAGCTTCGACAATTTTACGTAAAACATAGCTTTTTCCGGTACCAGCGTCCCCTGTGAAGAAGACATTCTAATGAGGAGACAACACCAAACTCTACATATCCCTTGAGTACTGTGGTAAGCACATCCAGTTGCTCTGGAGACAAGGATTCTTCCTCAATTTCACCGATATCCCTACCCTTTCAAACATCAACATCATTCTTCACCTTTCTCTTTTATTTGCATAAGGAATCGGATCAGAAACATTCCCAAGACACTTTTCAGGTAAACGGTATTTCGATCTATATCTAAGACTCGAAGGAATACATTCAAACCGTTTGGGTCCACTTGCATAATAATTGGTGTTATAATTCCGTTTCTGCTTTTGCGGAAGGACCTCTCCCTGAGAAATCACAGTCATCTTGGACTGTCTCGAAGAACCACTATTGCGTCCCGAAAGAGACGACAACAGAGTAGATAGATCCATTTCCGAAGTTGTTGAAATTGGCGGCAAAATGAATGAACCTAACAAACACTCTTTCATATTACATATCTAATAGACTAATCCATCATCACAACTTCGCTCTGAATAGACTCTCCGATAGGAGACCCAGTAGTTCCATCTTTTGGACTCTGTATCACGCCTGAAAAGCTCGATTTGACCATAGAACTATGCCGATACGTCCGAATAAACTGCGAATCAGCACTCTCATGAGTCGGACCAAATCCATGGAAATTGTTGGGATTCCACATATCTGATCTTCCTCGCCCAGAAGCAATATCCGAAAGCGAGTCTCCCGTATCTACACATGAGATTCGAACTCCAATGCTACGAAGAGTCGCTCGGATATTCATTCCAGGTGCATCTATCATTTAACCTCTTCATAAACCCTACACTCTGCATCATCAACCCAAGCCAAACTGAAAGACTCTTCAGGATCTAGGAATAAGGATTGATACCAACACATACGTCGCAATCCATAATATGAATCATCTCGATCAGGCAATGGACTTGTGCTACTCTCTTTGGAAAGCGGTTGACTTGAAGTGACCTCTCCCACCGTGGGTGAGGTATGAATGAGGAGACTCGAGGAGGAGGAGGATGCGGTGATCCCTGAAATAGCAGTAGACTTGACAGGATCCTCCAGAGTAGAGGTACGAATAGAAGCAGAGAGTGTTGGAAGGAGAGGAGGTGTAGCAGGCCGGACTCCCGTAGATTCAGATTTCCTGGACTTTTTCTCGAGGTTTTGGAAATGCGAGTATCTAAAGGAAAGAAGAAAGAAGAACAATACGTGGTGGCCCCTTCTGCATACAATCGAATGTGGAAAATTAGGAGTTCCAATGCATAGTAAAGTAATGCACATGAAACCAATAAAAAGACAAGAAGAAGACATCGATATACAATTAAAGAAGACAAACCAGGGACATCCGAAACTACAATGATTAAGAAAGTGATGAAAATACGGAATGGCCAAACTACTTCTTCGTCGGAAAAAGACAGAATGAGGAGAGCAAGCAAAACAACAAGCATCAAAAAGGCATACACAGACAATACTACAAGCAATGAGAAGAAGTATCTAACGATAAGACGCCGAAACAAAAGAAACGAGTAATTCTTCTTTCCAATACAAGTGTTTAACCATTTGCAGTGATGATCAAATTCTGCCACACACTTGTTGCAGGGACGACAGTGTTCCGTAGAAGCTTTGACCCGCTTTCGACAAACAAAACAATAATGGCCTTTGTCTATCTGTGAAGTAAAAACCTAACAGCACTATTTACATGAACATCCTTGAAGTCATCAGCTGGATCAATGACAGTGGTGAAAATGGTCAAAAGAACAATGGAAAGTTCCATTGCCGCTGATATAATATAGAAAATGATATTAAAGGGAGTCGGGACGACCATTCCCACCAAATAAACTCCTGCGATAATAAAAAAGACAAAAGCGACCCAGGAAAGTATTTGGTATGGATGCCAAGGCCACTGGAAACCATTCTTCCTCACTGTGGGAAGTGTTGTCCTAGAAGTCTCATGTAACAATTGAAAAAACTACCTCATTTGTAGGTATAGGTAATGCTTTCAGTCCTGGGAATGGTAGTAAAGACAAAGATACCAAAATGACGAAGCGCAAGGATTTGAGCCACATACATTGAATTTGGAATTCCTGAAAAACATCTTATTTCTTATTTCAATTGCAATGTCAGTAAATCGAATTGATAGAATAGAATAACGAAATAGAAGTCACAGACAGAGTTTGGAAGAAAACAGGAGAAATGATGTTCATTAGATCCAAGTTCCATCGATAATCTGATATTTGGAGATGTACTCCATCGCCAATTCTGTTTCTCACTGTTCTGAATAACAACTACTCATTGTGGTCTTAGATACCTCCCTAGCTGAGTATTGGTTTAGACAGATGACTTCTATCATTTTCAACACAAATCACGAAAAAAGAAAAGAACCCAAATTTGGGACCTAGAGTGCAGAATTGTCGCAATTACGAATTCACCAATTACGATCTCCTACAATGACAGATTATGTTGATGTCGAAGACCAGCACTGGGGAGGTGCTGCCCCAAGTCAATTTACGTGTACTCAGCGTGCTTGGAACAAAGATGATCCGACATGGATAAACAGCAAGGATATTAACATTGAGGGGTTCAGTATCAATGCGAAAGGAAAGCCGCTGTTTGAAAATGCCGATTTGAAGATTGTGTATGGACGTCGTTATGGTTTGCTGGGACCAAATGGCCAGGGAAAATCAACTCTCCTTAAAATGATTGCATGTCGAGAATTGGCCATTCCTCCAACCATTGACATTTTGTATGTAGAACAAGAAGCAGAAGCAGACAATGCTACTCCAGTTGAAGTGGTTCTTCGAGCAGATACAAAGCGCACAGAGTTGATGAAGAGGGAGAAGGAATTGCAAGCCATTCTCGAGTCTGAAGCGAGCGAACATAATGCAAATCAGGAAGCTATTGTACGGGAAATGGAGAGAGTTTAGGCGTAGATGAATGAGTACAACGACGTGATAACAGAAATGCGTATTCATGGTGTCCAGAAAGCAGAACCTCGTGCTCGTCGTATTCTTGCGGGTCTTGGATTCACAGCGTCGATGCAAGAGCAACCAACGACCTCCTTCTCTGGAGGTTGGCGTATGCGAATCTCCCTAGCACGTGCTCTATTCATGCAACCTGATTTGTTGCTTCTTGATGAGCCTACCAATCATCTCGATTTGAATGCTGTAATTTGGTTGGATGAGTATTTGCAAAATTGGAAAAAGACACTTCTAGTTGTGTCTCACGATCAGGCCTTCTTAAGCAGTGTATGTCAGCAGATCATTCATCTTGATCAACGAAAGTTGTATTACTACAAGGGAGATTACATGATGTTTAAGAAGATGCGCAAGCAGAAACTTGCTGAATTGGAGAAGGCTTATGAAAAGCAACAGAAGCAGTTGCAGGCCCTCAAAGCTAGTGGCAAGTCACGAGCAGCAGCTGAAGACGAAAGTAAACAGAAACGACAACGAGAAGCCAAAAAGCAGGGCAAGCAGGAAGAGGAAGAGGAGTCTGTACAGCTGCTAGAGCGACCGCGGGAATACACTGTGAAATTCACCTTCCCAGAGGTAAGTCTTGTAGAAGAGGTTTCATCATAGTGTCCTGACCTCAGTCCTCCTATCATTTCTGTGGAAGATGTTACGTTTGGATACTTTCCAGATAAGATTCTCTTAAAGAATGTGGATTTTGGTATTCATCTCTCGTCTCGTGTGAGTATTGTGGGACCAAATGGTATTGGAAAATCTACTCTTGTGAAATTGATTGAAGGTACAGAAATTGGAGGTATTTTAGGAATAGGAGATTTGGTTCCATTAAGTGGCGAAGTCAGACGAAACCCTCGTTTGCGGATTGGCAAGTATGCACAACACTTCATTGATAAGCTGCCTATGGATGAAACTCCTGTGGAATATCTCCAACGTTTGTATCCAAGTGTGTCGTATCAGGAGTGTATTGGATGGATGGATATGTGAGGACTAGTGAGGAATCTATTAGGTCGATATGGTTTGGAAGGTCACGCACACACAATTAAGAACCGGAACCTGTCAGGAGGTCAGAAGAGTCGAGTAACATTTGCTGAGATCTCTCTGAGTCAGCCTCACATTCTGATATTTGATGAGCCAACGAATCACCTGTAGGAATAAGCTGATATAGTGAGGAGTAGAGATATTGAGTCGATTGATGCTTTGGGCGATGCAATTAATGAGTTCAATGGAGGAGTGTTGATTGTGTCCCATGATGCCCGTTTGTTGACAATGACTAATTGTGAGATGTGGTTGATGGATAATCAGACCATCACACCAATTGAAGGAGGATATGAGGCTTACCGTGAATCCTTATTAAAGGATATGGAATTTGTAGGAATGCAGGAAGAGTGTGAAGAATAGAGTGATGATGAGAATGATGATGAACCTACAAAGAAGGAAAAGGAGGAAGAAAAGAAGGAAGCCGTGGTAATCAATGATGAGGATGTGGTTGCTGCTGCATTTGCAGCAATGACAGAGAAGAAGCATAAGAAGAAACATCACCATCACCACAAGGAATCCAAATCGAAGTAGATTGTTTGTTAGCAAAACAGGGAATTTCACAGGATAAAATACGCGCGAAAAGGTTGGAGCCTCAGGGCATTGAGCAAGAATAGCAGGATCCGTATCATCAGAATCAATGAGATCTTGTACCTCCTCTAAGTTTCCGATAAACGAAATGGTACGATCTGAGTGCATAGCAAAAAACATGGGATATTGACGACGACCCTTGTTTCTCTCTGTTCATGAACAAGAGAAAAGAAAGCTCTACCAGCGATTTCAAACAACGAAGTCCGCAGTTCCTTGTTTACTGGATCCGCTCCATCAATCTCTTCAAACTTGATATTCCGAGAAGTACAAAAGGCCTAAACCTTTAGAGAACGAATAGAAGCATACTTCGATCATCTTTACATTCTGGTTGTGTTGCGAATCCATCGAAGAAGCTAGAATGATACAGCATACAGCACTCATTGGAAAACAAAAAAGAACAAATGAGATAGAAAAGTGACAACCTGTCAACTCGAAGAATCCATTATTCACAATACAATTCTATTGTTTGGAGATTGCAACAGCGTTTCTATGAACGAGAAGGGGTTGTATCAATTGCTATATGGAATAACACTCCTATATGCATCCATTCCAATTATACAGTAATTAAATTATTTGAATATGTGATTAGAGTTGTCTGGAGACAAGCCCAACAAGATTCACTTCTATTGGAACCAATGAATCAACAGAATCTTCCATTTCACATTGCTTCGCATTCTTATTACGAAATACTATCTTCGTAGGGATGATCATTCATTTTCAGTACAGGTGTCTTCCATCACTTGTTCTCCTTCTAGTTCCCTTCATAGTAAAGAAGAAACAAGAAATAAGATGATTCACCCTAAGTACGGAAAGTGTAGTCTGTGATCTGTTCAATCCATTATACAATGCTAATTGGGATAGCATGATTGTTTAAACAAGTAATATCTAATTCCAAAAATCCACTCTCATTTGTCAATTCCACATTCCGTTTCCTTTTCTCAATCTCGCAAACAGTTGGCTCTATGTTCAGGAGTTGTGGTTGTACAACCTCTAAATACCTTGGAAGAGCGGTTAGTGTAGGAAGAAATTCCCTAGTGACGTCGATGCCTTCTTTGGGGTAGGTGAGTAGATTATTGATAATATGAAGTTCGTTACAATATCTCACATCTGAAAAGTGGAATGTGCTTGTCAACCGTCGTTTTCTTGCCTATCATCCCCAAGCCAATCTGGTACTTGTTTTTCTATGGATTGACTCTAGTTTGGTATGTTGAATCAGTCGAAAGATTTGAACGAACGAAAGGAGGAAGAGATGAGTCCGGAAGAATTAGAGGATTATCTGAAAGATAATGCGACAGCGAAGGTAGTGAATAGGTTAATGGGTAACTCAATAGAAGATGGATGTGGGATCTACTGACAAAACACCAAAAGAAGAAGGGAAAGAGGTCAATCCACTCGATCTTTATATTCGGGAAGAAATGTATCCTGGTTTATCGGATGATGTGATTGAAAAGTTACAGAATCCGGAAAAGGGTTTGCCAGAGGGTGCTTTATTAGAGGATCTTCCTTTATTTCCCAATCCCTTTGACCACAGTGAGGATGTTGACACAGAGAAGGATCCAGAAAAGATACGAACAAAGCCTTACGATTTTAACGATGCAGACGTTCGAATCGAAACTCGTGAGTATATCCGTCCTGTAACCTGGGAAGATGAGAAGTTGGGACCTCCTCGTGAGAACAGTCATGTGAAACTGACAGTACGTGTCCGTCAACTAGGACTTCCACTAATAGCAGCCCAAAAACTGGTGTTGATGTCTGGACCTCGCTACAATTTCAACACAGACGTGCTGACGCTGACAAGCAACCGATATCCAACGAGAAAGCAGAATGGTCGGTATTTGATGGATTTGCTGGAGTCTCTGGTGGAGGAAGCAAAGAAGGAAACAAATATTTCGACTGTTCCTCGTCGTTTGCCTGTGAAAAGAGGCAAGTACTTGCCATTCACTAAGGATATGCTGAGTTCAAGTACCGTGAAGAAGCAATATGAAGGAATGATTACAGAAGATGAGTAGAGTTGTTTAGTGAACTGTTTGTTTCGTGAACGCAAGCATTTCGCAACAAACACGCAATTTACTACGTACAAGACGAAAGAAGAAGGAATCCCTTTCTTTAGAAACCTTGTTCCGATAAAACTGATAGGGAGAATACTGTACAGATGGATTACGAAGAACTGTCTGTTCTTCTTGAAGAGGAAGCGAAACTTCACGTGGCTCTTCAATGTGACACTCCGTGGCTACGAACTGTTGTAAAGCTTTCAAATCAGCATCACAAGGTTGATACTGTCCTTTAGCTGCTCTAAGGGAATACTAACGACAAAGACATACGATGCGTTTGATACAACAACGTCAATGGCTTGCATCTACATAAGAGACTAATTAGAATAAATACAATGAAATTATGGATATAGTGGATACAGAAACGAGAGTGTTGATCTGCCGTAGTAGCCTAGAATTGAACAACAAGAATCACGACAACTAAAATAGGTTGACAACAATAATCACAATATACAAGCGGTGGAGGATTCACAAGTGGAAGAAGTGATGGAAACTGTTCCATCTCGGAAACAGTTGTATCTTTGAAGTCATTCTGAGTTGCTTCTGATCCAGTATGAAAACAATCCTGTGTCAAAACCAAAGATTCCATGAATCGCCTTCTTTCCTCTTTCCAGGATGGATAATTACAATCCCCATCTTCTAGGATATTATTAAGGGTGAGAAAACGAGTTTACGATCAACAAAAAGACTCATGAAACGTAATCTACTTACTTATGGAGCAAATGCTCAATAAGTGTCTTAAATGATACAGTAGTACATACTATCATCAAGACAAAGGAGAAGACGAGAATGAACCAATCAAGAGATTGAATACCAATGCTTCGTTTCTTCCGCAGCAAACGTAGATGCATAAATGCCGGGAAAATAAAAGTAGTAATATTATCCGTGAAGTTACCAACAACAGAGAGAATGTCACCGAAATGAGGAACAAAATAGGCAACAACAGAAATCAGAACAATTTCCACAATACGGAAAATAATATAAACGGGATTTGTGATGAAGATCTTGCCCTTAGTGCATTCACCCCAATGACCCTCGACCATCTCATTGACAGGTTCCATCCACAGAGGGAATCCTCCAATAACCGTAATTACCATAAGTAAGTTAACAGGAATGGCAATCCACGCTCCATCAGGGAGAGACTTAACAATATCATCTTCGACTCCATGAGCTAAACATAAGGTCAGAATGAGAGCAATTACGTCCGTTCTTAAAAATAACAGCGAGAAGAATACCAATGATCGAGTAGATAATTGCCATAAGACTGATACTGATTCCTGTGGAACGAACTACTGTCTTCTGACAATCACGACGCAGATACTTCTAGAAGTGAGATGAGATCAAGATTGGGACATATTGTGTAAGAAGGAAAAGAATGAATCCCATGCAATAGACAATGATTCCGAAGTTTTCTAAGAAGGCTTCAAACGATTTAGGCCATAAATCCGAAACCGCAAAATGAATGCCGAATTTTACTCCTCCAAATCTGTACTTCAGAGACAAACAAGAAATAATACATGATCAAAGCAAGGAAACCTCCAGCAATAGCAAACAGACCAAGCGATGAAACAGCTACAAGCATTCTAGTGCTGAGAGAATTCAATAGTTCTTACTTAGGGTCTTTGAGAAGACAGAGGATAATACAGAGAACGGTGAGAATGAGTTGAGCAATAAGTCGACGATACTGAGGAGCACCTAAAGGAAGAGCAGAGAGGAAGTCTGTCATCACAACCATGGAACCGATGTTAGAACCATAGAGTGTGATGAGCGAACAGACATAGTAAATCCAGTAACCGATATTGCCAGTAACCTTGAAGACCAGTTCGGCATAAGTGTTGTTGGTCTTAATCTCAGGGAATGCATCCTACATATGAAGGGAGCATTCAGAAACAACAGGAGGCATGGAATTCACTTCGTTGTTGATATCAATCAGCTGATAGGTTGCAAGAATCATCATACCACAGACAAGGACGAACAGAAGGATACAGGCAATAATACCAACCTATGGAGAATCAATCAGCAATGCAAAGTACTTGGTTGAATGCAAAAGGAAGAGCCAATGATCCAGTTCCAGCAATTCCCTTCATCAGATTAACACAGAACTAACCTCAACAATCACATTCATTCTTACTTCAATTGTATTCATTTTTCCCTTCTCATCGTCAACAAACTCTTCCTGGATCAGAACCTTGGTCTGATCGTCGGATGGTGTTGAGAGGAGAGCAGTACTTTCGGTTGTTGCACTCATCAACTAATGGTCATTGCAGAGATTCATCTATATACAGAAGTACCAAATAAGAAAACTGTATTACCAAACTTCTATTCCCGCGGGAAGAATGAGTTGTTTCCACGTTTCATTCTTACGAGAGAACATCGGAAGGAAATAAAAAGTGTAGATAGTTCCAATGGATCCCTTCTTCAAGTTGGAGAGTTTTGGAGAAGATACATAATTGTCCTACCAAGGAGAATCTGTTCGAGAGACGTGTGAAAATGAAGTTCTTCATCCAGTTTGCCCAATCATATCTCTCGTTTCGACTTCCGGAGTTGGATTCTTTGCTAGAACTGAACGGATTGAATTCGAAGGATGTGTACTCGATGTATATCTTTTAATGATGAATTTGAGGATAGTTCAACTTACCATGAAGAGTCTCCATTTTTGGTAGTTGACCTTCCGAATATTGATGCAGCTAGAGCTGTAGGAAATAGTTTTAAGTGAATCAGAAACAGATTGCTTCACGAGCAGTGTTAGTGAAAGCTATATATGAATATTGGGATCAAGCGGATTCATTCGACACTTTAATAAAGAAAATGGATCAGTATCCTAAAGATTTCTTTGATTCTCACAAAGCCGTAAATGAGTATAGAATAATGTAACCTATAGCATGAAGAGTCGTGGAGGATTAGTATAGAGAGTTTTGGGAGAGATATTCCTACTACCGAATTGCACAGCTTATATGAGAAGTTCACGCAACACACAACAATTTCAGGTCCTGTTCGAATGAAGAATCCAGTAATGACTATTACATTAGCCTTTGACTATGGTCATATTGGTTCAGGTTCTTCTTTCTCCTTCCTTTAACCTTAGTTGTGAAGCAAGTCTATTTAGGTCGTTTCGTTGCAAATGGTCAGCGTACTGTCGCAAACGACTATGACCTGAAGAAGCGGAAATATTTAGGTCCCACATCTACCTGTGCAGAGCTATCGTTCCTAATGTCCAATCAGGTCCTTTCGCAACGAGGCAAGATCGTCTGGGATTGCTTTGCAGGTACAGGGAGTCTACTGATAGCTGCGACAGTACATGGAGCAACCTGTGTGGGAACAGATATTGATGTTCGAGTACTGAAAGGAATCAAGAAAGGGAAGAAAGCTGAGTCTGTACGTAGTAATTTTGAGCAGTACAAACTGGCTTTCCCAGAATTGATTCGAGCTGATTTATCACGACTACCATTGCTGGTGGAGAATAGGTATGCTTGCTTGTTACTTGATGAGGAAGAATGGATGGAATTCTATGTGATCCTCCGTATGGAATTCGTGCTGGAGCTCGTAAGACATGTTCCAAAATGGGTGAGAATCCTCCTCTTGAGATAGGAGAGGGATTCATTCCTCGAACTGAAATCTATGATCCAGATGATTTGATTGTGGACCTGTTGGATATGGCTGCTCGTTCGTTGGTAATGAGAGGTCGAATCAGTTATTTACTGCCAACAACAGGAGTGTAGGTATGAAGAAGGGGATTCACTGTAGTCGAGGAGTGAAAGAGGTTCCAGAACATCCTTGTTTAGAGTGGGTAGCGACTTCGCAAGATGACTTGTATCGTGATGTAAGTCGTCGTTTGATTACGATGAGAAAGGTGAAGGAATACAGAGTAGAACTCCGAGAAGAGTATAAGAAACATACACGCGATAGTATTGTGAAGTATGGTTTATCCTATGTGGATATTCATTAAACTGTTTGTTGCAATCAGAGAAGAATAACCATAAGGAGAAGAAAATGAAGTTGAGATCATTCTATGACATAAGAACTTCTCGATAAAGTGGATTCACGATTTTTTACTTTAAAAACAAACAGATAATATATTGAGTTCTCCACATACAAGTGCAAACACACATACTACTTCAGGAATGTCATCAAATGAATCATATAGCCTCTCTACAATGTCTCGTATCCTCTACATCTTACAACCCTATCCCTCACATACCTCTTCAGGACCTAAATGATTCTTAAATACACCTGATAAATAGAAACAAAAGCATTGAAGAAGGTGATTCTGTTCCTGTTCTTCATCCACTTCTAAGATACGATCATAGGTAAGTTCCATAAATGACACAAAGAAATCCACTGGAACATTTGGTAATGCCATCATCTGACTTGCTACATGTAGGACTGATACTGACAAAGGTGACTTAAGAATCACATCCAAACAACTCTGGGCTTGTGTCGATTCCATGAATTCCCGAATACACTCCATTGCCACCATTGGATTCGCCACTATCATAGAACATAACCGCTCAGGCAACAATTCATTTGAATCGATCAGATGGCGTATGGCTTCACGAAGAACCCATGAATCTTCTGCTAGCTAGAGATAAATAATTCTTGGGATCCCAACAATTTCCAATTCGGAATCTGTGAGAGAAGTAGTGGTACTGTGTAATACGATGTCTTGAATAGTGTTGATATCACTGGTATAAACTGGAATATATAAGAAAGAGAGCGAATGGGCAGGAGGAAAGATAAAATCCAAATCCTCAGGTATTGAATCAAAGGAGAGACTGGGACGGGAAAAACTGGGCTTGTTAAATACAAGTTGATGACAACTTCGTTGAGCATAATCGTCCAAATCAGTATCCTCTATCCTATCACAACAAGAACCAAAGATTACCTAGAGGATACGAACTGTAGTAAGCGAATGGAGGAAATCCTGTTTTTGTTAGCCTCAACGGATACTTTCGTTGAAAGAAATGCTTAACCTAGTGTTCAGGAACTAATATCCACCTACACGACTATTACCATCATCCTGCATTGTTGGTATGTCCGACAGAAGAACATTCTGCAAATAAACAGGTTTTCCAAACTTACATTATATCGATAGATAAGTTTAGTAAGAATCCATGAACACAGTAAACGTTCATATTTTACAGGAGACTAGAAATGAAGCAATTGGAGGAAGTCCAACATGCATATAAACATCACCGATTAAGTCAAAAACATAAGTACCATAATACTGGTTAATCCTTGATATGTTTGCCAGAAGCAGTAAACAACGCAATCTCTACAATAACAACAGAGAGCAACTTATACAGTTGATAACGAGAGCATATTATCACGTAAGAGACAAACTAAGTAAATAGTACTATCCAACTCGATAGCACTAGGAGTGGAATCCAAGAACTGACCGATTGTCATATCACCACACTTTCTCTTAATAAAGGTAGTTATATCGTACTCTTAACAATTCATTCACCTCTTGTAGAATCTTCTGGCGTTGTATATCAGTAGAATCCATCGACTGGTGTAACCGATTTCAACGTATTTGGATGAGAACAGATCTCTTCTAGTTAGAAATGATTCTGAATTGACTCAATCCGCCGGAATACATGAATTCCCAGGATTATCGGATCAGTGATAGTTCAATCATTCTTCTATTGGAGTATATATTGCAAGTGGACGGATGGTAATCAAGTGAATGGAACAATTTGAGTAAGCTCTGGAATTAATGACTACTGCGTCCTATCATACAATATCTTATCTTATGAAGATTGGAATTGCCAAAAGCGTTTCTGTGGGATTCTGTGTACGGATGTGTCATTGTTTTCTTATCTTTTTGTGGACTCGAATGGGACTGTGTCGAATTTTGCTTTCCGTTTGTTTGATACTGTTTTTGGGTTCAGTGGTGTACATTTGTACGTACAATCACAATATGTCGATTTATGTAAATGCATTTTCTTTTGCTATGTATGTTTATATGGACTTTATGTTTGGAAAGTAGTTCTGTACATGATCTATCACAACTAGGGGACAAGAAAAAGATAAGGCTCGTTTTATGCGTCTTCGTAGGCTGATCACAGTGGATAAGAACAAATTAGTTAAACGTAGGGTTGTTTGTATCCAATTATGCATAGGAAAGGGTATTCTTGCAGACCGTGTTACCATTCCAGTTCGGGACGGTGCCAAAATTGATATGTACACATGTAGTTGAATTCGGAACGGATCAGGATTAGATACTCCTGAGAGTATTGCTTCGGAGCCTTCACGACCTCTTCTATTCTTTTGTCATGGAGGGGGTTGGGTATTTGCCAATCGGAGTAAATCCGAACGTGTGTTGTGTGATTATGCACTGAAGACAAATAGTGTTGTGACCTACATTGATTACCGACTCTCTCCTGAGTATAAACACCCAACAGCTTCTAATGATTGTTACGATTGTTTGATGGTTGGTATTGTTGTAACTACTGAACTCTAGTATATTCTGCAACACAAGGAGGAGTTTCATATCGATGAAAATCGGATTGTTCTGTTCGGTGATAGTGCTGGAGGCCAGTTGAGTTGTGCTCTTGTTCAAATGGCTCTTCGTGAGTTTCACAGCAACATCTTTAGGAAATTGGTGTTGATTTACCCAGCTATGGATTCACGTGCGATTCCTGCGGAAGAATACACATGGGAAGAAAGGAATCTGATACTTGAGAACACATGGGGTTTGAGTAGCTGGATTGGGGAGTATATGGTGGACTGGTATTTTGAGACCGAAGAGAATGTGAACGATCCTTTGAGTTCGCCAGTGTTATGTGATGAGTTTGCTTCATTCCCGGAGACTGTAATGATCACCAATGAGTATGATCCCTTGCGAATTCCGGCTCGAGCGGCGTATGAAAAGATGAAAAATAGTGGGCTGAATGTAAAGTATCATTGCGTAAAAGGAGCCGTGCATGCCCTATGGGGTTCACCGTTAAATGTTCTGGGATTCAATGATTTGGTGTTGGAGGAATTGAAGGTTTTGACTGTTTGTTGTCCAAAACAGATTTCTGTCGAATAGAAAAGAGAGCCCCAAGTGGGATTCGAACACACGACCTGCCGCTTACGAAGCGGATGCTCTACCAACTGAGCTATTGAGGCATACTCTGAATTCACTGATGTTACTTATAAGTCATAAATTGTTCTTTCTATAAAGAAACACCATTCCGAAAAGAATGAACAAGACTTCGAAGGCTGTAAATTCATCAGTGTCTCAGGATGAAAATGATCCAAGTGATATTTTATGGATTCGTTGAGAATTAGCTTTCGTGGCCAAGAAGCGGAATCCAATTATTTTCGCACGTACTGAGACATCGCATATCCCAAAAAGTCTGCAGACAGCCGTCTTCCACAAAGACCTGTTGAATACAGTATATTCTGCTTCAGAAGATGGATCATTGAAGCAGACGCCTACTGAAAATCCTGAGGAGACGAAGAGTATTCTTCGTGAGGATTCTAAACGAGGAGGTGTAGGTTTTACGTTATCTTGTGAGTTGTAGTTTTGGAAACGATTACTGTCCTCTTGTCGACTACGAAGCAAGAGTGTTTCTGTTGATGACACAGCCACTCCTCTGGTTCCAGGAAGCGAGCCTATTGTTGAGCCTGAACCTGAACCGATGGGTTTGGCCCCCTATCTGGGAGAGCAACGACCATGTGATAAAGGAAAGAAAACCTTAGTATTGGATTTAGATGAGACTTTGGTACACTCAACATTCCAGCCTACCCAGAACTGTCAGTACATTATCCCTGTGGAAATTGAAGGGAACGTTTATAATGTGTATGTGTATCGACGACCTGGAGCTTGTGAGTTTATTCAACATATGAGTCAGTTTTACGAAGTGATCATCTACACGGCTTCGTTAAAGAAGGTGAGAGTAACAAACAAGGTTGATATGTAGTATGCTGATCCCTTACTGGACCAGATGGACCCTAATGGATATATTGCGTATCGTTTGTTTCGAGATCACTGTGTTTGCTCCGATGGTGTATTTGTGAAGGATTTGGGGTTGTTGGGTCGCGATCTGAAGTCAGTGGTGATGATTGACAATGCTGCAGTTAGTTACAAATTTCAGCCAAAGAATGGTATCGAGTGTACTCCGTTTATCGATAATGTCAATGATCGAGAGTTAGCTGAAATGACTCCCTTTTTAGAGTATTTGTCTAAGAAACCAGTAGGAGTTTGGGAAGTCCATAATCTGTAGGATGTACGTTTGTTTGCAAAGATGTGGAATGATTCGCGTATTGCCCAATCTCAGCTAGTGGTATATGAAAAGTAGTTGTATTGTGTCATTTATCTTTCTCTGGAGTGTTTGTTGTCACAGAATGATGTGTTCTTGAGCAGATAGTACCATAAATGGATCCTCTATATTTCGAGACTTCGGATTCCAACGTGCAAGACACAGGAATCATATTATTGGTGTATATTCTGTATTTTTAGGTATGCAGTGATTCATCTCACAACACGTTACCGCATCTCATCATCGTCATTCACGCACTCCATGTGATAGACGCTAAACTAGATGCGTAAAGACGGGACTGGGCACTCGGAATGTATCACCTTCTTGATGCATGGGAATGATCCAATCCACCATTTCCTTCCAATACCTAATCTTCTTTAGATTTCGCCATTCCTGTAAGTTTGTTGTATTCAAAGATCCTATTTGTTGACAATCACAATGTAAAATCATGTCTCCACCATCTATAGGAGATTATCAACTCGAAAAACCTCAATTCCAAATCCAACCTTCATATAATAGGGCCCAATTATTTGGGCCACGACCCAATTTGTTTCTCTATACTCATTTGTGAAGTGTAAGGGGAAGCATACAGTATGGAACAACGTAGATAATTTTGTGGGGTTGTGGAATAATGATATAGCAAAGATGATTGCCACTGAGCAGGAGATGAAGGATGCTCGAATTCCAATTGCTTGGAGGGATTACTGTGCGCATATCCTAATCAAGCTGAATAAATGCCGTAATGAAAACTTCTACCTACCTAACAAGTGTGTGGAATTGAGACATGCGTATGAGAAATGCCAATATGAAGAGTAAGTGGATAGACTGATTCATGTAACATAGTTATAAGAGAAGACAGAAGCTCTATGAACAACAGCAGGCAGAAAAGGAGAAGTAAATAGATATGGACTAAAGCAATTGAATATTACACATCATGGAAGTGATTGTTGATGAACAAACCGGAA
>JABLTK010074848.1_pt1 | contig 22148 bp, 22 predicted proteins | sample 7160131 | NCBI WGS metagenome assembly JABLTK01 (sample SAMN14651221, study PRJNA627086) | human gut metagenome | isolation source: feces | host: Homo sapiens
CCCGGCGCTTTGCCTGCTGCCGTGCTTGCTGTCGGATCTTCTCCTCCGCTGTGCGCTCGGAGTGAGGCTGACTGTCCTCCTTGGGCGGGGACTGGGGCGGCGGCGTCTGCGGTTGCGCTTGTGCCCATTCATGGGCGTGGGCATAGCGTGCCCGCCGAGCAGCCTGGCGCTCTGCCTGCCGCTGAGCGGCCGTCTCTTGCCGCTGGGCGAAGGGAATATCTTGGTTGTTCAAAGCGTTGACCCAATCCTCCTTGTGCTGTTGGAGCTTGGCATCTTGGGAGAACTTCAGCAGCAGGAGCAGAATCCCCACCGGCCAAAAGATGCAAAAGGCGATGATAATAAGCGGCCATGGGATACCGGAGTTATCACCGTTGCCGCGGTTGCGTTGATCTCTAGGATAATCAGACATGGAATCCTCCTCTGTCAATATAAAGTACAAGAAAAGACTCTATCAGTATACTATAAAAAAAAAAAAGTGCAAAATAATTTTTTGTGAATTTGTAGATCGCAGAAACCCTGCTTGCATAAAGGGGACGGGTGTGATAAGATTTGAACGAAAGATATGAAAGGAACCGATGGAAAACATGGAAATAAACGGGGTGGAGACCGCAGAAGCACGGCGGTATGACACACTGGCGCTGTCCCCTGAGGTGATGGGCGCCTTACAAAACAAAGGATATGAGGTGGCAACCCCCATTCAGAGCGGGTGTATCCCCTTTTTGATGGACGATCAAGACGTAGTAGCCAAGGCACCCACTGGCACCGGCAAGACCTATGCTTTTGGCATCCCCATTGTAGAGCACACCGACCCGGAAGGCACCGATGTGACATCGCTCATCCTGGCGCCTACCAGGGAGCTGGCCTTGCAGATCCGCGATGACCTGCGGGAGCTGTCTGCCCTGAAAAAGGGGGTTCGGGTGGTCTGCCTGTACGGCGGTCAGCCCATTGACAAGCAGGTGAACCAGCTGAAGAAAAAGCCCCAGATCGTGGTGGCCACGCCGGGACGGCTGATGGATCATAAGAAGCGGCGCACCATCCGGCTGGATAAGGTACAGACCGTGATCTTGGATGAGGCCGACCGGATGCTGGACATGGGCTTTATTGACGATGTGACCAAGATTTTGGACATGATGCCAAATCGGAAAAATCTTGGCCTGTTTTCCGCCACCATCTCCCGAGAGGTTATGGACATCTCCTGGGTCTACCAGCGTGACCCAGCGGAGATCACTGTCCGTCCGGTGAACGAGGATCGGCCGGACATCCAGCAGTATCGTTTGGAGTTGGACAGCCGAGAGGAGAAGGTGGATGTGCTCATGGCGCTGCTGGAAGGCGGCGGCTACGAGCGAGCCATTGCCTTCTGCAACACCAAGAATATGGCTGACCGGCTGGCGGGAATGCTCTCTCTCAATGACATCTCCTGCAAGCCCATCCACGGCGGCATCCCCCAGAAGGCCAGGGAACGCACCTTGAAGCAGTTCCGAGAAGGGAAGCTGCGGGTACTGGTGGCCACTGATGTGGCTGCACGTGGGTTGGACATCGATGATGTGGATGTGGTGTTCAACTATGATGTGCCGGAGGAGCAGGAATATTACGTCCACCGCATCGGCCGCACCGGCCGCGCCAAGCGGCACGGGGTAGCGTACACCTTTGTGGTGACGGTCACCGAGGCCATTATGATGGATGACATCATCAAGAACCAGCGGTATGACGTCCAGACCTTGCGGTTTGACGAGGATGGGTGTTTGATGTTGGTGGAGGATGAGAAGTAGGAATGAAAGAACCACGGAACGTTTGCAAGAGACGTTCCGTGGTTTTTCTTTTGTTTTGTACTGCGTATTTAGGGGAAACCCCCGGGGCAAGTTGGCGTAATTGCTCATCCTTGTACTCCTACCCGGATCGTCCCCCCGCCTGTTGACAGGTGGGGCCTCCGCTAAAAACCTGCCCCCGGCAGGTTTTCTTAACGCTGCGGGGTTTCCCCTCTTTTCAGCGGGGCTTGAACTTTGTGAGGTGAGCGGTTAATCCTTCTTCTCTTTCGCCTTCCGCACCTGCGTCACCAAGAACACCCAGGCAAACACATAGCTCAGCGCCACCAAGATCTCTGCATAGCGCATCCGTGCCCGCACCAGTCCCACATAAGGCAGGATGAACACGGTCAGGATGGTGGCCGTCCAGAAGGCCACGTTGATGGCACGCACCTGGAGGGGGAGTTTTTTCTTCTTGTCCTCCTGCCGGTACCGTTTGGGGATGACGAACAGGATGAGGACTGCACCCACCAGGTAGCACAGGATGGTGATGACGGCGCAGAGAGGAAAGAGGAGGGAGGTGAACATGGCCAGCAGGGCGAACACGGCGCCTACGCCGGAGAGCATGAGTAACAGGCGGTACAGGGTCTGATGATTGTGCATTTTAAGATTCCTCCTAACAGTCCGGCGGGCGTATCAGCCCAGCACTTCTTTGGCAATGTCAGCGCTCTGCTTGGCGTCCTTGGCGTAGTAGTCTGCGCCGATCTCGGTGGCGTACTCCGGCGTCAGCACCGCCCCGCCCACCAGGGTCTTGCAGGGGTGGCCGCTGTGCTTTAAGGCATCGATAGTGGCGGCCATGCTGGGGACGGTGGTGGTCATCAGGGCGGACAGGCCGATGAGGGACACGTCCTGGGTCACGGCAGTCTCCACCACCTTTTCCGGCGGCACGTCCCGACCCAGGTCGATGACCTGATAGCCGTAGTTTTCCAAGATGACCTTGACAATATTTTTGCCGATGTCGTGAATATCCCCCTGGACGGTGGCCAGGATGATCTTCCCCTTGGAGACCTGCTGGCCACCCTGGGCCAGGATATGCTCCTTGATGACCTCAAAAGCCTCACTGGAGGCGTTGGCGGAGTTGATGAGCTGGGGCAGGAAGATCTCGCCCTTCTCGTACCGCTTGCCCACCGTGTCCAGAGCGGGGATGAGCTTCTGATTGATGATGTCCAGCGGTTCCGTCGTCTCCAACAGCTGACGGGTCAGCTGGGCACACTCCGCCTTCAACCCACGTGCCACTGCCGTCTCCAAATCCACCTGAGTGGCTGCGGCAGGCGCGGCCGCGGCGGGGGCTGCGTTGGCGAAGCGGGCGATATAGGCGGCGCTGTCCTTGTCCTCCCCGGAGAGCACCTTAAACGAGGCGATGGCGTCCATGATGGCCGCCTGGTTGGGGTTGACGATGGGCAGGTCCAGGCCGCAGTGGAGGGCTTGGATGAGGAAGTTGGAGGTGATGTGCATCCGTTCCGGCAGGCCGAAGCTGATGTTGGACACGCCCAACATGGTGTGCAGTCCCAGCTCCTCCGTCACCCGACGCACGGCGTTCAGTGTCTCCTGCGCCTGCTCCTGCTGGGCGGAGACGGTGAGGGTCAGGCAGTCGATGATGACGTCCTCCTTGGGGATGCCATGGGACAGCGCGGCGTTCAAAATCCGCTCCGCCATGTCGAACCGCTGCTGTGCCGTCTCCGGCAGGCCGTTTTCATCCATGGCCAGACCCACCACGGCAGCGCCGTACTTCTTCACGATGGGCAGGATGGCCTCCAAAATCTCTTCCTTGCCGTTGACCGAGTTGACGATGGCGCGTCCACAGCAGGCGCGCAGACCGGCCTCGATGACCGCCGGGTCAGTGGAGTCAATTTGCAGGGGCAGGGAGACCACCGACTGGATGGCCTTCACCACGTCGGTCATCATGGACACCTCGTCGATGCCAGGCAGACCTACGTTCACATCCAAAATGTCCGCGCCTGCGTCCTGCTGAGCCATGGCTTGGTTCAGGATATAGTCCAGATCGTGTTCCCGCAGTGCCTGCTGGAACCGCTTTTTACCGGTGGGGTTGATGCGCTCGCCCACCACTCGCACGCCGGTGAGCTCCGCCACCTGAGAGGCAGAGCAGACCCCGCGGCGCTTGGGCGGACGGGTCACTTCCGGCGGCTGGGTGCCGATGGCGTGGCGCAGCTCCTGGATGAACGCCGGAGATGTGCCGCAGCAGCCGCCCAGGATACGGACGCCCAGCTGGGTGAAAGGCACCATCTCTCGGGCGAACTCCGCCGCTGTGATGGTGTACTCATTGGTCTGGGGATCAGGCAGGCCGGCGTTGGGCTTGACCACCAGGGGCAAGTCCGTCCACTGCCGCAGCTCCTCCGCCAACGATAAAATCTCAGCTGGCCCCAGGGAGCAGTTGAAGCCCACGGCGTCCACCCCCAGCCCTTCCAGAGTCATGGCCATAGCGGGGACGGTGGTGCCGGTGAAGGTGCGGCCGTTGCCCTCAAAGCTCATGGTGGCCAGGATGGGCAAGTGCGTGTGCTCTTTGGCGGCCAGGACGGCGGCTTTCATGTCGTAGAGGTCGGTGAAGGTCTCAAATACAATGAGATCTGCTCCGGCGTCCTGAGCGGCCACCACCATCTCTCGGTACAGTTCATAGGCGTCCTCAAAGGATAGGGTGCCCAATGGCTCCAGTAGCTGCCCGATGGGGCCGCAGTCGAAGGCCACATAGGTCTCCGTCCCGGCGGCGGCGTCCTGCGCCAGCTGGATGCCTTTGGTGATGACCTGGGCGGGGGTGTAGCCGCTGTTCTTCAGTTTATACCCATTGGCCTGGAAGGTGTTGGCGTAAATGACTTGACTGCCGGCGGCGATATAGCGGCGGTGGATGTTGGCCACCACCGCCGGGTCAGTGAAGCAGAGCAGTTCCGGCAGTTCCCCCAGCTTCAGCCCGGCGGCTTGGAGCTGGGTACCCATAGCGCCGTCCAGCAGCAGATACCCGCTGCGCAGGCGTTGGCGAAGGTCTGTCATGATGAGACTCCTTTCTCGTTGTGGCAGATGCGGCCGGAACGGCGGATCTGACAGGAATGGTAGAGACGACAGCCCACGCAGCCAGGCTGCGGAGGCTGAGGTGGGGTAGGGGAGATGCCCAAAAGGGCGGTAACGGATTTCCGAGGGAGGAGCAGGTGGCTGGCGCTGACGGTCAGACCCAGCCGGCGCTGGGTGTCCAGCAGGGCACACAGGTCGGATTGCAGCTGCAAGGGCAGGTCACCGTAGCCGGGACTGTAGCGTCCCGTTAAGAACTGTCCCTGTTCCTCCACTTTTTTGCGCAGGTAGTCTTCCACCTGGTCGCACAAACATTCAATCGCGGCGCTGGCACAGCCGTCCAAAATCACCGCCTGACTCAAATCCCGAGCCTGCGCCCGGCGGATGAGCTGTTCCGCCTCCAGTCCCAGGGTGGCGGCCAGGAGGACGCAGTGGGTGCAGCCGTCCAGATGGCGGCGGATGTCCTGACCGGACAGGTGGACGCGGGTGCCCTCCAGGGAAAAGTCGGACAGGGAGAAGGCGTGCCAGGTGACCTTGGGGGTCACGGCGTTCAGCAGCTGCCGGCCGCACCGGTCGATCTCGTCTAATAGCGCTTCCGGAGGCACAGCGTGCCCGCCGCCCAGGTAACGGAGCACCTCATTGGGGTCGATGGACAGGGGAGCAGGTTGGAACATGACAAAGGCACCTCCGGGGATAGGCTGAGCAGTTGGATAGGGAAAAGGGAAACCCCGGTCAATTTGACAGGGGTTTCACGGAAAAAAGTTCACGGATTGGATTGGGAGCTTTTCTCCAGAACCCAGCGCTTGAAGGTTCCGGGAGAGACGTGGAGCATCTGAGCGGCGGAGCGCGCACTGATCTCACCGGCCGTGTACATGGCGTACACGGAGGCGAATTTGCGCGGCCGTTTTGCAGGGGGCCGGCCCAGGCGGACACCCCGGTCACGGGCATTTTTCAGCCCTTCACTTTGGCGTTTGACCAAATCCGCATGACGGCTCGCTTCATCCTGCCGAATCAGCTCCAGAATCTGTTCGGCCAACGCTTCATCCGCCAGCAGATCGCGAATCTTACATTCAGTTTCCTTCAACACGGGGACCCCTCCAAATCATCCATGTGAATTCCGCGGAACCTCCAGAAAAGCGCCCGATGGAAAGGGTTCCACAGTAACTTCATTATATTGAATGTGTTTGGGGTTGTCAACGAAAAAAATCAGTATTTTTGGGAAAGGGGGTCGAAGGGGGTGTCTGTTTGTGGACTTTCTTTGTGCATAAGAGAAACACACCGGGGAGGGGTTCCCCGGTGTGTTGTGTTCTTTCGCGGTCAAGCGTGTTCAGACGGTTTTAGATTTTTTTCCACTGAACGCCCTGCTTGGTGTCCTTCAGCTCGATGCCCATGGCCTTCAGCTCATCACGGATGCGATCCGCTTCCGCCCAGTTCTTGGCGGCACGAGCGGCCTGACGGTCGGCGATCATCTGCTCCACCTTCGCGTCCAGGCTCTCCTCCTTCCGGCTGTACAGCAGACCCAGTACATCGGTGAACTCATGCACCATGTCCAGGCAAGCCTGCGCACCAGCCTTGGTGGGCTGGTTTTCGTCGGCGGTGGCGATGTTGATGGCGCGCACCAGCTCGAACAGGACGGAGATGGCGTTGGCGGTGTTGAAATCGTCGTCCATGGCCTCGTCGAACCGCTGGCGGTAGCTGTCGAAGGTGTCCACCAACGCGGCTTCTGCGGCGTTCCTGTCGCCCTCAGCGCCGTTTGCCACCAGATACTTCAGGTGATCCTCGGCGGAGTACAGGCGATCCAGAGAGTTCTGTGCCTGATGGAGGATGTCAGCGGAGTAGTTCAGGGGGCTGCGATAGTGGGCGGAGAGCATGAACAGGCGGATGGTCTCGTAGCCGTAGGCTTCTGCCGCTTCTCGGACGGTGAAGAAGTTGCCCAGGGATTTGGACATCTTCCGGTTGTCGATGTTCAGGAAGCCGTTGTGCATCCAGTAGTGGACGAACTCACAGCCATTGGCCGCCTCGGACTGGGCAATCTCATTTTCGTGGTGGGGGAACTGCAGGTCTTCACCGCCGCAGTGGATGTCGATGGTCTTGCCCAGGTAGCGGTTAGACATGGCGGAGCATTCGATGTGCCAGCCGGGACGGCCGGGCCCCCAGGGGGAATCCCAAGCGGGTTCGCCGGGCTTAGCGGCCTTCCACAGGGCGAAGTCCAGGGGATTTTCCTTCACGTCTCCCACGGCGATACGGGCGCCGGACTGGAGATCCTCGATGGGCTGATGGGAGAGCTTGCCGTAGCCCTTGAATTTCAGGGTGCGATAGTACACGTCGCCATTTTCCACCGGGTAAGCGTAGCCCTTGTCGATGAGGGTCTGCACCATGTCGATGATCTGCTGCATATTTTCCGTGGCCTTGGGGTGGATGGTGGCGGGGCGGACGCCCAGACCCTGTGCATCGGTGAAGTACTCCTGGATGTACTTTTCCGCCACTTCCTGGGAGGTGATGCCCTCCTCGTTGGCCCGCTTGATGATCTTGTCGTCCACGTCGGTGAAGTTCTGGACGAAGGTCACGTCGTAGCCGCGATATTCAAAGTAACGGCGGAGGACGTCAAAGAGGATGATGGGGCGGGCGTTGCCCACGTGGATGAAGTTGTACACGGTGGGGCCGCAGGCGTAGATGCTCACCTTGCCGGGCTGGATGGGGACAAATTCTTCCTTCTGACGGGACATGGAATTGAAAATCTTCATACGAAAAACTCCTTCTTCATGCGTTCAAAGTTCGGACGGCAGGACAAAGAAAATCGCCTCCCGCCCAGGTAGGCAAGAGGCGACACGAATATCGCGGTTCCACTCTCATTTATCACTCGAACAGGCCGATAACGAGGCCAAGCCGGGGACATTACTCCCTTGCTCCCGGGCGCACTTCACACAGAGCCGCAGGGGCAGGCTTTCATCCGGTGACCTGCCCTCGCTGGAACTGCCGCTTGAGCTGTGTTACTCTTCCCGTTCCACGCAAATAATCATATCGGGTCTCATGGTATCATCTCAGCCGCCCGATGTCAAGGGAAATCCTCACTTGTTCCAGTTCAGGACGTCCCGATTTTTCACAAAATATTCAATACCAGAGTATGCGGTGGTGACCAAGATGACCCCGTTGCACACCCAGTCCAGGGGCTGGATGCAGAGCAGGAGCATGATGCAGATGCACACCATGGTGGAGGCGGTCTTCACCTTCCCAGACCACCCGGCGGCAATGACCCGTCCGTTGTCCACCGCGATCATCCGCAGGGCGGAGACCGCCAGCTCCCGGGCGATGACCACCACCAAGATCCAAGCCGGCATCCGTCCCCAGCTGACGAACATGGACATGGCGGACAGGACGAGGACTTTGTCTGCGATGGGGTCCATGAACTTGCCAAAGTCGGTGACCTGGTTGCGGTGACGGGCGATGTAGCCGTCCAGAAAATCGCTGAGGGAGGCCAGAATAAAGATGGCCAAGGCAACGGGCAGGTGGTAGGGGAAATCCAGGTAGCAAACGAGCAAAAAGATGGGGATCAAGATCACCCGGAACAGTGTAATTTTATTGGCTGTGTTCAAAAGGATTCACCTGCTTCTGTGTCGTCGATTTCTCCCATCATATCACCATCTGAAACATCCGTCAATCGTACCGGTACAAAGGTGCCCGCAGGCACGTCACCGGCAGCGGTAAAGTACACGTGTCCGTCGATGTCCGGGGAGTCCGCATAAGTGCGCCCCACGAAACAACCCATCTCGTCGTCGAACCCTTCGCACAGCACCTCCACCGTCTCGCCCAGGCGGCTCTCGTTGTAGGCGTCCATGACCCGGCTCTGCAGCTCCACCAGCAGCTCCAGCCGGTGGGCGGCCACGTCCGGGTCCACCTGGTCGGGCATACTGGCGGCAGGGGTGCCTTCCTCCGGGGAGTACTGGAACACGCCGGCGCGCACCAGGTGTTCTTCCCGCAAAAAGTCGCACAGCTCCTCAAATTCCGCTTCCGTCTCGCCGGGCAGGCCGGTGATGAGAGAGGTGCGAAAGACGGCGTTGGGGATTTTTGCGCGAATCTTGTCCAGCAGCGCCACGATCTCCGCCTTGGAGCCGCGGCGGCACATGGCGGTCAAGATCCGATCACTGCAATGCTGGAGGGGGATGTCGAAATAAGGCAGAATCTTCTCTTCCGATGCAATGGTGTCGATCAGCTCATCAGTGAGCTGGTCGGGATACATATAGTGCAGACGAATCCAGTGGAAGTTCATCTTGCACAGCTGCCGCAGCAGCTCCGGCAGACGGCGGGCGCCGTACAAGTCCATGCCGTATCGGGTGATGTCCTGGGCGATGATGATCAGCTCCTTCACCCCATTCTTAGACAGGGTGTGGGCTTCCTGCAAAATGTCCTCCGCCGGACGGCTCCGGTACTTGCCCCGCAGCTTGGGGATGACGCAGAAGGCACAGTGGTTGCTGCACCCCTCGGCGATCTTCAGGTAGGCCAGGTAATCCGGGGTGGACAGCAGCCGCTGACCGCCTTCGTTGGTATGGTCGATGTCCCCGTAAAATTCCGGCGTCCGGTCGGCCATGACTTCCTCAATGGCCTGGACGATGTCGGTGTAGTTGCCCGTGCCCAAAATGCCGTCCACTTCGGGCAGGGATTCCTTGATCTCCTCCCGATAGCGCTGGGCAAGACAGCCGGAGACTAAGATCTTCTTCACCTGGCCAGCCTCTTTCAGTTGAGCCACTTGTAAGATCTGGCCGATGGCCTCCTCCTTGGCGGCATCAATGAAGCCGCAGGTGTTGATGACACATACATCTGCCCCCTCCGGAGTGGGGAGCAGGAAATGACCGGCGGCCTGGGTGAGATACATCATCTGTTCGCAGTTGATGCGGTTTTTGTCGCAGCCCAGGGAGATAAAAGCGACGTTATAATGATTCAAAGGAAATTCCTCCTAGGGATAGGGTTCAAATTCATCCTGCGCCTCTTTGTACCGGCTCAGCCCCTCCTGGATCTCGCTCCAGGAGAACCCGCGCCGAGCCAGAAAGGCGGACACCTTGCCCAGCTCCTTCCGGTCGGGTACTTTATTGCGCAGTTTTTTCTCAATCAGCCGGTCGAGCACGTCCTCCGGCGTCTCCACCTCCGCCAAAGCCTCTGCCCAATATTCACGGGGAACCTTGCGGCGATACAGCTCGGACTGGATTTTTCGTGTGCCGTAGCCTCGTCCAGCGTAGTGCCGTGCCAAAATTTTGGCGTACTGCCCGTCATTCAGCGCCCCGATCTCCTCCATATAGTCGGCGGCAGCTTGCGCATTTTCTCGGCTGTGCCCTTTTTGGGTGAGCTTATCCACCAGCTCCCCCTTGGACAGGGCACGGGAGCCGATGATGCGGGCGGCGGCGGACATGGCCTGACTGCGGCTGGCGCAGCGGGTCAGCTCGGCGTAGGTGTCCTCCTCCAAGGTCAGACCGGCGCAGAGGGAGAAGCGTATCATCTCGTCCTCGGTGACTTTGAGCAGCTTCTCCCCCTCGAAAAAGACCAGATACCGCCCCTGGACATGGGGGGAGGGCTGGATCCGTTGGATGCGGCGCATCAGTCCTCAAAGTCCTCCGCCGTCACATCAATGGATTCGGCAGGCTCCACAGATCGGCCAGCGGCTTTGGCAGCGGCCAGGGACTGGCGGCTCATGAGCTTGTAGGCGTTGGCGCGGATCTCCGTCTCCAATGCCTGCGCTTCTTCCGGATGCTCCTTAAAATAGTTCTTGGCGTTGTCTCGCCCCTGCCCCAAGCGGGTCTCGCCCATGGAGAACCAGCTGCCGGACTTTTCCACCAGCCCCAGCTGAACGCCCAGGTCGATCAGCTCCCCTTCCTTGGAGATGCCTTCGCCGTACATGATGTCAAACTCCGCCTCCCGGAAGGGGGGAGCCACCTTGTTCTTGACCACCTTGGCGCGGGTGTGGCTGCCGATCATGTCGGTGCCCACCTTCAAGGTCTGCACCTTGCGGATGTCGATGCGCACGGAGGCGTAGAACTTCAGGGCACGGCCGCCGGTGGTCACTTCGGGGTTGCCATAGGCCACGCCGATCTTCTCACGGAGCTGGTTGATGAAGATGACGATGCAGTGGGTCTTAGAGATACAGCCTGCCAGCTTCCGCAGCGCCTGGCTCATCAGTCGGGCGTGAAGCCCCACGAAGCTCTCGCCCATCTCGCCCTCAATTTCCGCACGGGGCACCAGAGCGGCCACCGAGTCCACTACCACCAGATCCACTGCGCCGGAGCGCACCAGCTGTTCGGTGATCTCCAATCCCTGCTCGCCGGTGTCCGGCTGGGAGATGAGCATGGAGTTGATGTCCACACCCAACGCCTGGGCGTAGGTGGGATCCATAGCGTGTTCGGCGTCGATATAGGCCACTTCGCCGCCCATCTTCTGGGCCTGCGCCACCACGTGGAGCGCCAGGGTGGTCTTACAGGAGGATTCCGGCCCGTAGATTTCAATGATGCGCCCACGAGGCAGGCCGCCGATGCCCAGCGCCAAGTCCAGGGACAGGGAACCGGTGGGGACGGCGTCCACCTGCATATTGGGTCGGTCGCTCATACGCATGATAGAACCTTTGCCATACGCACGCTCGATCTGGGCGATGGCAGTGGCCAATGCTTTCTCCTTATCAGCGGCGGGAGCAGCGGTGTATGCACTGTTGTTTTTCTTTGCTGTTGCCATAAGATACCTTCATCCTTTTCCAAAATCAGGTTTAAGTGTGTGTAAAATCGGCGTCACAACGTGGCTTCTACGCCACGGAGGATGCCGTTGTAGTCCTTGTGTTGGGTGATGTTTCGATACCCGTACTGAGCCAAAAGATCGGACACATCCTCCGCCTGGTCGTACCCCACTTCAAACAGGAGCGTCCCCTGCCGCCGCAAGGCCAGCTTCCAGTGCTGAGCCAGGTAACGGTAGAACGCCAGACCATCTGCCCCGCCGTCCAGCGCCAGCAGCGGCTCGTAGTCCCGCACGGACACATCCAGCCCGGGAATGTCCCCGGAGCGGATGTAGGGGGGATTGCAGACGATGACGTTGAAGTCCCCCAGGAAGTGGGTGGGAAGCTGGAGGGCGTCCACGGTCAGGATGGTGGTACGAGCGGTCAGGCCATTCTGACGGGCGTTCTGCCGGCAGACCCGAAGGGCGTCCTCCGACAGGTCGCCCAGCACCACCCGACAGTTTTCCGCGTGCTTGGCCACGGCCAGACCGATGCAGCCGCTGCCGGTGCATAGATCCAACACCCGACCGTGCGGGCCAGCCGCCTTGGCCAGCTCGATGGCACGGGCGGCGATGATCTCCGTGTCCGGACGGGGGATGAGGACGGCAGGGGTCACCGTCAGGGGCAGGCCATAAAAGTTCCACTCGCCGATGATATAGGCCACCGGCTCGCCTGCCAGACGGCGCTGCACGTCCACTGCCAACTGTTCCTCCACCGGACTGGGGGCGTATAGGCGGCTGTCCTTCAAAAATTCCTCCTGGCTCTTGCCGGAGGCGTGGCAAATGAGTTCCCGCGCCTCCAGCTGCGCCGCCTCCACGCCCGCTTTCCGCAGACGCTGGCGGAGGTCTAAATATAAATCGTTGTATGTCTTTGCCATGTCTCTTTTTCTCTCTAACCTTCCAAAATCTAATGCCGGTCGCATCGGCTCACCAGGCATCCTGCCCCTTCTTCTCCGGGATGACCGCCTTCAGGGAGGCGATGCCCACCTCGATCATGGAGTCGTCCGGCGGATTGGTGGTGAAGTTCTGAAGCCACAGGCCCGGTGCCGTGACGAACCGGGTCACCGGGTTGTCGTGGCGTCCTACGTAGCGGTTGATCTCATAGGCGATGCCCACCAGCACCGGCAGCAGGAGCAGCTTGCAGACCATTTGCAGCAGGATGCCGTCCACCTGGACGATGGAGAAGAGCAGGATGGACAGCACCAGCACCACAAAGAGGAAGCTGGTACCGCAGCGGGGGTGGTGCCGGGGCATGTTCCGGACGTTCTCCACCGTCAGCTCCAACCCCTTCTCGTAGCAGAAGATGGTCTGATGCTCCGCCCCGTGGTAGGCGAATACCCGCCTGATGTCCTTCTGCTTGGAGCACAGGACGAGGTAGGCCAAAAAGATGGCGATGCGCAGCACGCCTTCCAGCAGGTTGCACACCAGGTAGCTGGAGATGACCTTTTGCAGCAGGCCACCCAAAAAGGCGGGCAGTAGGATGAAGAGGCAGACGGAGAAGCCAATGCCCAAAACCACGGCCAGCGCCACGATCACCTTGGTCAGTCCCTCGCTGCCCAGCTTGTTCTCCAGCCAGGTCTCAAACTTGGACGGCTCCACTTCCTCCTCGTCCTCCGGGTAGAACTCGGCGGAGTACATCAGTGCCTTCACGCCCTTGACCATAGAGTCCAAAAAATTCACCGCGCCCCGGATGAGCGGCACGCCCAGGATGGGATGCCGTTCCTTGATGAGATGCAGCTCCTCAATTTTCGTCTCCAGCTCCCCGTCCGGTTTCCGGATGACGATGGCCTGTTTCTCCGGGCCGCGCATTAAGATCCCCTCGATGAGCGCCTGACCACCGATGGTGGTGCGAAATTCCTGAGGGTGTTCGGATGGTTTGTTCATATGAGATGGTTCTCCTTGTTACGGTTCTTGAACGGTGGGGTTGAGCATGGGCAAGCGGATGGTCACAATGCAGCCGCCCCCCTCGGCGTTGCCGATGGTGAGCTGTCCGTTCAGGCGGGTGATGATCTCGTCACAGACCGCCAGACCGATGCCATTGCCGCGAGCCTTGGAGGAGCCTTTGTAAAACTTCTCCTTCACGTGGGGCAGGTCCTTCTCCGCCACGCCGGGGCCGTGGTCTCGGATGGAGATGACCACTGTGTCGCCATCCCGCGTGATGCCCGCCTCGATGACCTGGTCGCCGCCGCCATGCTTGGCCGCGTTGTCCAGCAGATTGGAAAACACCTGCCGCAGCCGTTCCGGGTCGCCGGGGATGGGGGGGAACTCCTCCTCACAGGCGTGGTAGTCCAACCGGATGTGCTTTTTCCGGTACAGCTGCCGATAGGTAAATACGGCGTCCTCAAATTCCGCCTGGATGTCCACCGGTTCTACATTTAAGGTAAACCGGCCGTCCTCGATGCGGGAGAACTCCAACAGCTCTTCCACCATCTTGGAAAGCCGATGCCCCTCGCTGACGATGATGGACAGCCCCTTCTGGATGCTCTCCGGGTCTGCAACCTCGCCGGACAGCAGCGTCTCGCTCCAACCGTTGATGGCGGTCAGGGGGGTGCGCAGCTCGTGGGAGACGGAGGAGATGAACTCGGTCTGCATTTTGTTGTTCTGACTGATCTTCTGGGACATTTCGTTGATGGTGGTGGCCAGCTCCCCGATCTCGTCATCGTATTTCGGCTCGATCTGAATCCCATAGCTGCCCGCGGCGATGCGCTTGGCAGTCTCCGTGATGCTGGCCATGGGCTCCACGATGGAGCGGATAAAATACAGGTTGGTCACATACACCATGGTCACCGCCGCCAGGCTCACCCCCAGGGCGATGAGGATGAGCAGCAAAAATTGATGATCCACCAGCTCCAAGCTGGACACCAGCCGCACGACCCCTTTAATTTCATCCCCGTAGAAGATGGGGGAGGACACCGCCATGATGCGCTCTCCCGTGGCAGGGTTCTGCCCCGACCAGGAGGAGACCTCCTGCTGCTTGATGGCAGAGGTGATGTCCGCCGTGTCCGGACTGCCGCCGGAGGTGAGGCCGTAGGAGGACAGGACGATCTGACCGGAGGTGTTGATGAATTGCAGTTCCAGGGATTCCTGCTTGTCGAAGTCGTTGACGTAGTAGTTGGCCATCTCCAGATACACCTGCTCCGACGTGGCGTAGTTGGAGAAGAAGTCGCTGACCGCAGTGGCCTGGGTCTGCATGGCGGAGCGGATGCTGTTGTAGTAGTAGTTGCCTACAAAGGCGGAAAACGCGGTCACCGCCAACAGCAGCACGAAGAACACCATGCCGATGCTGTTGACCATCCAGCGCCGGCGGATGCCCTGATTCATCCCCTTCTTCATAGGCAGCCCATCCTGTCACAGAGGCCGCCCAGGGACGCCGGGCAAGTGCGCATTAAAACCCCCATTTGTAGCCATAGCCCCAAACGGTGGTGATGTAGGTGGGATTGGTGGGGTCGTCCTCCACCTTCAGACGCAGACGGCGGATGTTCACGTCCACGATCTTCACTTCCCCGTAGTAGTCCCGGCCCCAGACGGACTCCAAGATCTCGTCTCGCGACAACGCCTTGCCGGGGTTGTCCATGAACAGCTTGATGACCGAGTATTCCACCTGGGTCAGCTTGATGCGCTTGCCGTTCTTCTCCAGCGTCCGGTTCCGGGTGTTGAGCAGGAAGGGCGGCTGAGCGATCTCACCGCTGTCCATCTGCTTCTCCTCCCCGCCGCTGCGGCGGTACAGGGCGTCCACCCGGGCGGTCAGCTCCGCCGGGGAGAAGGGCTTGGTCACGTAGTCGTCCGCGCCGGTCATCAGGCCGGTCACCTTGTCCATCTCCAGGGTCCGGGCGGTGAGCATGATGATGCCCATCTTGGAGTTGGTGGCACGGATGCGGCGGCAGACCTCAAAGCCGTCGATGCCGGGCAGGTTCACGTCCAGCAGGGCGATGCGGGTCTCCGGGTGTTCTTTCAGGATTTCCAGCGCCTCCTCCCCGGTAGTGGCCTCCAGGGTGTCGTAGCCGGCGCGGTTCAGATTGAGGACAACAAAACTGCGAATGTTGTCTTCATCCTCTAAAACAAGTACCTTTCGCATGGAAATGACCTCCAAATATATCAAAACGATAACAATTCGTGTAATATCAGCTGTTGGACCAGTGTGGCTGGATCAGATGGAACTGCTCCTTCAGCGTGTCCTCCGTCAGCCCACAGTCCCAGTCACAGTCGAAAAACTCCGCCGAGTAGATGGTACCCGGGTCAGAGCGCAGGACGAACCGGCCGCTCTTCTGAGCGCGGTCGATGCGGGTCTGCCGGTCGCTGCTGGTGGTGCGGTAGATGGCCAGGAAGGGGACAGGGGTGTCCCGCTGGGTGCCACGGTAGTAGAACACGATGCTGTGCTCCACCGTCAGGCTGGACGTGTTCTCCGTCCGCATCAGACTGATGTGTCCCGTCCAGTGGCCGGGCACCACCAGATACCACCCGTCGTTGGTGTTGTGATAGGTGACGCAGGCCATGTGGAAGGCGCCGGAGATGTCGTACTGCTGCCAGTGGAGGGAGTAGAATTTCTCCTTCCCGGCGGACTGCCCATAGCTCTCCACCAGGGAGGGGATGGGGATCTCCACAATGCCGTCCGAGTTGATGTCCTGCTCCTGGGTCTGGTTGCTGCGCAGGGTGGACGAGCTGTTCAGCTCGCCCTTGCCCATGGAGATGTTGGTCAGGTCGTCCTCGCGGATGGCCAAAATATCCGTGATGACCGTGGAGGCGCTGGCCTCACCGTTGGGCGCCAGAGCGGAACCGGTGACGTACAGGGCGGTGTGCCGGTTGGGCAGGGGGGAACAGGTGACCCGGTCGATAGAACTGAGTTTTTTGGACAGGAAGACGCTGTTGTGCATAGTCATCATGCCGCCCTGGGCCACATAGTAGTCCGCCCGGTTGCTGTCCTGGTCGGAGCTGTGGAGCTGGATGAGGACGATCTCGTCGTTGCCGTCCTGATTCAGGTCGTCCACAGTGTATTTGGTGTAGGTGGAGCTGCTGAGCATCTCTGTCAGGCTGTAGTTGTCCAGGGAGTAGGCGGACAGGGCGTAGACGGTAGGGGAGAGCTGCCAGCTGATGAGCAGTTCCCGCATGGAGTCCGCGCCGCCCTGGAGCTGGCAGACCACCACCGAGTTGATGGCGGTGCCGTTGCCCTCGATGACCAACGCGGGGGCGTAGCGATTCGGCTCGACCTGCCGGAAGATGTAGAGTTTCAAGGACTGACTTTCTGCCGAGCTGTCCCGGAAGAAGGCGATGGCCTCGTTGGTGCCGTCGTTGTCCAGGTCGGTGAGCTGGACGGACTGGAGGTTGGAGCCGGTGAGGGGGGCGGAGTACTCCAGACCCTGATTCAGGATGTCCTCCAGACAGGTCTGCAAGCTCTCATATTCCGCGGACGCCTTGGGCAGCTGATATAGGTCTTCTCCGGACTTGAGACCGCATCCGGTGAGGGTGACGGCGGTCAGGCAGGCCAGGAGCAGGGATAATAGGTTTCGCATGGTGTTTTCTCCTGAAGAGCAGGTGGATCCCGATGGTTTCATAAGCAGTAGCAGGGCATTGGGGTACAATGCTACAAGGATACAACTTACATTTTAGCATAAAAGGGTGGGAATTCCTACACCAATTTCTAGCCAATTTCTCGCCAAAGAAATTCCGTTTTTCTATTGCCTTTTTCCGGCGCATCCTGTATAATAACCAATGCAGTCCGCGAAAAGGCGGACACTGCGCCGGTGTGTTGGAACTGGTAGACGAGGTGGACTCAAAATCCATTGCCAGCGATGGCGTGCGGGTTCGATTCCCGCCACCGGTACCAAAAAATAGGGTGCGCTCAAAGCGCACCCTATTTTTTGGGCTTCGGCGTGCCAAAGCACGCCTGCGCTCCGATTTGATTTTATAACGGCGGAAGTGAATTCCGCCTAAAACAAGGTTTTGCTGCGCAAAACGCTTGGACGCGCCACTCGGCGCGAAATTTTTTGCTACGTTGATATTACACACTTTGGTGTCCCATTTGAAGGACTCCGGTCATAAGAATCGAAAAAACCGGACAGGAATCATTCTCCTGTCCGGTTTTTCACATCTGTTGTGGAAAAGTGACCCGGATATGCAGCTGCCCCTCCTCGTAACCCGCCGTGATGACCCCGCCCATCTCCTCCGTCAGCAGCTTGGCGATGGACAGCACCAGTCCGGTGCTGCTGCGGGCGGTCTCCACGGTGTAGAAGCGGTCGAACAAACGTTCTGTCTGCACCTGATCCAGCCCGCTGGCGTGGTTGGAGAAGGTGACTGCCCCGTCCGCTGTCAAGGTCACCTGCAAGTCCCCGTCGGAGTATTTGACGGCGTTGTTCAGGATATTGCCAAAGGCCCGACGCAGGGCGGTGGGGTCGGCGTGACCGTACACCGGCGCATCCGGCAGGTGCAGCTCCGGCGTGATGCCGCGCTGGGTGAGGGGGCCGTAAAAGGCGGCCAGGCTGGTGGTCAGACTGTCCTTTAGGTTCACCGGCGCACAGGTGAGCTGGGGCAGGGTGGCGGTGATGACCGAGTAGCGGAACAGCTCCTCCGTCAGCGTCCGCAGGTCGTGGGAGATGTTGGTGATGGCCGTCTTCAGCTCCTGGTCGCCCTGCTGCAGCCGCCGTCGCTCCTCTCGCAGACCCCGCAGCTCCTGATTCAGCACCACCGCCAGCCCACGCAGGTGCCGGTCGCCGGTGGAGACGGTGAGCAGGGTGTTGGTGTCCAGCGCCAGATGGGCCTGAAAGGAAGCGCCCAGCGCGTCCATCTGCCGGTGCAGCAGCCACAGCCGCAAGGCCAACCCGACCACCGCCGCCAGCAGCACCCCACACAACATCCAAGCCACCATATCCTCACCCGTCCTTTATCGCAATTCTTTCCGCTGGAACTGCTGCACGCCAAGCAAGGTGGTGCCCACCAGTACCAGCAGCGAGCACACCGGCAGCAGCACCATATGCTCCGCCCCTTGTTCGCAGAGCAGCACCCCCTGTCCGCCCGGCAGCAGACAGAGCGCCAGCTCCAGCACCACACGGGCGGTGCCGCCCACATATTGTTCGTTCCGTGGCACGTAGGTCACCAGCTCGCCCGTGGCCTTGTCCGGAACGGTCATCAGGCCGGTGGGGACTAGGTACGGCTCGGAAAAGTGGTCATAGAGCACCATCCCCACAATGACCATGGCCGCCACCGCACCCAGGCAGAGCAGGTAGGCGGCCGATCTGCTGCTGACCAGGCTGGCCAGCAACGTACACAGCGCCGCCAGCGCCAGCACCATCAGCAGACTGGCAAGCGCATAGCACACCAGCATCCCATCAGACAACCCAGGCCGCCCCAGCAGCGGCAGTCCCACCGCCAGGTTCAGCAGCAGCCACACGCCCATGACCGCCAGCCCAGCCAGGCTGGCACAGCACAGCTTGCTCCCATACACCGCCCGACGGCTGTGGCCGCAGATGAGGGGATTGCGCAGAGTGCCGAACTCGTAGTCGCACCCCCACAGGTGGGCGGTGAACAGCCCCACGAAAACACCCATCAGCGGCGCGTACCCGAACATCCGGGCCACCAGCTTGAACACATAGGCGTTGGTCAGATTGGTGCCGAAGTAGCCGTTGAGCAGGATGGTCAGCGCTAAGAGGGTTGCCACCGCCAGCTCCACCCAGAACAGCCTTCCGCGGAAGGTGCGGCGCAGCTGCGCCCGTAACAGGTTACTCATGCTGCTCACCTCCCAACAGCTCCAAGAAGAACCCTTCCAACGACTCCTCCCGTTCCGTCATGGTGAACACCTCGCAGTGCTCCCGTGCCAGCGCTTGGGTCAGCTGGGTGACGTTCACCTGGGCGAAGAGGTCGGCCTGGGTGTCCGAACAAATCTGATATTCCACACCCAGCGCATCCAACACCCGTGCCAGCACCGTGGTGTCCGAGACCGTCACCCGCACACACTTCCGGCAGGCGGCCTCCAGCTCCCGAGCGCTCATCTGGCGCACCATGCGGCCCTGGTCCAAAAAACCGTACCAGGTGGCCACCCGGGACAGCTCGTCCAAAATGTGGCTGGACAGCAGCACCGTGATGCCCTGCTCCCGGTTCAGCTTCAGGATCAGCTCACGCAGCTCGATGATGCCCTGTGGGTCCAGCCCGTTGGTAGGCTCGTCCAGCACCAGAAAATCCGGGTCGCCAGCCAGCGCCACCGCAATGCCCAGCCGCTGCCGCATCCCCAACGAGAAATGCTTGACCTTCTTGGCACCGGTGTCCGCCAGCCCCACCAGACGCAGCAGCCGGTCGATGCCGTCATAAGAGGGCATCCCCAGCACCTGATATTGCAGCCGCAGGTTCTCCTCCGCCGACACATCTAAATAAAGAGCCGGCGTCTCCACCACCGCACCCATCCGCCGATGGGAGCGGGCGATGTCCGGGCTGGTGTGGGGGACGCCGTACAGGGTGTAGCCCCCGCCGGTGGGGGTTTGCAGGCCGCAGATGAGCCGGATGAGGGTGGTCTTGCCGGCGCCGTTCTTGCCCACCAGCCCGTAGATGGCGCCCTTGGGGACGGCCATGGTGAGACCGTCCAAGGCGTTGCCCTGGCGATATTTTTTCCGCAATGCGTGGGTTTCCAACACGTATTCCATCAAAATCAGCCTCCTTTCGCTTGCTGTCCCCAGGATAGCAGGCAAAGGTTGAGAAAGGGGGGCAGAAACCCGTTGAGATTTGGTTGAGTTTAGGGCGCTGCCATCTTGAACCCGATGCCCCACACCGATTCGATGTACTCCCGCGCCCCTACCTGCCGCAGTTTCCCGCGCAGGTGGCTCATGTGGGTCTTTAGGGAGCTTTCCGTGCAGTCCGGCGTGTCGGCTGCGATCTGTTCCAAAATCACCGGCTTGGCAAAGACCTGGTTGGGGCGTTGTATCAATAGCTTTAAAATGGCGTACTCCGTCTTGGTCAGCGCCACCGGCACCCCACCCACCGTCACTGCCCGGGCGGCCGTGTCCAGGGTCAGCCCACCGTGGGCGTAGACCGGTGCCGAGGATAGGCCAGGCCGCTGCCGCAGCTGAACGGCGATGCGCGCCAGCAGTTCGCTGGTGTCGAAGGGCTTGGTCAGATAGTCCACCGCACCGCCCAGCAGCAGGCTCACCTTGTCCGCCACGTCCGCCTTGGCGCTGAGGACGATGACGGGGAATTGGCTCAGTTGGGGCAGCAGCTCCTCTCCAGACAGCCCCGGCAGCATCAAGTCCAGTAAAATCAGGTCAGGGCGCTGGGTCTTGAGCAGCAAAAGGGCTTCGGTGCCGGAGTAGGCACGCAAGGTGTCGTACCCAGCCCCATTCAGCACCTCCTCCACCAGATTGCCGATGGAAACGTCGTCGTCGATGATGAGGATGCGCTTATTCATGATACCGCCCCTTCTGGCAGCACACACTCCGCAGCCCCGTCCGGTGCAGCCCCAGCAGCGCCCCATCCGGCGCGGCCAGCATACACGCTGCGCCGCCCACCGCGCCGATGCCAATGAACAGCGTCCCCAAAATCAGCCATTTCCGAGCGCTCTCAAACCTGGATTTCATCTCAGCGCACCTCTTCCTTCCACGGCTTCCTGCCGTCCAGCCAGCCCTGATCCACCCACCACTGTCGGTCGGTGGGGTTCCAGGCGGCGGCCTCTCCAGCCTGCATCTTCTTGAACATAGCGAACATCGCCTTCCCCACCAGCGACGGCTTGGGGTGCGCCACCCGCCGTTCCAGCTGCTTGGCCAGCCGCTGCGCCGTGCGTTGGATTTTGGCCTCGGTCTTTGCGTCCAAAGCCTGCACCCCCATGGCGTGGCAGACCAGCGGGAACTGATACCCCTTCGCCACCCCAATCCAGCGCAGCTGCTTGGCCAGGGATTTGGTGGTGTGGTTGGCAGGCGCGCCGGCGGAGGAGGAGACGGTCAGCCCCACCTTGGTGAACATAGCCCCGTGAGGACGGTGGGTGACCCAGCGGTAGGCAAAATGATCCAGCAGCACCTTCATGGCGCCGCTCATCTCCATGCAGTAGTTGGGGCTGGTGAGGACGATCAGGTCCGCCTCTTCCATGGCGGTCATGATGGGCCGCACCTTGTCCGCCTGTGGACAATGTTCTTCCCCTTTCAAAAAGCACTGGTTGCACCCTACGCAGCAGTCCGGCCCATCGGCGGGCAGGAAAAACGCCCGAATGTCCTTGGGGCCGCGGATGTGGTCCAGGACGGCGCAGGTCATGTGATAGGTGACGCCACGGTGGGATTGACCGTGGATGACGACAATTTTCATCGTTTCTCCCTCTCTTTCCAACGAAAAAAAGACGCAATCCGAGGATCGGTTCTGACGATCCCCACTGCGTCTGAGCGTCTGGCGCGGAATACTTCTGCTAGGTATTATACTGTGCCCGGTGCAGGACGTCAACTTTTTGAATCACTGCTTCCCTTTTCGCTCCTTTTGCGTATAATGGTAGTAGGCAAAAACTCTGTCTTAACTTTAGAGTTTTGTACCTATTTTCTGTTGGAAATCCGGCGAAAGGAGAGGCGACTATGAGGAATGATCGAAGAGGGCACCTGCTGTCCATCGGCGAAATGGCAAAGACGAACC
>JABLTK010115467.1_pt1 | contig 22132 bp, 9 predicted proteins | sample 7160131 | NCBI WGS metagenome assembly JABLTK01 (sample SAMN14651221, study PRJNA627086) | human gut metagenome | isolation source: feces | host: Homo sapiens
AAACGAGGGCAAACAGATAAGGTTTGAATGAAAAACAGGCGTGAAGCCTTGAAAAATCAATGGTTTTTGAGGATTAGATAGTTAAATTCTTAATTTGAAGAGGTAGTTAAGATGAAAGACGGAAAACACCCAAACCCCAATACAATCCATCCAATTGCAGGGTATGATAAAGAAATATATGTGAAGCCGACGATTACAAATCCGAATATTATTGTCGGGGACTTTACTTATATTGCCGATTCGGATTTTGAAAGTCATGTTTCACACTTATACGAGTGGAATGATGACAAACTCATCATCGGAAAGTTCTGTCAAATCGCCGCCGGGGTTGAGTTTGTGATGAACGGTGCAAACCATCAGATGAACGCCGTCTCTACATTCCCGTTCTATACCTTGGAGGGATGGGAAATGTCGCCGCCTGCAAAGACGGATCTGCCATTAAAAGGAGATACCGTTATCGAAAATGATGTTTGGATCGGGCAAAATTCGGTAATCCTTCCCGGCGTTCACATTGGAGATGGTGCAATCATTGGTGCAAACAGCGTTGTGGGAAGTGATGTTGCACCATATACGAAGGTCGTTGGGAATCCTGCAAGAGCAATTCAAAAACGCTTTGACGATGAACTGATTGAATTGCTGCTGAGATTCAAGTGGTGGGATAGGAGCATTGACGAAATCAACCGGCTGATTCCAATCTTGACTTGCAGTGATTTGGATAAAGTGAAAGCTGAAATCAAAAAGCAATTAGGCTGACAAATTCCTATTTGTCTAAGAGGTGAGATACAGAATGCGCATGAATAATCGGTACGACGAGATTATCAATCTTCCTCACCACGTCTCCAAGACGCGACCGCAGATGCCGATGTCAGATCGAGCAGCGCAGTTTGCTCCTTTTGCCGCCCTCACGGGCTATGACTCCGCGATCAAAGAAACCGGGCGTCTGACAGGCGAAAAGATTGACCTTGACGAGGAAGCACTGACCGATTTGAATATGAGGTATCAGCTCCTCGTTGATGCGCTCGATGAAGAGCCGGAGGTGGAAATCACCTACTTTAAGCCCGATGAACGCAAGTCCGGCGGCGAATATGTGACTGTAACCGGCACGGTCAAAAAGGTCGATGACTTTGAGCGCCTGATCACCATGCAGAACGGCACCAAAATCCCGACGGACGATGTCTTGGCCGTTGACTGGGATTTTTTCTCAAATCTAAAATGATTACGCTCGCCATACGGCCAAATGAGTCGGTAATCACATATAAGCGTGGCGAGAACTTAATTGTACATACAAATTTTCCGGAGGATCGGCAATACAACTGAGTGGTGTTGTTAAAAAATTCAGGGATTAGAGTGTTTGCCCGCGACGTTAACCTACCTGGTAAATTAGCAGAAAAATCTTCCTAACAAAACCATCTTTGCAAAAGCTTAGAATTGCAAAAATCCAAGGAATTAAGCGGGTTCTGATTCGCAAAATAAAACTGTATAGTTTGGATAAATAAAAAATTCAATAGGGAGACAAATCATGTTTGGCACTTTTATCGGAGATATTGTTGGTTCAAAATACGAATTTAACAACATAAAGACTAAAAACTTTCCTCTTTTTTCGCAGGGATGTGATTATACAGATGATACAATCATGACGGTAGCGGTTGCTAAAGCGATTATGCTAAGTCGCAGTGAACAACACAGTAAAAACGGAAATGGAAAAGGCTTTCAGGAATTTCTTGTGGAGGTAATGCAAGATTTTGGAAGGAGATATCCTCATCCAACCGGTGCATATGGCGTAAGCTTTGCAAAATGGCTCCGGCAACCGGACCCAAAGCCTTATGACAGTTATGGAAATGGTTCAGCAATGCGTGTTTCTCCCTGCGGATTGGCGGCGGTTACAATGGAGGAGGCATTGGCTTTAGCTCGTGCAAGTGCCTGCGTAAGCCACAATCATCCGGAGGGTATCAAGGGCGCGGAAGCGGTCAGCGCAGCAATTTTTATGGCAAAGACCCACAAATCAAAGGAAGAAATCCGACGATATATCTGTGAGCATTATTATAATCTGAATTTCACTTTGGACTCGATAAGAGACAGTTATCGATTTGATGGTTCTTGCCAGGGATCTGTCCCGCAGGCAATTGTTGCGTTTCTGGAATCTGAGAATTTTGAGGATGCTATCCGAAATATCATTTCGATTGGCGGGGATTGCGACACGACCGGAGCGATAACTGGATCGATTGCTTGGATCTATTATGCGGGGTATATGGACTGGGTTACAAATAGGCTTGACAGCGATATGCAGCAAATCAAAACTCAGGCGACAGCATATCTTCCAAAAGAATTTATAGATATAGAAAATGAATTTTTGGACTTGTGTGGGAAGCGAACAGGCGCCTTTCATAGAATGGGTATGTGCGCTCCTATTTTGAATAACAATGAATTTAATAAATACGAGACAGATTGGGGAAAAACTTCTATTTCAGAAAGAGAAATCCATGCATCGTCAATGTCCCAAGAAATCAAGGACACGGTGACAAAATTTTGCAACAAGTATATTGTACTGATGGAAGCGTTATATCGGGATAAAGAATTGAATCAATGGTGTAAAAAATATTCGAAATATACCATAAACACCGAGCATTGCGAATTAGAAAGAATGATTTACGATGGCTTTATGAAAGAAGCATATGCATTAAATATTGTCTCGCCAGCAATAATAGAGCATAAACCGGGATATGATTATCGTTTGGAATCTGCGCTCGCCGGCACAAAGGAAGATTTAATTTGGGCCATTGCAATTGAGATTAGAATGGATTATGGATGCAATGGTTCTCTTGTTTATAGTGCAATAGCAGATGGAAATCTGTATCGCCTAATGAGAGCTTATCTTTCGCCTACACAAGCGTCCCGGTATACAATATAAAGGTGAAAGAAGGTCATCGGGATAAAAAACATCCGGGTGCTTATCAGGCTATACATGACACAATAATGAAAAATGGCGACTGACAATTCGGTAGTCAAAAAGCAGACAGAACGGAAACTTGAATTTGCGGGCGAGCCGCTGAAAGCGGAACAGGCATGACCGAAATCATGCCTGCTCCAAGAAATCGAATTATACTGTTTTAGTAGCAGGGGTGCGTTGTCGCTCCTGCTTTTGTGCAATTGGTTTGGCTTTATTTGATTATCCATTCAAGCGCATACGGTATGACCATATTCGAGCCGAAGAGCTTTTTGAAGAACGCCGCGAGCTTCTGGAAGAAGCCTGCTTTTGAAGTGAGCTGCTGCGAAGCGGTTATCTCGTTTCCGTTCGCGTCCTTTACCGCATTGCCGTTTTTGTCAACGACTTTAGCGGTTATTGTCGCCGAGCCCTTGGAGATAGACTTCACGCCGCAGGTCATGCCGTTGGCGGAGGGGATGAGTTCAAATCCGCTGCCGTCCATGCTCCAAACTATCCTTGCACCCTCCGGTAGGTCGGTCACGTTCGCATGAAGATTCAGCGTAAATCCGTAGCTGACCGTCGTGACGGAGGGAGTGTTGATCGAGATCTTCGTCTTTATCGGCTCGAACACCGCCGTGAAGGTCATATTCTGAGCGGGCATGGTCTCGGGCACTTCAGGCGACCATCCGATGAAGTCATAGCCCTCAAGTGCCGGGTCGGCGGGCTTGGTTATTTTGCTGCCCTCAGCTACGATCAATTCCGTTTCATTGCCGTCAACAGTCCAAACCAGCCTGAATTTTCTCGGTACAACGGTGACGGCTATCTTAATTGACACGCCTTCATAGGTGAGCGTTATCTCCTGATCGCCGAGCTTTGAGGTGTCGACTTTGCTTGCTGTGATACTCTTTATATCGGTTATTTCTTTCTCCGTGCCGTCGGAATAGACCGCCTTCAGACGCAGACCTTTCAGCCTGACGACCGGTGATGAGAGATAATCGTACTCGGTCTTTGCAGGAAGTGAGATAAGCTCAAGCCGCTCTACGCCGTATTCCGGCTCGACAGGCTCTTGGACGCTGCCGCCGTCGAACTTGCCGACTATCACCACATTCAGGTCGTCGAGATTGCGGGGGATATATCTGAATTTCACCTCACTGCTTTCCGCTCTGAGCTGAGCGACATACTCAAGCGACGAGAGATCGGTGCCGCTCGAAAATGCATAGAGCATATAAAGCTCGCCGGGCACGGCATTCTGCGCCGTGGCGGTGTAAATAGTATTTTTCGCTGATTTTGGTGACGAAGTATGAGCTGGCTTCTTTGCCCGCGCGTTTGATGGTTTAACGGAACTGTTGTAGTAAATTTTCGCCCGAATAAGCGGGGAATTTTTACCTTGAGATGAGTCGATTTTTATATTGTCCCATTGCTCTATTGTTCCGGAATAATATACAATCATTAAATTGCTCTGGTAGAATGCTCCATAATCAATGGTTGTAACGCTTGCTGGGATGGCTATACTTGCGAGGCGACTGCAATTCTGAAACGCATAAGGCTCGATGCTTGTAACCTCATCAGGGATAGTTATGCTTGTCAGGCTGCTGCAACCGCTAAACGTTCTACTTTTGATGCTTGTAACTCCATCGGGGATAGTTACACTTGTGAGGCTGCTGCAATCTTCAAACGCACAATAGCCGATACTTGTAACGCTGTTGGGGATAGTTACGCTTGTCAGGCTGCTGCAACCGGAAAACGCAGAATAGCCGATACTTGTAACACTGTTGGGGATAGTTACGCTTGTCAGGCTGCTGCAACCGTAAAACGCATAACTGCTGATACTTGTAACACTGTTGGGAATTGAATACGAAATGCCTTTACCGGCAGGATGAGTGACCAACTGCGTCTTATTCTTATTGAAAAGGACACCGTCAACGCTTGAATATTCTAAATTTCTCGAGTCTACAGTGATGGATGCCAAACCGGAAGAAGAGAATGCTGAAGAATCGATGCGTACAACGCTTTTAGGTATTTTAATGCTTGTCAGGCTGCTGCAACCTCGAAACGCATAACTGCCGATACTTGTAGCACTGTCGGGAATATTAACACTTGTCAAGCTGCTGCAACCGTAAAACGCATAATTGCTGATACTTGTAACACTGTTGGGGATAGTTATGCTTGTCAAGCTGCTGCAACCGTAAAACGCATTTTCCCCTATGTTTGTAACACTGTCTGGAATGGTGACGCTTGTCAGGCTGCTGCAACCGTAAAACGCTTCTTCCCCTATGTTTGTAACACTGTTGGGAATGGTGACGCTTGTCAGGCTGCTGCAACCATAGAACGTCTCGTCGTCAATGCTTGAAACGCCATTGCCGATTGAAATGTTCTTTAGGCCGGTATTTTCAAATTGGAAAATATTCCCGATTTTGCCTTTGAATCCGTTACCGATAGTTACACTTTTAAGACCGGTACATTGACTAAATGCATCCCAGCCAATACTTGTAACGCTGTCGGGAATATTAACACTTGTCAGGCTGCTGCAATACTCAAATGCATAATTGCCTATACTTGTAACACTGTCGGGGATAGTAACATCGGTTAAGCCTTTGCAATAGTTAAACGCACTGGATCCTATGCTTGTGGTGCCGCTCGGTATGGAATATATTGTGCCCTTACCGGCGGGATAAGCTATCAACTCTGTTTTGCTTTTATTAAAAAGTACACCGTCGATACTTGAATAGACCTGATTTGCAGTGACTACATTGATTGCGTTTAATACGGTGCAGTTAGTAAAGGCGTAGCTGCCTATGTTGTTTACACCGGCGGGTATCAAGATGGCGCTAAGACTGCTGCAACCGTAAAACGCGCTACCGCCGATACTTATAACACTATCGGGTATCGTTACTCTTGTGAGATCAGTGCAGCTTGCAAAAGCTCTATCTGCGATGACTTTAGTTCCCTTTTTAATTGAATAAGAGCCGGAGAGGCTTGTTTTTGCCTTAATAAGCGCATTGTTAATATATAACACGCCGTTCTCCCAATTTGATGCGCTATTGTATATTTTTGTGTTTTCAAATGCAGAACTGCCGATACTTGTAACACTGTCGGGAATGTTGACACTTGTCAGGCTGCTGCAACCGTAAAACGCTTCACGGCCGATACTTGTAACACTGTCTGGGATGTTGACGCTTGCAAGACCGCTACAATGCCTAAAAGCCCAATAGCCGATGCTTGTGACAGTTTTGGGTATAATTACACTTGTAATTCCTTTTATGCCGTGGAATGCGGTATCTGCAATTTTTGTTACGGGCGCGCCGTATATCGTTGAGGGCAAGATTATATCGCCGCTTATCGATTCGGAGCAGCCTGTTATTATGGCTTCGCCGTTATATAATTTATATTGCAGTTTATCAATTATACCCGGGGTCGGGGCGGCTCCTCCGCCGGTCGAATTGTCAAGGGTGACTGTGACGCTCTTTGCGTTTGCAATTATACTGATATCGACCGTTTTTTCGTCGGCAGCGTCTCTGACCGTGACCGAGTGAGAGCCTTGCTTCAGATAGAATGTCACCTTGCCGCTTTCATCGGTTTGGGCGGAAGTGTCGTCAAATTTGCCGTCGCCGTCGGCGTCGCATTTGCCGGTGGAGCATGTCACATCGGCTTCGTTTATCGGCAAAGAGTTCTTATCAAGAACGGTTATCTCGACCGAATACTCGATATTCGGGCATTTGCCCAAGCCGTACTTTAATCCGGAATCGGAAACGGAGACATAAAAGTCAAGCAGATATTCCTCCGCGCTCCATTTCAGAGCGGTGAATTCAAATTCAAGAATTTGGGGCACTATTTTGATGCTGAACGAGAGCTTGATATCAACAAATTTCTTTGCCGTGCCTTCAAAGCAAACAGCACAGGAGTGATGCTTGTCAAGCCACAACCCAAGCCCTGTAACGGCGGTCACGGTGCCTTTGGCGCCGCCTTCACCGGAGACTGCAAAACCAAGCACGGTAGCAAGGCTCAGCTTCAACTCCACACCGACGCCGAGCCTGAATTCGATTTTTTCGTTGATCTCAACGTTGGGCAGCATCTCGGTTTCTTTAACTTTATTCATTTTCTGAGTTTCGGAGTCAAATGTATATGTATAGCTTTCATTCACATCTGCGCCGAGAGTAATGCTGCCGGTAAAATCGGCTATAGGATATATGCTTAATGTGAGCAAAAACGGACCTATTGGGATGGAGGGTATCGGAATGCGGCACTTAGTCTTATCCAAGCCTATTTTGCCGCTGACCGTGATTTTATAGGAGGTCTTGAATTCGGTCTGGGTTTTGAATTCGCAATAGTCCCTGCCAAAAAGTTTGGGGGCATAATACAGCTTGGTCGAGATTGATATTTCAACATTCATTTGACCGTCTATACTGGCTTTCACCGAGTCGTCGCTACCAAGAGTATATGCAATTTTCAGACCGCGGGAGAATGTTTTTTGGCCGTCTTTAATCGCTTGCTTTGCGGGGGCCTTCTGCGGGCTTGGAATCTCGCTGAGACATTCACCGAGCTCACTTTCGTCGATATCCACCTGTGAAAAATCCGCATCTTCATCAATCCTTATGAATTTAAATGCGTCACTCAAACTGATATTCTCATCCTCGACTATTTTCACAGTCGAGCCGTCAACGGATATGCCACTGACCTTAAACAGCAGGAATTCATCGGGGCTTTCGCCGTATTCATAATAGAATACTTCACCTACGGAAAGAGATTTGACCTCATCCGTAGCGTTTTTAAATGTGTAGGTAAGTGTCGCCTCGTCATAATCGAATGACATTGCTTCGGAGCTTTCGGCGGATATAACATTATTATCCAAAACACCGAAATCACTTTCATCTTCGTCAAAAATTATGACTTCATCACCTTCGTAATCCTCCGGTGTTGCTTCGGTGAATTCCTCAAAGGCAGAGGTGTGATATATGTTTCTATACTCTGTGCTCAGGGCTGAAAGATCACTGTCGACCAAATAAGATCTGACTTCATAATGGGAGGGAACGGCGCAATCAACGGTAACGGTTGCTTCATTGTTATCGGCAGTGACATCGACACTGCCGGAGCCGATCATTTTACCGCTTTTTTCATCAAAAACGGCAACGATCAACTTGCAGTCCGCAATTGCCGAGTATTTGACCGATGCGGTGCTGCCGTTGAACACCGTATCAGCAATGCAGTAGTCATCTGACTTGCGTTCGCTTTCTTGTAAAGCAAGATTATTGACTATTTTGCCCATGGCGTTACCGGTTGAATAGGCAAGATCCGAATCGACATCTGTGCCTTCTTCGGCAAATGTCGAAATCGGGAACGCTGATACAACCATTATCATGCATAACAGCAATGATAATGCGCTTTTGAATGCTTTTTTCATAGAGGTTCCTCCTTTTTACCGCGTTGCGGATGTGGCGTTACGCCTTCGTGAATAAAGACACGGCCTTTGCCTAAAAGGTTCAAAAAACTTTGATTTTAGACATGTTTTAAATATAATATCAGATTTTTCCTTGCCGGTATAGCCCATAAAGCGGTGACGAAAGGTACACAATATGAGAAAGCGGGAGAGGTGAGCCTCTCCCGCCTTGGTGGGGTTATTTGTTTACTCGATCATGTTTTTCAACGCATAGGGGATTATTTTGTTCGAGCCGAAGAGCTTTTTGAAGAAAGCGATAATTTTACTAAAGAATCCGGCTTTTGAGATCATTTCTTGCGTATCCGAGCTAATAAATGTTCCGTCGCTTTCGACTATTTTGACGGTAAACACTGTGGTGCCGCTTGCCTTTGGCGTGATCTGACAAGTCTGACCGTTGGCAGAAACCGTCATATCAAAATTACTGTTTGATGCTTCCCAAACGATTTTGGCGTCATTCGGTATAGCTCCGCTTATATCTGCGTGAAGAATTATTGCGTCGCCATATTTGATCGTAGTTGTTGACGGAGTTCGGATCGACGGCTTGAAATCAGGTATAAAATTTGCTTTGAATTTTAAATCATATGGCGGCATAGTTTCGGGAACCTCTGCACTCCATCCAATAAATTTGTACCCATTTTTGTTTGGAATTGCCGGCATTCTTATTTTGTCACCATATTTGTACTGATCGATTGTTGACTTATTGTCAGTGATCCACTCGATTTTTAGGAATTCAGGCAAAACTTTTACTCTGCACGAAGAAGAATACGGTGTTCCACAAGCGGAAACCGTTAAAAACGCATCACCCTCGCCGATGCACCTGATGATTCCATTTGAATCGACTACCACAATATCTGTATTTGATGATTCCCATTGCAAATCCGCTTTCTTGCCCATAGGTTTTATTACAGCCTCAAGATATTCAATATCTCCGACATGGAAAAAGCATTCTTTAGATGGAATTTCAATTCCCATAATTGAGGATCCATCATAGTCCTTGGTAAATGCCTTTACACACACGTTCCCACCATATTTTTTAGCGGAATCAAAAAAATCACTCGATTTGCTGCTCAAACTGATATAGCTTTCTCCGATGTTAGCATGGTATTTTAAAATATCAGTTTCGTTACCTTCAAGTAATATCACAGGAGTATTTTCGGCTGACTTCATTGTGATGATAACAGAATATTTTTCTTCTTTATTTAAAGGGATGGGATTGGGTATTTTGAATGTGTGGTATCCCGAATATTCTACAGATGTATTAAACGTTGCCGCAAGAGTACCGGAGGTTGGATTTATGTAATCGTCATTCAAATTTTTATAAATGCCGATTTCTATGTCAACGACAGTTGAGCCTTGAGGATATATCGACTGTTGATATGTGTAAAACCCTATTGCTTCTAATACTTCAGCTTGATTTGATGTGAAAACATTGCCGACGGCAGAGGTGTTAAACTGCTTAGCGGTGATGCATCGGTTGAATCCAAAACCGTCATATTGATATATATTGTCATATGAGTCTGAAGAAACACAGGCAAACGTCATCGGATTAACCAAGTCTGAATTTTCATAAGAGATCCAAAATAAGCCATCTTCACCCCACAAAGTGCCCCAACTATTTTTGCATAGCCATGCCCCGTTTTCTTTGGGACGGCAGTCATTTTTAAAATTTTCCTTTGGGTATTCATCGTCCCATCCGACTATTATTACTGCATGCCCGAATCCGTCAGAAGAATTGTTGTAGTAGGCACAACTACCTTCTGATATAATTTCGTTGTTTTGCGTAATATGTTTCACTGTATTATTTAATTTATTTGGATTGTAATATATCCCTATTTGTACAGCTCCGTTAGTAACAATTGCGTTTTTAATATCACTTGTTGTGTTAAGAAGAATCGCTTCACTTAACCATCCGGCAGAATGATTATATCGCTCGGATTCCTCATAATGCCCCATTTTGTCATTGCTTGGATTAAATGGATAATCCTTTTCAAAAGTTAAACCTGATCCTTTGGCCAGAGTAAATGTTGGCATAAAAAGTTCGACCATATCTTCATATGGCTTTTCCGAGCTAATACCGTCTCCATACAGCGGATCACTTTCATCATAGCTTCTGCTGTTTCCGGTGTACCATGCTAAGTATGCCTCTGAAAAGTCAGCATTGTTATATGGAAGAAGGCCATTTTTTATTGCATATGCACTTAAAACTCCGAGGGATGAAAAAGCCCAACAGCTGTTACTTTTACCTTGATTTTTGGCGGGAGTTATATAACCCAATTCAGCCGAACTATAGTATTTAGGAAAACTGTCGGCGGCATTGGTTGCCGTATCGGATATTGCAGATGCCGAACCGACGCATGTTTGATTGAGCAAAACAACAGCAACGGTTAGCGTAATGATGACTTCTTTGATCGTTTTCATATTATTTCTCCGAAAAGGTGGGGTGGGGCTTCCCGCCGCAGCGGGAAGCCCGAGATTAACAACTTTTATTTCCAGAGCATTTGCGGCAGAATCTTATTAAGTCCAAACAAACCTTTGAAAAATGCAATAATCTTAATAAAGAATCCGGCATTTGAGTTCATCCTGATTTCCGCTTTTACAATATTACCGTTAGCGTCTTTGACAGCATTGCCGTTGACATCTACCACTGTTGCAGTAAATGTGGTATCGCCAGAACTGCTTGATATTATTCTACAAGTGCCATCTCCGTTATCTGTGAGAATAAAGTTGGAATTATCCGCTTCCCATTTTATCTTACCACCGTTAGGAATATTTGTTGCACTTGCATGAAGAACAATTCCGCTTTTGTATTTAATACTGGTAGAAGACGGAGTTTTAATTGTAACAACAGGAACGGGCTTTTCCGGATCGGGGTCTGGGTCGATATTTCCGCCGCTTGAAAGTGTGGTAAAGCTATATGTTATACTTTCATACAACCCAACTTCTTTAAATTCGACATAGAATGTGTAATTATAGTTCGTTGAAGCTGTAAGACCGCTTACATTAAAAACTCTGCCAATAGTCTTGTCTGTCATGCCGGAGATTTCGCTATTAACATAATCAGAAGTTTCTCCTGTGGATAAATCTTCTATGAGATATCCCCATGAATTAATAGTATATTCCGAGGGATTATCAATACGCATGCAGAGTTTTGCGCTTTCTGAGCCGACGGAATAATATGCTCCACTTGTAACCGCAGTTACTTTAGGCAGCTTTGACTCATACTCTGATTCAGGAACAACTTCAAATGTTGTTTCCACAGTTGCACTTGCGTTCATACCGGCCTTAAATGCTTTTACCTTAAATGTTGTTGTTTCCTCAATCCAAATTGTATCATCAAAAATGACACTTTCTTCCGTAGGCTCTGTGCCATCGGTTGTGTATCGGAGGGTGGCGTCTTTGGTTGAAGTTTCAAAGTCAACATTTGTTGATCCGACCTTTACGTCGTCGTCTGCATTGCTCATAGGAGCTTCAACAGTTTGTTCAAAAATGAACACGGGTGAAACAGTCATATCTTTAGTGACGTTCCACCATTCTGAGTCATTGCTCCATGTGATGAACTCATAACCTTTTGCGGTCGGGTTTTCTTCGGGGAATGTTGCGGTTGCGCCATATGACACTTTACGTTCCTCGTAAACTGAACCGTCATAATTAAGGAAATTTACGCTGAACATTAGGTCTTCATAAACGGCTTCAACAATCATTGATTCTGTTATTATTGAGCCCTCAGGGACACTCCATCCTACAAATTTTTTTCCTTTAGCGGAGCAGTTCTCAGGGAAGACTATTTTTGAACCGTATTCGGCCTCTTTGATTTCAACAATTTTGTCATTTGCCCAGTCAACAAAGACAATGCTGTATGTTTTTGGGGTGGAAATAAGAGTGATTTCAGTATCTCTTGTGATATTGGTGAAACTTCTGTTCCAAGTAATATCGTAGCCATTTTTTGAAGAGACTTCGGGGGGAACTGCATCTTCGCCGCTTACGACTGATTCCTGCTTAAGAATGGTATTGCCGCTGTCTTTGAATACTACGTTATAGCTGGGTTTAGGTGCTTCAATAATTTCAACATTGTTTACTAAGCCGTCTGCGGTGGCGATGCCAAATGAAACAATATAGTTTCCGGTTTCTGCAGAAATTTTGTCTTTCGGAATAAAACTGAAATTATAACTGTTTCCCTGGCCGATTAGTGTTTGCCCTACATATTGCATCTGGTCTTCAGTCGGATCGATATTTTTGTCTTTGTAGACCATGATGATTGCAACTTTTCCGGAATAATCGCCTGATATGTTTTTAAGCTTTCCAGAAAAACTGTATGTAGTTCCGCTTGTGTCTTCTTCTCCGATATAAGGAGAACTTGATGTTGTAGTTTTGATTAGAAGATCTCTGTAGCGATAAACAGTTCTTGTTTCAACACTCCTTGTGGAGCTTGAGTAATACACTGAGTCGCTCCAGTCGCTCCAATTGTTCCATCTGTAGTAATAATAAGTAGTTGAGTAATAAATAGTGCGAGATCTGTATCCGGTAACAATAACCTGAGCGCTGCTGCATGAGTCAACAGTGCCTATTGCTGTTGCGTTGGCATTACCCTTACTGAAGTAATATTTTCCACCGTCAATCTTATATGTGTAGCATTTGACCCCGGCGGTGCCAAGATTTCGGTATTCGGCATCGCTGTATTTCATCGGAACCCAAACGCAATGCCAGTTGCCACTGGTAATTTTTTTGCCGCAATTTGAACACTTTTTATTGCAGTAGGCATCTCTGTTTCCGCACCCGCTGCATTTATAATAGTAATATCTGTAAAGAGCGCCCGTCTGTACCTCCGTAGTATTGTTAGGGCTTATGTAATCCTTTTGCCAGTTGCTCCAAGATCCATAAGAAGAAATCCAAGGAGCCGATGAACCGTTAGCCGTCCAACCGGAAAGACTTGAACTGGTGCTTGTAGTAGTTTCCATGTCTCGATATCTATACTGAGTTTTGCTTTGAACCTCTTTCTTGTATGACTCTGTGGGTCTTGCAGTGCTCCATTCGCTCCAATTGTCCCAATAGGTTGAGGTGCTTGATGATTCTTGCGTTACAGATACGGAGGATTTTTCCGAATATGCGCCGCCGGTACGGTTATCATTAATTGAATCATTTGCAACAATGTACACTTCGGCAATACTGCCTGCGGCCGTTCCGCCGACAATAATGGTTTGCAAATAGTTCGATGCGTTTGCAGGGACACTTACTATATCAATCTTTGTAGCAATAACTTTGTCGTTCTGTGTTTTTATAACAGCAATAAGTTTTCCGTTTATTGTGTTTGATTTGGAATTTGCAATGCTTACCGTTACAGAATAGCACGTTGCATCTGAACTGCGAACGGCTTTTTTGGCAGATATACCAAGAGGCATATCGGGATTTGCCCACGTGTATGTGGGTTCAAAAACGACGTCACCGTTTACTTTTTCATAGCTATCGCCATTGCCGGATTTAACGCTCCATGCAATAAATTTATAACCGGTTTTTGCAGGAGCCTCAGGAACCCTCTTTACGCCTTGTTGATAATCGACCAATTCCGAACTGAGAGTTGAACCATTACTGTCAACAAATTTAACAGTGTATGTGTTAGGCGTGTAAGTTGCCATTACTGTGGTATCTGCCTTTACGTAGTTATATGAACCTTTCCAGCTCGTGAAAGTATATCCCGTTCTTGAAGGTGCAGCGGGGGCAGAAGCGTTGCCGCCGTATTTTACTGACTGCTCAGAGATGACAGTTCCGTCATGATCGGCAAAGGTGACAATAACATTTGGCCTTACATCGAATTTGATTTCGGGCGAACTTGCTTCGCTCTTGCCAAGGAAATTGATTGCTTTAACAATTATGGAGTACTCTCCGACTTCTGAAGTTACGAATGAATAAATGCCGGTTTGCGATATAGTATTCATTAGTTTTGTTGAGCCATTAACTTTTATTTCAATTTCGTAAGCAGCAGCATTTGCAACTTGATCCCAGCTTATTCTTACTTCGTCACCAATTCCGCAGACACCGTCCGATGGAGATTCGAGTTTAACAATTGGGGCACTTGGAACCTGAGCTGAGACAGAGGAAACGGCAACTTCACTCACAGCTTTTCCGTCGGCGATTGCTATTGCTTTAATTGTTGCTGATGAAGTCAGCATGAATTGACCATTATACCTTGTGCTTGACATTGTGGGAGTAGAACCATCAGTTGTGTAAAAAACGGTAGCTCCGTTTTCTGCAGCGATTGTAATACTAAATGCAGAGCTCGCCAATGCACTTGAGATTTTAGGGGCCGCTGTTTTGTTTACTGTAATTACTTGACTTGCAACTCCGCTTGTTGCTATACCGCTCTTGACGGCAATAGCTTTAACAGTAGCTGACTCGGTTAGGTTAAATGCTCCCGTGTATTTAACACTCGAAGTTGACGGGATAGAGCCGTCAGTTGTGTAGTAAATTGTTGCGCCGTTTGTTGCGGAAGAAAGTGTTACGCTGACACCTCCGGGGAAATTGGATGTGGACACCGTTGGAACACTCGCAACATTTATTGTGGAGTTAACTTTTCTACATCTGTAGAGCGTTATGCCGCTTGATGAATTGTTAAAATATCCGCAGCCATATCCTCCAGGAAAGTCCTTTGAATTTAACCTCCAAGTATCTTGTCGGACTCTTTGTTTTACAGCGTGATAAACCGTTATTGAATTTTTCGATACAGCTTTAATAACAGCTATGTGTCCCCATGACGAGGCTTTTGTTGTTTTATAACCGATAACATCTCCGGGCTGAGCCATCTTTAACAGATTGATTACTTCGGCAGAACTGACATTATACAGTGTCGGAGATACTTTGAAGTAGTTTTTTCCGGAAAGCTGAATTTGGCATCCGCCCTGAGTGGAATCAATTGGGACACCGTAAAGCGCATTGGATATTGTTCTGACAAACGTCCAACAACCGCTTTTGGCCCAAGGACTTCCGACTTTTGTTTTTCCTGATGATGCTAACTGAGCAAGTTTAGCCTCAATTTCCGGCACATTAAAACAATATGCGGAGGCCTTAGCGCCAATATCCAGCCCTAAAAGAGTGGATATAGGTGCTGCGGATAAAACCATAACGACACAAAGCACGATTGAGATTAATTGCTTGATTTTCTTTTTCATGAAGATAATACACTCCTTCATTTTTTGTAAAATAAACTGAGATACTGCGAAACTACGGACAGCTAAGCGCTACGCATGACTTGCGCCTCCTTTCAATGCCACGCGACAAAGGATTATATATTGGTTTATCTTATCAGCACCCAGTAAAGCTTTTAATGTTCTTTTCGCTTAGTTCGCGCCAAGCGAAGTTGATTTTGTTCTTCTCCGGTGCATATTTGTTTGCAATGTCGTAAAACTCCGATTGTGACACTTTGATTGGCTCATCTTTGTCGGCTTGATTACAATAATAGGTTATCTCACCAGTGGTTTCATCCTCCGACGAATAGAGGGTGAGTAACCAATCGTATGATTTGGTGCATTCATTATATTTGTCTATGTTTATCGGAAAGAGGGGACCGCTTGTCCTGTTGTACGGCGTTTCGTATCTTAAAAAACCGCCTTTGTAGAACTCCGCATATGCCCTTGTCTCTCCATATTTTGTCAGGTCCCCGGAATCTGTGACTTTCCAGATGTCGATTCTGTGGTTGCTGTCATCTGGCTCAAGTTCAAACTTAACAAGCAGTTCGTTTTTGCCGTCATCGTTTATATCCGTTATTGCAAAGCTAATTTCACCGTCGGAATCATAATCGATATTTGAATAGTGACTTGGATTGTTGAGAATATCTCTCAGTTGCATTGCATAAACCATATTTGTGTTTACCGTGTCAGCGATTTCGGAAACAGTTGCGCTTGCAATTGTCCCTTGTGTGCTTTCGTATGAAGTATCTTCGACGGTGATGCTCGGATCGATGGGCTCGTTTGTCTCCTTTTTCAAAAAAATGAGTCCTGCGGCGGCAATTCCGACTATCAAAAGAGAAGCGACAACTGCTGTGATGATAATTACAGTCTTTCGATTGTCGGGAACACTTGTGAAATTTGCCGAAGCGCAGTTTGGACACGTTTTAACACCGTCCTCGACGATGGTGGCACATCTTGTACATTTTTTAGCCATTGTTTTTTCGATACATGTTGCTGTATCTTCTCTCCTTTCATGTCGACAAATGCAGAAGTTTTTTGAACCTCTCAAATATACAGACAGGTTTATAACGATTTGGTTCATTAATTTTAAAATGAATAGCATTTTTTAATTGCGTATGATTACAGGACATTAAAATACCAAAAGCGGGAGAGGTGAGCCTCTCTCGCTTTTGTGCGATTGATTTATTGTTAACTCCTCATTATTTGATTATCCCTTCAAGCAAATACGGTAAGACCATGCTGATGCCAAAGAGCTTTTTGAAGAATGCAATGAGTTTAAGGAAGAAGTTTGACTTACACTCAATGGTGATATAGTCAATCGCATGGTCACCCTCAGCGTTGACAATGGTCTCGTCGTCGGCGGTAGAGGCAATGGCAATGACCAGCTCTTCACATGTTTTGTCGGCGGTTATCGGGATCCAATCATTTTTAATCACCGCTAACTTGTTTGGGATCACCCATTCGGTATAACTGCCCTGCGGCATGTTTTTTGACTCGGTGGTCAGCACAAGCGTATGACCGTAATTGAGTGTTTTGGTTGACGGTTCTCTGATCTTAAACTCCGCATTCTCGGCGAGGACGGCCTTTGACTGCTTAACTTCGTCGCCGTCTTTATAGACAAGCATCATCCTCAATTCGCCTTTATTTCTCGGGATATACTCAAATATCGTTGAGTCGCTGTCGGCGACCTTGTAAGTAACGAACTCGAGCTTGGATAATTCTCTCTCGCCAGAGAAGGCATAGAGCATATATACTCTGCCCGGGACGGTGTTGGCATAGTACTTATATACCTTGTTTGTCTTGTTCGGCGAGAACGAAGTCGCGGCCGGTACCTTGGCGGGGGAATGAGCTTTTGCTGAGCTTGAGTCGCCGGTGTTTGTCGCCAAGTTTCTGAATCTTAAAGCGGGACGTATGCCATAGCTTGTTCTATGAGCATTACCGCCCTCACCCGGTAAAAGCTCGTAACCCATAAGCCATCCATTATCTAATACATAGCAAATGTCACCGGAATCCCAACAAGCAGAGCGCAAAAGCCATTCAGAACACTTGTTCGAGCATACCCATAAGCCCTGAGCCTTTGCATAGTCCGTGCCCACAGCCTCGCGGGGCGCGCGGTCGGCAAAGCCGTACGAGGCATTTTGGGCATCACTGAATGAGAGAAGGAAGATATTATCGGTGGTGGATACGCTGTCGTATTGGCTGGAGTCAGTAGAGTATGCTTTATTATCGAGCGTAGTCGGGAGGATATTCTGCTTCTGCGTCGATGTGAAGGCAGTGTTATAGAAATCCTCCTTTAGCCATTTGCGTATGCTGCTCGTGGCATAATCATTGGCGTAGTTTTCGCCTGCCGCATCATTTGTATAACCCTTGCTTTCTGAGTACATTGTGTTGCTGTACGGCTGTGAATCGATTATGCTCTTGCTGAGCACAAGCCCTGTCTTAGGGTCGAGCACCTGCCACTTCAGCGGCTCGAATTTAAAATAGTAAATATTGTTTATCGTATAACCGTTATCATCCTGCCATGAGTCGTCGACGGAGGAAAAAGAGTCAGTCCATCTCGGCCTGTATTGCGTGAACCTCACCGCACGGTAGTCATTAGCGCCGTCTCCGTTAATATCCATATCGGCATATTCCATCCAGTTGCCCTGCTTCATTGAGCCGCCGCTGTCTTCGCCACTATAATACCTGTAGCTGACCCAATTCTTTGATGCCGCTTCGAGCTTTGCATATGTTGCGCTGTCGCTCTTTTTTGTGACTTCACTCTGCGGATATGAGCCGAACGGGATAATGTCACCCACAGTATAGTTTCCCTTCAGGGTCACATTGACATCTCTTGCCGGTTTTTCTGAAGCTTTTTCATTAACTTTGACGGTGGCTTTTTCGCTTCGGTAATCGGCACATTCAATTCTTATATTATGATTTCCATTTTTGAAATACGCTATAGCTTCGCCGTTTGCGTCTGTCTTTACCGTGCTGCTGTCAAGAAGCAGGTCATAGTTGGAGTCTACTTTCCCGTCGCCAAGATAAATGGTGGCACCGCTGATAGGAACCTTTGACGTGTTAACCACGATGATTTTAGCGGGGTACCAGATGTAAGGACATTTACCCCGGCCGAATTGTTTCTTTGATATTGAGAAATATATATCGCCGAGATCGACATTTTTATCTAAAATATTCTTTGTCTTCTTTTCTTCAATTCCTTTGAATCCTTCAAAAAAGACGATTGTAACGGACAGCGACACATTAAAGTTAATATCACCGGATATGCAATGATCGCATTCATGAGCCTTTACGGAAATCATCTCGGATAATATGTTGCGGCTGTATGTGAATGTGCCGACAAAGCCGATAAAAGCATTCAGCTGCACCTTCAAAACTTTTTCTGATACCGCCCATAATTGCGGCTTGAAATCTACACCGAGCGACACGACTGCAGAAATCTCTATTTTTACATCTGCTGTGGGGTCTTTGCATTTATTTACAAAGCCGTCGCTGCCGAAGCCGAAGCCTACTGTCTGAGAAACTTCGATATTAAAACTTGCCTCTCCGCTTATTGAAAACTGTACTGTCGGATTGATCCCGAAGAATACACCCACAATGGGCGTAAAACCGAAATGGCCACAACTCTTTTCAAAAGTAATTTTACCGGAGACTGCGATTTTAAAGCAAACCGATGGATCAAAAACCAGAGAGACCTCACGATAAGTGATGCTTAGAAACAACTTGAATTGCAGCGTCAGCCTCATTGCAAGCTCACCGGACACAGTGACTTCTTTTTCTTTTCCGTCTTCTTTTACTGTTTTTTTATGTTCGATTTTGTATGAGTGTGAGAATTCATCGCTGGTGTTTATGTCATATGCCCTTTTGGGCGCTTTATTTCCGGCGGAGGACGAATCACCATCTGATTTGAATTCATTGTAGTCTACAACTCCTTCATAGTTGACGCCTTCATCTTCTCCGCCGTAGAATTCCAATTTGTCGCTTGTGCTGCCGGTGTCAATTTTGATGAATTCAAAAAGGTCCTCGATTTCGGCATCATCAGCGTATATGACAGCTGTGGAACCGTTTATTGAAATCGATTTGACCTTTAGGACGTCAAAATCTCCGTCGTTATTCTCAAAACTTAATACGTCGCCGATGTTGAGGGAAGAGATTTCAGAGTTGATATTCTCAAAAACATATTTTCGGTTTTCTCTTTCGTATGAAGATAAAACATTCTGAGATGATTCCGAGATTTTTGTTGCACCGTCTACCAGGACAAGAAAGTTATTGTCAATTTGATTATCAAGATTGATAACTCGATCTTCATCAAAACTGTCGACTGAAGTTTCCATAAATTCTTCATAAGCAGAGGTGTGAGTTGAGTCCGCAAACTCGGCAGAAAGAGCCGAAAGCTCGCCATCCACTATATAAGCCCTAATTCTATAATGTTGCGGCAATTGATCTGACAAGGTTATAGTCTTATCGGTTTCCTCTGCCGTAATATCGGTGCTGACTGAGGAAAGCATTTTTCCGCTGTCTTCGTCAAAGAATGCTATAATTAAACTGGCATTTGATACCGTTTTAAAAGAGACCTCAACGGAATCGTCTTTGACATTTATTCCTCGAATATAATAGTTTTCGTTGGAGTTCTTCCCCTGGTTATCCTCAATTGCCTTTTTAACCGCATCACCGAATGAAGTTGTGGCTTGTGTAGAAATCTCAGAAAACACGGTTTCGACATTGCCTGAATCGACTTTTTCGCCCTCCGCGAAGGCCGGCGCTACTCCGGCAACTGCAATTACAATGCATAGTAACAACGACAATGTAGTTCTGAATGCTTTTTTCATTTTTTGCCTCCTGAATTCATTTTTGAGCCTTTCCTCAGGGCGCACCTCGCCCTTATGAGAAACCCTCTCATGAATAAAGACAGAATTTCGTAAAATTGGTTCACAGATTTGTAAAAAAATTTGTATTTTTCAAGTTTTTTTCGAAAAAACCCCCGTTTGAAATTTCTAAACTCCAAAACCGAATGAAATTCGCCCAGGCTGTTCAGATTTTTATTGATTTGTCCGCAGCGGTATTGTATAATATTTAAACAGACCACAGAAAGGGGCAAAAACATGAAAACTTTATTCAAAAACGGCACTGTATTCGACGGCAGCGGCAATGCTCCGTTTGTCGGCGACGTCCTTATTGAGGACAACAAAATTCTCAAGGTCGGCAAGTGCGACGAAGCGGCGGACGAGACGGTCGACGCAACCGGTCTTTATGTTTGCCCCGGCTTTATTGACGCCCATTCGCATAATGATTTCTTCTGCGACAGGGAAGACAGCGAGAAATTCTTCAGCCCGTTCATCAGGCAGGGCATCACCACCCAGATAACCGGCAATTGCAGCTTTTCGCCGTTCGGGACGGACGAAAATACGCCCTACAGAGACAAGCTCGGCGGCGGACTCTTTGAGTCGGAATTCACCGGCAGCCTCGCTTCTTTCCGTGAGAAGCTCACGGGCAGACTCCATGTCAATATCGTGCCGCTCGTCGGTCACGGCTCGGTCCGCGCGGGTATCTGCGGCTACGACTCGACGCCGCTCACTCCGGAGCAGCTCAAAAATGAGATCGAACACGTTCATCAGGCAATGGAGGACGGCGCATTCGGCGGCTCGATGGGCTTTATGTATGAGCCTAACAGATACGCGACCAAGGAGGAGCTTTATGCCTTCGCCAAGGAGATTGCGAAGTACGACGGAATCCTTACCGTTCATGCGAGAGCTTGCTCGGCGGTCAGCGCAGAGTATCCGCTCATCACCAAGAAATCCCACCTCGAAATAGCCCTCGACGAGATAGTTGATATTATGGAGCAGACGGGCGTTCGCACGGAGTACAGCCACCTTATCTTCACGGGCAAGAAATCGTGGAAAAAGCTCGACAAGATGTTGAATGTTTTCCACACCCTCAAAGCTCAGGGCAAGCCCATTGCATATGATAATTACGCATTTCATTATGGCGCGTAGGTCATCACCGTCGTGTTCCCCGAGTGGTACGCAAAGCTCACCAAGGAGCAGGCGAATTCACCGCTGAACCGCTTCAAGCTCAGCCTCACCATTCTTATGTACCGCAAGGTGCTCGGCATCGACTGGGAGGATATGACCGTCGCGTATATCAATGACGAGCACCCCGAATACGAGGGCAAAACGGTCATTCAGCTCGCCGAAGAGGAGGGCGTAAAGCCGCTGGATATGTATCTTAAGCTCGTTGAGCTCTCCGACCGCACGGGCAGGATCTATCTTGATAAATATTACAATGACACGATCGTGCGTACGCTCATGGAGGACGACATGTCGGTGTTCATGACCGACGCATGGGTCGAGGAAAAGGGAAGGCAGAATATTGCGACATTCCAGACTTTTCCGCAGTTCTTCCTGCTCGGCAGGCGCTGGAATATCGCCCCCGAGAAGATAGTCCGCAAAATGACGGGCGCAACCGCTGACCGCTACGGCATCAAGGAGCGCGGCTACCTCAGGGAGGGATACAAGGCTGATATCAGCATTGTCGACCCCGCAAAGCTCAGCGTTGACGAATCACGCCCCGACGCAGCCCCCGGCGGCATCCACAGCG
>JABLTK010025024.1_pt1 | contig 22083 bp, 22 predicted proteins | sample 7160131 | NCBI WGS metagenome assembly JABLTK01 (sample SAMN14651221, study PRJNA627086) | human gut metagenome | isolation source: feces | host: Homo sapiens
AACTTCACAGATATGCACAATACCGATTGGATAAGCAGTTCCCAGATCCTTCGTGACCTTAGCATCTGCAGTCGACCCAATCACACTCGAACGACATGCAGTGGCTCGAAACGCTCGGCTCAAAGCAGGAGCGCTCTTTCCCATTATTCTGAAAGCGGGAAGCATTTCTACATAAATGAAAATAGATTTGGAACTATTTACCTTGTTACTGTAGAAATATGAGAGAATAAAGAAAACACTGTGGAATTCTGGATAATATTTATATAGAAAGAAATACTAGAAATAGTATCCGAACTGTTTGTCGTGTGCTATACGCTGATTGATCTTCTGGAATTGTGTATCTGATGTGATACCATGTCAAAAGAGTGGAACAGATACAAATGTGATAATAGTGACTAGATACATGATGTTCAGTATCTGTGTTTTCTTTAAGGTCTTTTCGATTCCCTATTAATGTTTCGCATCAGAACTAAATGAATCACCTGAAGAAAACGATCGTGGAACTCTTTGTACTTCTTATCCAATCAGATTTGACTGGTCCTTTGGCTCTTTAATTTGTTTTCGCTGTTTGCTTTTCTGTTTCATTTTGTACGACTCTGGTATCTGTTGGTTGGATAGTGTGACTGAGTAGATATCAACGGTTTCAACATATTTGGAATATTGTTGAAATGAACACAACCCGACGATGCTCATCGTGCAAATTGTATCGTAAGATCGAACTTTTCCAGAAACCTTTATCAAATGCTCTGTTTAATACATGTGAGAATTGCCGAATAAAGAAGAAGAATAATTATCATAGTATGGATTAGACAGTCTACGTCATTCGTAGGACAAAAGTCGCGTCACCTGAAGGACTTGACTACAGAAGATGACCATTTATCACCCGTGACAACCTCTTATAATGATTTGTCAATGATTCAAAAGGGAATTTCTATTGTGACACCTAGGAGCAATGTACTTGGAGTTTTTGCGTCCATAAAGACTACTGATGACAAGATGTCTTTTTTACCGATCCTTACATTCCCTCGTTCAACTTGGGTCCGTTCGTCTGTTCCAGTCGCTTTGCGAGATGTTTTTGTGGCTAGAGCCTTGTTTCACTACACTCTCTGTAATCCTCACCGGTCTCTGTAGGGCAATCCGGTTAGTTTGGACACTTGTTTGTACAAACACCTTAAATGACTATTCTTCGTCCATTTCTTCTCCAACCGTAATATCAGGGATGAAACAGTTGAAACCATCTTGTGCCGTTGATACCACCATATCAGGGATCTGGGGATGGAAATGGAGCTCCTTAATGGCAGTTTGACCCTATTCATAATACTCTTCTTGCATTGATACAGCATGAACAAATAGCAACTGAGGAGGAACATCCTGAATTTCATTCGCCGCATCGGCCTCTAATGACAAGTCCCAGATAGTCAGCTGCTCATCACTGGACACGGCAAGTACGGAAGAATCATGGGGACTCCATTCAACAGAAGTGATTGGTGCATTCAAATAATTAAAGTCACCAACAGAGCAGCTTCTATACATGAATCCCCCTTCTCATTCATACAGATTATTACGGAAATCCCAAACACGGAATGTACCATCATCACTTCCTGATACCATCAGATACCCGACTTCCCGATTCCAGCTAATTACATTCACATCCGATGTATGAGCATTCACCGATAACATTGCCTTATGCTCACGACTACGCGTATCCCAAATCTTAATCGTGCGATCCACAGAACAAGATGCAAACACGGTCGCCTCTGAAGGACTCCACTGGATATCCTCAACACTACTCTGATGACTTAAGAAGGGAACACGATCCACTGACCAACCAGCTTCCGATGGATGATATACATAGATCGAGCCACTACAATCGCCTGTAGCAAGCTTGCCTTTGTCACAGCGACACCAATCCATGGCATAACCTTCGGTTCGATGACCTTTGAATTGAAAAATGGGTCTGGTAGCATTCTCTTGATCAGATGCACTGTGACCATTCTCTAATGCGGTTAGCTGTGGGGCAATATTGTAAATGCCAACAACTCCTTGATCAGACCACGTACTGACAATCTGAGAACGATCTGGAAGACACTACATTCAATCCAAACAAAAACTACGTACACGAATCCGATTCACTGCACCATGAAACGGGATGGTATCAAATGCAACCTTGGCATCTTCTTCATAGTTTTCAGGCTCAGCCTCATCCGGATCATCATCATATTGAGTCTTGAACAGAGAATACATCTTTGCAACAACAATATGGTTATCGAGAGTGTTCTCTGCTTGTGTTCCAGCAACTGTATACAAGGTATGAGGGAACTAGAATGAACAACACACCAAATACTGACGCGAGTCCGATTTGCACCCAAATTATCAGCAATAATATCAAAACTCAGGCATGGCCACTCCACATTGAGACGGTGATACATACGATAAGCAGTATTATCAACTTCCAGTTGCTCTCCTTCTTCCAACCGATCTCTTCCGATTTTGAATACCTACACCCATCAGAACCTCCATCCAATGTATACATCATGTGGCTTTTCTTCCTGCTCCTCATTCTGAAATTCCTCTTCAGCCATTTCCTCATCCTCTTCATTTCCATCGATAATCTCTTCTTCTTCATACTGATCAATAAAAGGGTCCTCTAGAATAACATGGCTTGAGTCTTCTTGGTTAGGATTGCTAGAATCAACTTTCTTGGCGTTTTCTCCACTTGAACCACCTCTCTTCATGCTAACGAGTTGATTAGAAGGGGATTGAGTCTGCCACTGAAAAAGGTGTGACAAAATTGGCTGGTTTTCTGGAACTCATTCCTAATGTCTTCCTGATACTAATAACGTATGGAAACAAATGCACAACCACAAAAGAGTGACAATCAAAGTATCAGCAGAAGTGGAAAGGAGGTGAAAGCCAGGTATATATACAAACAAGTAACATAAATATGGTTTACTCCTGAGGTGCAGTCTTAGCTCTACAGAATCACAGGTTCCAGAAATCTCTACTCAGGAGATTTCGATTTGGAAGGCGATCTGGAAATGGATCTAGATGCCCTATTTGAGTTGGATCTCGATGTTGAACGAGAACGAGAGTCCGAACGAGAACGGGAGCGAGAAGGAGAACGACGAGAAGATCTACGATCTCTCGAGTCCGAACGCGAATAGGAACGAGAATGATGGCGATGACTTCTTCTGCTTCTCGAATACGAACGAGATCGGTGATGACGACGATGACTGTAGCTTCTGGATCTACTATAGCGTCCTCTAGAGTACGAACGCGATCTACGGCGACGGGAACCACGATCACCCTAATTCCTCAGTTTCACCACCAGGTATTACATTGCTTCGAGCCATCTCAACAGATACTCTGTCTCCACGAATTTCCATTCCATTACCATCACGAATGGCTTTCTCAGCATCCTCAGGTCTGTAGAACGTTACAAAGCCAAAACCTGGAGGGTTTCGAGCAATCCAAACATCACGGATCTCCCCGAACTGAGCAAAGCTGTCTCTGAGATCCTCCTTCTCGAGACGAGCGGCATTCCCAATATAGACCCTAAGTATCAGCAAACACTATTGGAAGTCACTTGGTTCCACTCATTGCCTATCAAGTACGTTTTTGAGAGAATCAAAAGCCAAGACAGTACCTCCAGATTTTTGGAATCCAAAAAAACGGGACTTCTTTTCAAACACTACGTCAATGCTCTATTGCTGACAACTTGTGTATTGGAAAAGAAGTAGATCTGAAGATCCTTCCGGAAGTAACATGTCTTTGAAGTATTCCAACCAATCTTTTTTCTTTTTAACATATCTCATATCTATCTCAATTCATTTCTTACTTTTGGACATGATCATATCCCTCTTACTTGTCATTTCAAGTCTGTTATTCGGGAGCACGGTTTTTAGAAAATAATGGCGGCGGTATATGCGTCATAACGGAATCTCTTAAGAAAAGAGATGCAGCGCGTCATTACGTTCTCAACGAAGCTGCGGAAGCAACTTGTCTTTCTCTCGGAGGTTACTGTCTTCTCGAGCGAATGGAACGACCAAATGGAAGTCTTTTTGCCTTTTTTATCTGAGGAGTTTTTCCGTATTACGTGGGAATAAGAAATTGAATGTAGTTTACAAACATCCTGCGCACTTGCTTGAGTGTCAACATTTGTTACTCAAGTTGTGGAATCATATCATAGATATGATTAACGTTGTAGCTGTAATATGTTCACTTTATTTTAGGTTCCTTCACGACAACAACAATTGCTTTTTAAGTACTTGCTATTATTGTTACTACGAAAGGAATTCTCACTAGTGCTGAACTAGTTTATTGTTTGATCTATAGAAGTTTAACGGGATTGGTGATTCTATTCCAGATCCAGAATCTGATTTGTTCCAAGTCCTGCTTTCTTATTTGAGGGTACTCAAGAGGACTCTCATGCTCGTTTCTACAGCATTGAATATCGATTCTGCAAAAACGAAAGAATTTGCCTGCAAAGTGGTAATCATCTCGAGTTTTCGATTTCCCAATTATCGGAAAAGATTGCTGACAATGCTAGGGTATCTCATCCCATCTCGATATCATGTGGATACTTCACTCGTGGATATTGTTGAGTACCGTGTCCCAGAGAATTCTGTTTGCTTTAAGTATGAAGAACTCATACCGTTTACTGATGATATTGATTCTGCGCTTCTGGATGGAAATGCTAGCCATGGTGGTTTATCGCGTCTGTTTGGAGATAGCCATGAACGCCTAAGTGAGTTGCTGCCTCTTCGACTCACAACTAGACACCATTCACGACCGTATTCAGAATCTTTCCCGGAGTCGAGAAAATCTTCGTAATATCAGTGAAACGCCAATCCCACCTCCCTATGCCATGAAGCCACTTTCAGATGTTGTGAATATTGATGAGGGAGATTCGGTGACAGGTGATACGTTGGCTCTAAAACATGCATTTAAGAAGAGGACACATAGTTCGAAGCATATTTCAGATGCGATAGAAGATGATAATCCTTATGCTACTTCAACCTCATCTTCACTGATTCGATCCAATACAATGAATCGAGAGACGGATGACTTAGCAGGAGACAATGATATTCGATATCCCTCCATGTGTATAGTTCCTTTCTTTGAATTATCCCGGGTTGTCCGTTCTCGGAAAATGCGTGATGCTTCAATGGCCTTTAAAGAGTCTACACCAGATTTTTATAACTGGAGCGATTACTCAGATATTTTGGGAGAAGGCTATTTGGATGATGTAGAATTTGATTGGGTTGAACATTTGAAATTCCCAGAAGATCTCATTTTCCAATTTTTGACTAGTTATATTGAAGTATGTGAAGATACGACATGTCTTGATGCAATCTCATGTCCATTATGGGAATACGTTCCAGGTTATTTCCTTTACTTACAATTATTCTTTTCTGTATTTCAGCATTATATTGTTCGCAAATCATCTCATTTCATTCTTAAACGAAATGGTGAAGACGATAGTATAGCTCAATCCTATGCAAATGCCTGCATGTACTTCATATTGAATAAGTAATTAAATTCTAGTAATAGTTATATGGCAAATGGTACTATACTGAATAGTGTTATTCAAGTGTTATTTTCTTCGTGTAAACGGAATATTCTCTATGATATATTTAACTGTATAAACATTCATATTCTTTCATATTCAGCATTATTTCTACTTAATCAGATCTTCTCTTCTATTCGATCACGGAGAGATCCTATTTTGCTTCGAACCCCTACAATGGAATTCTACAAGGGAGTCTATCAAGTAGGATATCATTATGGAATTAATTCGAGTCGCGTGAAATCCAGTGTCTCTTTGAAATTCAGGAATCTAACTTCAATAGTGATGGGCATCCTGAAGTGTGTCCTAGAATTGCTCGCACTGTCCTTCATCATTTGCATGATCAGAAACATTCTGAACATATTGCCGCACATATCATGAATGAGATCCAAATGAATGAGGATACTAGTCCTATGGATGATCGGGATACGATTCCTCTTCCTATCGGTATGGTGGTCCATGAACCTTCGGAAGAGGAATCGTGTGGGATGCCATTAGATGAAGGAGATGAGATGACACCTGAACACTTCCGACTGCGGAGACAGTCTTCATCACTCGTCTTTGACTCTTCGGACATCGATAAATTCATTCTGAAGGAAGATGAGATGGTCCTTCAGAGCGATTCAGGTCAAGTTATCAAATTGAAGCGAGGTGAGAGTAGTACACTTGGGAATGGACTGCCCATAATTACTGATATCACGATTGAGAATCATTCGACTCATCATCTGACTGATAATGAAGGTACTTCGTCTTCATCCTCTTCCTCGCTCTCACATCGTGTTTCTTCATCCCCTGCAAGGGATGTGGGAATGAAGAAGAATCGAATTCAAATCATCTCACTTCATAATCGATATCTCTTCAATAAACAGCGGTGTTTTACTCGTTATCAGGCTATGGAATACTGGATTCAAAAAGGAGTTATCACTTCTCGTGGGGAAGGAACGAATCTTATGAATCTGCTTCAATCAATAGGAATTGTTCGAAATTGTAATTCCAAAAGAAGTCAGTAATTTGTAGATCGATACAGTCGTCGTTTTCATGTCACTATTATGCAAGTCGTTCCATTGGAAGAGATTCATGTTTGGGAAGATCCCGAACTCTTTCCTTATGGTCACGATCTGTTTGCTTCGCATCTTGACTATGTGTTTCTCTTCACTGTGTTTAATATTCTATTGAATCATGAACATACTTCTGTATAGAGAGGGTTGGCATAATCATGATAGATTCTTGAGAAAACGCTTGTATTTTTGTATCAGAACATGGATTTCTTTATGGGGGATGTTCGACTTGAAGTGGGATTCCTACAATTGAATCATATCTAGCTCTATCGTGATGTGATTCTAGCTCATGCTCCTGTACTCTTCAGTCATTGGAGCGGGAATGTACGTCAGATCTATCATCGACTCATAATTTACAAATCGTATCGAAGTCGTCGTATGTATCTCCCTGTGTGGAACTCCTGTGAGTGGATGGCAATTCTGAATGGAATCCTTCAGAGACGGTATCATCCTGCATGCAAGGAGGCTGAAGATGCTAGGGCTCCAGAGTTGACTAACGTGACTATGGATGAAATGAATCAGCCAAGTATAGCAGACCCAAAGACCGAAGCGAAGTATCGTGCGTTCCGATCCAGTGTGTTTCACACAGACCTTGGAGGTGAGTATGAGAAAGATGATTCATATTTAGCCCAACAGTTGATTCTAGATGCCTATCACACTATTGACCTGGAGATCTACAATCGACGGACTAACGAGGAAATGCGATTGAAACGCCTTCGACAGATCATTCAAGTAAGTGCAAAGCGTGAAGCCCAAGCGATGGACTTGGCAATTGCTAATCTGGAATTGAAGTTCTTTCGTGACTATGTGGGAATTATCGATAAGAATCCCATGCTGTATACGTTCCAAGATGTGAATGATACATTCAATTCAGAATTCTTGTGGGTGTGTCCTGAGTATTTACAGAGGAAGATTCAGATTCCAGTGACTTTTAGTAAAGATTCGAAAACCATTCTTCCAGAGAATCTCAAGGTGGGAGAAGGGATGATAGATGATCTATAGCCTTATTATTGGAGTTCGATATCAGAATTTATTACGATTCTTGGAGTTTACGAAAAGGAGATGGAACGAAGTAGGCAAAGGGGGTCTCTTTTTTCACGGATGTTTGGTCGAACAACATATGAAGAACTAGTTAGTAAGATCGAAGGGAATGTGACGGATACCAATCCTGATTTGTCATTTATTCTTTCTCCTTCTTATTTCATGTAGTTGCAGTCTAGAGCATGTTTGTTATCAGAATCTAATTTAAATTACCACAGACCTAAATTTTCACTACTGAATACGTATCTCCAATAACATCGATAAGAGTGAACAATGTCAAAAAATCATGATACTTTCTCAATGTATGCGTGTCATCCTTGCGCAGGGACCATGCTAATCTTCTCTGTATCGTTCCAATTTTTCCGGATGACCACCCGAAGGTGGTTCCATAAAACTTTTTTGATAGTAGTATTTAAGGAAGTCTAATACCTATGAGATTTTTCATTATGGGTCCATTGACATTTGAACTATATAATACGAATGATCCAACTGCTCTTGCAGAATGTGTTTACATAAGGCCTAGGACTATTGTTATCAGAATGTTTATAATATCAATTCATTGGATAATCCATTCTACCATTTTCAAATACCGAATCCATTACTTCATATTATTTCTGTAATTCGAATGATTAATAGCAATACATATCCTGCTACTCAGGCTCCAAACAATATGCAGTTCGTTCAGGCTCAGCCCGTTCCTGGATATCCTCAGATGAATCCTGTTCCCATGAATGGATATCCTCAACCTATGCCTGCTGTAACTATGCCACCTAGCCCTCAAATAGAGTCGAAATGAGTGAAGAGACTGACTTGTAGGGTTTCTGATGATTTGAAGTGGGTTATGAAGTGGCGATGGGTTGCTATTCTCATTTTGGTGTTGGATGTAGGTTTTGTTGGTCCTCTTGATTGTAGTTCTTATTTACTGGTGTTAATTACCTTATTATCAGTCTTGTTTGTTGTATTCTTGGTTGTGTTTATTTCTGTCAGTATCAAGCCGTCTTGTATATTGTCGTAAGAATGTTAGATGGTTTTTTTATGTAGTACACGATCTATCGTTACTCGTGTAACTATTTTGTTATCGTTAAAACTATTGCATATTATGCAGCTGGTGAGGAGTATTTATATTCCTTCTACATATACATCGTAAACACTATTTTGAATGTAGTGATAGTAGTGTCATATGATTATTAGATCCTGGAGACGATCTACGTTACTTTTTATTGTGTCAAAGTTACCAAGATTAGTAAACAGTACACCTCTAGCCAGATTACTATGTTGAGCCATGGAAGGTGGAGAGAGTAATTGTAGTGTTTGTTAAAGACAGAGTATTGTAAACGTTATTTAACTAGAGTTTATTAGAGGGAGACTTCCTTTGTTATGAACAATCGAAAGGCAATTCTTTCCTTGTATCGACAATCTCTACGTCTCTCTTCCCAATTTATTGATCCTATTATTCGACGCAAGGTAAAAACAAGCTCTGAATATAATGTAGATGAAAATGAACGTGAAAGAGTGTTTTCGTTCCTGCTCTCATTCCTATGATGCGGAGCAAATGTTAAAGAACGGTATGACTCAATATCCAATATGATAGGTAGGAATAGCTACAGTTTCACTTCTTTCTCAATTGGAGAAGGTAGATCCAAGTATCCAGTCTCTATTCTATCGCAAAGGTAAATGCTAACTTTGTTTCCACTGTTTTATCAAGAAACATGTCATCCATGTTCAAACCTTCACCGCTTTTGTGCTTGGTTTCCTCTCCAAACTCTTCTTGGAAGACCCCTTCTTGCTACTTTGTTTTCCCTTCACACCACCGACGGCCTTGGCACGGGCCGAAGTACGCACAACCAGGAACATAACAATAGCAACAACAATAATCACGATGATTACAATTAACACAATACCCATAATTGGCATACAGAAACCAGATGCCTTCTGCCATTCACCATCAATCGTACCAAGGACACAAGCACGTTTCTGAGTACCTACATAACTTCCTTGGGAAGCGCAGTCATAAACGGCAATCTCACCAACCGGAGTTTTCACGAAGTAACCTTCAGCAGGGCATTCTCCCTTTCTCACTTGGATATTAATAGCAGTCATTGAAGCTCCAGCCTGATTCTTACCATAAATCGTGTATGCCTGAAGTCCGACTTCCACTGTAGGTGTACCATGAATACGTCCAGTGGCAGGATCCAATTCGAGACCATCGGGAAGGAACGTATTAGGAGCCATGTAGAACTCTTCAATGATATTCAGGTATGATGGGCTATCTGTAGCAACGGACGTATCCTGCACAAATACATATCGACTCTTCGAATAACTGATCTTGGCAGGGAGCTTCTGGACACATTTATCTGTCTTGATATCTGAGAAGGTCGTTCCCACGCATTCTCTATATGAATAGCCTCTGTATCCTGTTGCGCAAGTACTAGGAGATATTTGGCCACTTGATACGGCAGGATAATCACCCATTGCCTCACATACGGTACCTGTTGCTTTGCAGTACTGTGTTATGAAGGAAGAGAAGTATACAATGGAAGAGGCAGCATCATCAATTTCCCATTTGTAGTGCTTAAATCCAGCTATACCCACAGGGATACTCCATGCCGTACGATCTAAAGCCAGTGTAGATTGATCAACAAGGGCAATCATAGACACCTCGTCATCTTCGTCATTCATACGACCATAAACAGAGAAACCAAAGGAAGTACGAGCATATACAGTTTGCATGGCGAATGAATTGAATTTTGATCCCTCCAGGTTCTCCACAGTCCATTTAATATTGGAACCAACAACGTTACTGACGTATCCGTAGGTAACAGGAGACAAATCCAAGAAAGACTCCAAATTGGATACAATATATCCAGTACTTCCCTCAACACCAGTGTACGAATCCACAACAATGGAACAGTCCATCACTCCGAAGACTCCGGTAGCATCAAACTCAATAGAAGGTGTAGATGACTGGCCAACAGGACGATGAACCTCGAAGGCAATAACATTGGTACCAGTAACACCACCTGCTGTAGGGAGAATAACATGGAACTTGGAGAACGTGTTTGCATCATGAACTTCAATCGATGTGCTCGAAGCATCGAAATTGTCCTCAAGATTGAAACGGGCAACGAGACGACTATTGAAGTAGGCAACAATACCACCAGCATAACGGACTCGGACATTGAGAACTTGATAATCATTGATATCAGGAATCTGAACAGTTCGACGCAAATACACTGTCGTAGCTTCCGACACACCGATATCGGCAGCCTTTCGCACCAACCAAGCAGAGTCATCAAAACTAATCGTATTCCAGTTGGGATCAACATCCACAACATCATTATATAGTTTCCATTCATCATACTCAATCTGGAAAGGAAGCAAAGAAGAGAATAAGATGGTCTTTGATGCAACAGTTGATGGCATCTGACCCATTTCAAACCGCATCTCACCAAGATCAACCGTCAAGTAGTATCCAGCAGGATTATACCAACCATTGTTACCAGAGTCTAGAAGCTGGAGATTGTAAATGTCATGTTCCACACAGAAATCAGCATAGTTTAAACTTGAGCTTGCTCTAAAACTCTCATTCTGAGAAACAGGTTCTCCAGTAGCTTGTTTGCCACGATACAGCTTATAGGAAGACTGTTGAGGATAGCTATCCGTTCGGGCAACTAAGGTGACAAGAGATTTGCCTCCATAACAAATATCCACACTAATACTGATTGTGGTAGTAGCTGAACCTCCAATATACTTCTGGGCAGTAATCGTATAGGTTACAGGAGCCGAAGACACAGCAGTAGCTGTTCCTGATATCATTCCATTGTAAGGGTCAAGAGAAAGTCCATTAGGGAGTTGAGGCTGGATAGAATACTCAGTATAATATGATGAAGTAGGATACACCTCGGCCATCTCAATGTCCTTGTATACGCTGATAGTAGGAGTGTATGCAAGAGGTGGAACTTCAACATTAGTAGAATCCGAAATCAGATCTAAGCGAGAGAACTTCCAATAGCAATCCGTAGTAGATCCAGTGGCAAAGTTCTCGAAACGGTATTGGTTGTATGGTTTATTGTTCGATATCCAGATCTTTCGGTTTTGACCCAGCAAAGACCATGTCAATCCTTGCACTGTAGCAAGTGTAGTCCATTCTTCAGAGTTACTATTGCGAGCTTTTAACACAAACTGTCGAACTTGCTGTGTACTTTGAGTGTAGTACAATTGAATCTCGATAGAAGAAATCCATTCACGACGATCATTGTTGAAAGTGACATCGTAGTAGTTGGTCTGACATGTCGAATAGTACACTGAATATCCATAATAGAAATTCATGATATAAGTGGGAGAACCATAAATATTGCTATATGCCGTTGCATAATCGAAGACACGAGAAACAGCTGAAGTACCCATCAAACGAAGTGCACAATCAAAATCGGATGTTGTTTGAGAAGTATCAATGGCAATTAACGCAATTGCAATGGTATTACTTCCTGTTTGCAGATACTCGACAGAGGGAGTCTCACCAATCTGCATTGTCTTTACAGGAAGCGAAATCTTTCGGTATTTCACCTCTGAATAAGCACCAATGGCCTGAGACTGTGCAGTCACATCTCCATTGACTGCATTTCGGAAAACCTCATTACCATTAATGTACACAACGCAACCATATTTGTAACGGAGCGAAAGAACAAATCCAGCAACATCTGTCAAGGATGAAATGGAAACGATTCTCTTATACAATTGAATTCTATTCGTAGATGAAGGATATGATCCAGCACTAGCCTGCTGCCAACCCGAAACGTCAGAACTCACCCAATTAGAAGGTACTTCTCCCATCTTATAGTACCATGGCGTCTGGGGAGCAACAGCAAACTGAGCATTAAAGGTGTATGTATTAGAGAGACCTAGATTAATATCATATTTGGCTCGAAGAATCGTTTCATATTCATCACCCGAAAGCATGGCATTCACATACAGGAAAGATGAGGTCATCCAATAGTTTAATGTAGAATGGACAGTGATAGTATATTTGGTTCCTGTGAGACAGACAATACCAATCCAGTCGATGTTATTCTGCTGCCCACTATTAGGTTCAACAGACATAACAACCTGATTTGTAACGGCATCACGAATAGTGAAATCTTCATTGAGAGCATTAGACTGGTATGTTCTCAGTACCTGAACAAGAGTTCCAGAACAAGCAGTCACCTGAATCGAAACAGAACCAGTATACTGTTGTCCGTTCACAGTTGATGTTACCTGATATGTAGTAAGTGGAGAAGCATTTTCAGAGTATCCAGTAATTCTACAAGCAGAATCGATACTCATTCCTTGAGGAAGAGTGGGTGAAATAGTACACTCAGCCCATTCATTCACAATAGGAACAATATTGGCAGATTCATACTTGGCATAAATGGAATAGGTTGTTTCCGCATACTGAATACTCTGAGGGAAAACAACACTACACACCATAGGCTGCATCTCATACATGTATCCATAAGTGTAAGAAGATGCTGTCATCGTGACACGGTAAGAATTGTAGTTCTTTGCGCTGAAATACCCATAGAAGAAACTGTACTGTGACGAAGTATACTTGGCACCAGATACAGAGATCACTGGTGTCCATGAAGATGAACTCGATCCAGAACTCATCGATCCTTCGAAAGTGAACGTCGATACAGTAGTGGTAGTACTGGAATAAGGCCATACTCGCAATCCATTCACATATGGCTTAGGGCCACTGAATGAATAGGTGAGAGTAGTCGGCAGAGTTGACATATAGAAACTACTGCTCTTTGTGAAATCAAAAGCATATCCAGGATTGCTACCACTATTAGACGACAAGGATGTTTGACCAGCATACACGTAACAATTAGCATCCAATACTGTAGGCGCGTAAATAGCCATCCAGGAGTCAAAGTCAATAAGGCCCTGACCAGCGGCGGTGAGGAAGTGAAGCTCAATGGCCAGAACGGATTGTGTCGTAGAAACTTCAGCTCCGGAACGAAGAATATTATGATAATTTAATATAGAGTATGAACCTTCGGCCAAAGTCGATGACTGGATAGCCCCTTCAGGCATATTATCACGATAGACCTCACCACCATTAATATAGATTACAATACCATAGCGATACTTCAATGCTAATTCATAAGCAGCCATATTCGCCAATCCAGTGAAAGTCTTTCGGAAGTATTGAGTACCAGAAGCCTGAACAGGAGTAACACTGAGAGTTGCTAAAGTCCAAGTCTGATCGTTGAAATTGTAATTCGTCCAGCCATTTTCAGCACTTCCCGACTTGACTCTCCACTCCGAAGACTGATGGATTGGATAATACAGCGATAGAGAATACGATTCTGTTCTCGAAGCAACAATATATCCCTTAAAGAAAGCATTGCTGTAGAGACCAAAAAATGTAATATGTGATCCAGAAGTCCAAGAATCACCATATGAGTCATTCAGTTCAAGTGTATATTGACTATTCGTACTTCGAGGAAGGCAGTACTCGAACTCCTGAGTAGAAGAATCAACAAAAGTATCGCTTTCTTTGATCACTTGACCATTAGCATAGATCTTGAAAGACTCCTCACTTGCCCAACTGGTAGATGTCTTTGACACACGGATATAGTCCTGGGTGGAGGTGCAAGTTAAAGTACTCACAACAAGAGATACTATCTATCAGAAAAACGGAAAGATCGTACATATAATGCATGCGATAACCGCTTTCATAACTCACGAAATAAAGAATGATCAAGATCCACATTTTTGAGTAAGGAGCCAATGATCATCAACATTGAAAGATGAGAAGAAATGATTGGTTAATCTAACCTGTACCCAATCAAATGCCATCATCAACATTCAACATGCTGGAAGTTTCATTATAGATTGATTATAACATAACTTGCAATCTGCTACTTACTTAGGCTTTTAGTTTTTGCAGTAGAATAAAATACAATAGTTTACGGGATCATAAAGGAAATAGGAATGTGATCATCTTACACCAATCACATTTGCCAATAAATCAATCAAATGAAAGTATTGGGGTGAAATAAGGCATTCTTCAACATTCCTATCATGTATTGGAATGGTAGTGATATGAAAAGAATTATCTGCTAGGATATGTTAGAATAACGCATTCTTTAGTAGTGATCTGTTGGGACTGATGGTTATGGCTTTGATTATCTCTATGCTTTCAATTAGGTGCATAAATCATGTAATTCAGGACACCAAAATGATTTCATAACGGATCACTGCAATACAATGAGCCGTATGTAAAATGTAAAAAATGATTGGACAATTAGTTTCTTTTTCATCATGATCTATTTTATGAGGAAATCTCCCTGTCTAAAGACAATACTGCCTCAATCCCGGAAGTTATTCTTTTGCACAGCATGCTGTCGCTATCGGAGCCTTGCTTCTTTCATTGATACAAAGCACCATATCTTTACTGCAAAGTGTGATTATTGTCGTATGCAGTCCTCTGTAAGGTCATCTTCCTCACACCTGAAGAATACAACAGTCAATCTATCAGCTTGTATTCCCAAGAAATCCCTTTCTCCAGAAGCTCAGAGCTTCAACATAAAGATACCGTCACCTATATCTTCAATCATTCCTCAAGCCAGGTGGGTCTGTGTTAGTTCTGGATCGCAACAGCCTTCCTATGGAGTTTATCCTGCACAGTATCTCTTTCATCGTTGTTTTCATTGCCTCTATTGACCTAGTTACTGTCTTTTCTATGGATAGTTACTGTAACTATGCTATTTCGGATACTTTTGAGTTGAAAGACAGATTTGTTAGTTTGGTTGAAGAGGGTATTGATGGTGCTCTTTTGTTCTAGTGTATTCTATTGATATCCTCTCTTAGTTGTCATTTGATGATTTGTGCTTTGTTTCATTGTGTCTTTTGATTACTTCTGAGTCTGACATACAGAACCTATCATCCACTACTCTCCTTGTGACTGTATCATATCTATCATACGAATTCTTTGTTATCAGAATCAATCTTAGCGTTCTCTTTCACTCAGTCCATTACCACTTGAAACCCAATAACTATCCTATCTCTAATAATTTCATGTAAGTTGAAGTAACTTCATTATCCCTTACAAACAATTCACCATACTAAGAAACAAAACATATATCTTTAGAATGCCTTCAGAATCGCCGTCGCACCACAATTACACTGACAATGTGATCCTGTATTGATACAACTGCAGCTAGTATCCCATTCAGTAGTAATAAACTCCATATTACAAATACTTGCTGCAGTTGTGAAGCTTGTGAACCGCTCTGGTACAGCCAAGAAGAAAGATCCCCAGGCAGCTTGGAAGGTCGTAGCATCATATGTCAGATAGTAGGTTGTGTCTGCTTCCCAAGGTACTGGGTTCTCGATCAGACAACGAGTACCTGAACATACAGGCAAAAGTGAAGTTGATGGTGTGAGACAGTCCATACAACGCACAGTCACAGACTTCTTAGCCTCTACATCACGATTGAAAGTGAGGACCAGAGGAGCATTGACAGCAACTGATTCTGCTCCATCTACTGGAGTGATGGACATCAACTCTAATCTCATTTGCTCCGGAGCTGACACGCGTGACACGAAACTCATGCTACACTCCTCGCCTTCACACACACACTCCCTGCCTTCACACACCATTGGATTCTGTACTGTATCTCCTAGAACTCGTGCTGGGAATCGAATGATACACTCGTGAAGATGAGGCAAGAGACCAGTATACACCAACAGATCTGTATAGCCCTTACGAGCCTCTGAGCCAACACGTATGATGAAAGGATGAGTAAGCGAATCGAATGATCGATGAACAGTCGCCTCATCATGATAAGAACACTCTAACTGATATGTGAATGGTTCCAAAGCCATCAACTCTTCTGATACGGTCGCCACCAGCACCTTATCCTCCTCTAACTCAGCTACCAGAAGGACGGTAAGAACAGGATCCATAGCATCAGATGATACAGTGAATTCAAATCGAGTATGATCCTCTCCACTTGGCATAGGTGTCTCTGACAGCAAATCTCGAGAATCCTCGGCATTCATACGTTGTACAGCATCCAACGATGTGAAACCCAGAGAACAGGAAGTTCCCGCAGGAAGACGAGTGAATGCCTCATCCTTTAACTGGACACGCAACTGATCACGATTCACTCCCTCAATCATGGTCTCTTTCAGTCCATAGGTAACTGGCATGCCTCCACAGTGGATCCATATACTCGCCTCCTGACCCAGACGGATGGAACCATCAAACTGGAAGAGGAAGGAAGGAATACGACCTTCAGGTGTGAGAGATGTGACTTCACGCACAATCAGAGGTGATTTGATCAAAGCAGTCGTGAAAAGATCCAAATGAATTGCCGTACTGAGAGAATGACGAGCTATACAGGTCACTGCATAGTGAGTCCGAGGTGTCAGATTCACCAGATATACAGAATGGAGTTTACTGTAAGCTGCACTAGAACTGGGTACAAACAAATCATCCAACAGACCAGCTGCAGTCTCCTGGAGCAACTGCTCAGGAGCGATTGGCTGTGTCGAGGCCACGCAATAGACAGCATCAGGACTCGAGGTGATGACAGAGAGAACCGCAGAAGAACCTGTCACCGAACCCTCTACCAACTCCACCAATAGAGATTCCTCATGGAGTGGTTCAGTGGTTATTTCAATCATCTCCTCCATTCCTAGAGAAGGCACTCGCACAATCACAGTATAAGCTGTTTCAGGTTTCAGACCAGCAATCTCACCCACCACATCAGATCCCTCACAGAGCAACTTCTGGGAAGCCACCTCTCTGTTCTCAAACAACACCACAGCAGTAGCACTCACACAATAAGGAGAGGTCACATTCACAGTCAGATCCACACTTCCTGCCTCCACACTCACAGTCACATCTGAAGCCTGGATACTATGTATTTCAGACACATTGACATTGTTCCAGAAAGGCTGTTCAGGGATGGAGAGGGAAGAGGAAGCAGCTACACGACACTCCACAGGACCAGGAGCAAATGCAGTCACAGACACAATAGCTTCTAATGCAGTCACAAACTGAGAAGTCGAGAACTCCAGCTGATTCTGAGATTTGCACTGCACAATATAGGCACGCACAGGTGTAGCAAAGTTAGGTTCAGTCCAACGTAGATGCAACACAGATGCTTCTTCCTCCTCAGCTGTCACAGTCATAGCACCATATGATGTTTCAGGAGTGATCACAGAAACCGTGATCGAAGCAGACTCACCCCGAGACTGACCAAGAGTGAAGGAGCAAGTGACAGGGAGATCAGAACCAGCCTTAGCAACAGTCGTGAAGCGTGTTGCCTCCAGACTAGTAAATCCTTCCACAGACTCACCATTGCATATCACATCCAGATTGTGGGCGAAGTCACGGAAAGCCACAGGTACGCCTACTTTCACTGTCACCTTCACACCATTCTCCTCCACTACCTGCGACTCCAATGAGAGGATCGGAGCCATACTCTTGACTCGTACACTCTCATCTGTTAGGATATCATTGAAGTCATAAGGCACCTCCATATCAGGTGAACTCAAACCATAAGCATTCTCAGCTCGAAGAAGGAGACTTACACTTCCAGGGAGGTAAGCAAAAGGTCCAAAAGAGAAGGTATTCGCATCTACACGCACCTCAGGAAGCACAGGAGGTTGGAAGGCAAGATAATAGGCTATTACAGGGTAGGGATCATCCACAATCTGAGGAGCCTCGAAATCAACAGTGAAGGTGTCACTACCAGGCACCACCTTCACATTTGAAGGAGCACTCGGAGGTATAGGAGCTGTCATGAAGGTCACTTCCAGAGGCGTCTCAGGAACAGTTGCATTGTTCAATGCATGCCAGCTAGGAGGGAAAATCATCTTGTACTTTCCATAACGCAGATAATTTGACAAATCATGAACATTTCCAGATGCAGGAACAAAATCAGCAAATATGCCTCCGTTTCTATGTCGTCCGATCATGGAAGTCTTTGTGATATTCACACGCAAATGATATTGCTCTTCCTTGTTATCCACAGACACCACCGTCACATCCGAGGCATCATAAGGAGCCTTGATTGCCAAAGAGGAGAAAAGAGCAGCAGAAGGAGTACGAGAAACATGAGTCATATCTTGATAAGGAATAGTCCTGATTGTAGGAATAATGGGAATACAACTAGCAGGGATATCTGCCGTATCCCAGGTTCCATCAAACTGACAAGTACGTGTCCAGGTACCATTATAGTACTCTGGACAGTTTATAGTCCTATTCGAATAAGCCTTTGTTGCTAACCAGTCACCCTCTGCAGGACATTCATTTAACTCACATTCATTTATCACTTCTGAAGCCCAGTTACCCTTAATATCACACACAAGACGAAGACCTCCGCGATATCCTTCAGGACACTTTTCACTAAATGTAGTGTTGGCAAGAGTCATACCGAAAGTGAGATTCATCAACTTGATACCATCGACAATGTGATGGAACTCGTAATTCTCAATTTTCCTTTCTGTACACACGAGAGGTCTACAATCAGAGGTATCATATGGACTCCACAAGGCTCCAGGTCCACATGTACGTGTCTTGTTTCCATGGAAGCCAGGATCACAAAATTCGGTTTCCATATCACCCACATTCACCAACTTATTGTTAAGTCCAATACAAGCCAAACGAATACACGTCGATTCCTTTAACTCTAGTTTCGATTGACCAGTTGTTTCATTGTACACACATTGATAAGTCATACTTCCATCCATATTCGTATAACAAGCCACATCCAGACTGTCGCCCACCTTTACATATTCCACAGTTCCATTTCCATGACTGTAGATACAATCCTTCTTACATTCGGAATCATCAATTGGTCCCCACTGGTGGCCATAACACTCACGATATCGCTTGCCTTGACTGTGGTTGATACACTCCGCTTCTGCTTTCTCACCAATCCCCCTGCTCGACCACACATCTTCTGCTGTGCATCGACATGCCGTAGCATCGATTGCCTCCCAATGTCCAGTGGTCACATTACATCTTCGGCTGACCGACACACCATTCATACACATAAACTCTGGCGATTGTTCTCCCACAGGAGTACGACGCCAGGAAATACCATACTCATACCTAGCTTCACAGTAGCAAGAGGAGGGATTCGTTTTGAAGTGTCCATCTTGACAGGAGTAAATGATTGAACCCTCATCACATATCTCGGATCTGGAATTACCTACCTCTGCCTCATAACCATCTTGAGAACATCTGCATGCACTATAATCTGCGGGCTGCCAATGACCGTCTTCTGAACACTGACGTGAACTGAATCCCCTGTCACAGGGCAGACGAACATTGGATCCTGGATTCGTTTGGGCCCACACACCCTCTTCACGGCAGAAACAGTTGCGATCATCCACTTCCTCCCATGCACCATCCAGACCACAGATTCGTGTAGCAGTTCCTTCAGAGCAGCTGGCAGAGGCCAGTGATCCAGCCGATGTGGTCCGGAACCGTCCATCTGCTTCACACTTACACGTTGAGAGATCCACAGGATCGAAGTAACCTGATTCTGCATTGCAGGTGAATACACGCTCACCCACTGAACATGGTAAGTCGTAACTAGATCCAGGTGGAAGCAGAGCATCATTTTCCTCTTCAGTGCTATACACACAGTAACAGTTATCAGTGTTCACAGGTCCCCACATTCCATTTACATGACACCAACGAGACCTCTCACCCTCCATACAGCCAATTGTTACCAAAGTGGGACGCGAACCCACAGGCACCTTATACCACGAATCAACTGTGGGACACCACTTAGAAGGACAATCATCCTGGTTCAAATCACCCCACTGACCATCAGATCCACAAAACCGAAATTGAACGTGATCAGGATCAGGCACACCATCCGCATCAAAGCAAGTCGCATTGGCTAATGTATTCACGGGAGTAGCTTCGAAACCATCCAAAGCCTCACACATACACTCCGAATCATCTGGCGATTCCCATGAACCCCACTCATTACAAATACGTGTAATCTCACCAACAGGACATGCTTTCATGGCAACCTGCCCACTAAATGTCAACGGCCATCCACTCTGAGGACTACAATAACAAGCAGAACGATCATATATCTCCGTCCACTGACCATCCTCACCACACTTACGACGAATGTATCCATTTCCACATCCAGCAACACCATATTCACCTGCCACAGTCTCGCTCCAGATTCCATCAATTGGACAACGACAACGGAAGTCCTCTACCTCACTCCATTGTCCCTTGTCGTTACATTTACGACGGAGACGGCCTCCATTTCCACATACTACCTCAGATACTGTGTTTAATTGAGCTTGATCCCAAATTCCATCCGCTTTACAAGCACAATCATTCTGCAAATATTCCCAATGACCCATCTCATTACACACCAGAACCTTAGCTCCATACGAACAGGTCCTATTGAGGATACCTCCAACCATATCTTCGCTCCAACCTGGTGATGTTGTACATTCTAGTTCTCATCTCCTCGATTCATTCCTACTGCACAAACCTTCATATGTCACACTACTCCAACTGCCATCATCCTTACAAAAACGAGACACAACAACTCCATTATCGCATTGGTTATCACGATTCGTCGAGTTGTAAGGAGTAGCAGGGAAATCATCAATTGCAGGGCACTTGCATTGTGAGTAATTTACTTCACCCCACACACCATACTCACCACAGGAACGAGACTCGGACGTACCAGCCGACTCCGCACCACAACGACGTATCTGTGTCGTGTTCTCAGGAGTAGCAGCCCAACCATCCTCTGCAGGACAAGCTGAGTATCAGTTCTATCCACAACACTTACAGCAATTGTCTTCAATTTGAACCCACTTTCCAGAATAATCACAAAACATTCCACGAGTGCCTTCTCCTTTACAAAAGTTGACTAAGCTACCGCGAGGAGTATCAGGAATTGTATCTATTCCCTTACACTCTATCAATTACATTCCCTTCCAATACAAACTAGAGGCTGTTGAACCATCATAGTCACCCCACCCAGAACCTTTGCAGAAACGCTTCAAAGTACCTGTAGAAGTAGTAATAGTTTCCGTCTTGTTGACCTTTACTCCCCACCAACGGAACCCATACTCATCTTTCTCATACTTACAACCTAGTTATCAATGTATTGAAAATACAAAGTACGGCATTCCTCCATAATTTTCCATGTTCCATAATAGCAAGTATAGTAAATCTTGCCATACAGGTTGTTATGACAATCAAACGTCTCCTGTTGCATGAACGTTCCATAAGGAAGCGGAGGGTCCTCCACTTGAGGGCACGTCAACTCCAAATCATGAGCAGACACTAGACTAATCACAGCAACCTAGGAGTTACTAGATCAACCAAAGTACCAACAAAAGTGAATAATCCAAGCATTC
>JABLTK010131417.1_pt1 | contig 21971 bp, 30 predicted proteins | sample 7160131 | NCBI WGS metagenome assembly JABLTK01 (sample SAMN14651221, study PRJNA627086) | human gut metagenome | isolation source: feces | host: Homo sapiens
TACATTCATTACATACTTTATTACTCCTTTAGCAAAGTTATTCTGATTCTATACACACTTTCATGGTTATTCCAACAAGTGCTGTCAGCAAAATAAATCACACATTCACACACTCTTTTCTCTATTCATTCTTATTTACAATCATTGAATTCATTCCTTTCACCTAACTACACAAGATTGTTGTTCGAGAAATCTACATTCATCAGTTATAGGACAGACATTACTAACTGATGAAGCGTTAAGAAATCATGAACAGACTAAACAATTCTTCTGTCGCATTGCTGCACATTTTCTCAAATATTTTGTGGCAGTCTACAAACAATTATATCAGTATCATCTAATGACAAATGTCTTGGAGTTTAAACCTTTAATAGATGATCCTGGATTGTCTGAATCACAACCAAAACGAATATGTTTGAAAAAGGATGAAGATCTCACCAAAGAAGTGAAAATCCGACTCATCCCAGAAGAATGTATCTTCAACAAAGAAGTACCGTCTATAATTTCTTAAGATAATAGGAAACACCTGATTCTATAGGACGATCCATCAAACTAAACTCCTCTATCGTAATTTACCTTCTCATAATCATCATAAAGATGGATTCCGACCAATCTGTTTGTGATTCCTCCATGCTTCTGCAGGCATCCCTAACAATGGAGGATGATATTCCAACGCTATGGAGTGCAGATCTTAGAGAAGGATTGTCCATGATGGATATTCAATTCAGTGACATTCCTGATAGTCAAATTCAGCTTGTTTACTCTCTTTATAACACCTTGTCATATCCTTATCAGTGTTATATTGTTCTATCTTTGACTTCGTATTCAAGCAGCCAATGTCTACCTTTGTGATGATTCAATACTTCCACTTGTTCTTCCAACAGAAGAGCTGAAGAATGAACTGAATAAAAGGAAGGTCTATTTCAAGGAGGACGATTCTAGGGAGGTTTTGATTCATTTGCTAGAAATGGATATTCTGCTGAGAAGTAGTGGTGAGTTTCAATTGAATTACTCATTTACAGAAGTCAAAGGGGGATATGTTGATTATCGAATACGCCGAATCACTCCATTTGACGTTTTCAATAATGTATATGGCAATTACACAGGCCCTATGTTATCGAAACTCCTGAAAGAAAAAGGGATCACTCCACCAAGGTGAGTTGTTGACACCTATATTATTGATAGAAGAGTAAAAGACCGAGTTCAGCTTGTTGTCAATCGAATTGATATGGCAATGAGAGAATCGTTCCGAGTTGTTTCTATTATATTATCTGAACAATAGGAAGCTTTTTATAAGGTGACTCTAGAGTATTATAAACTCTGTGGAGGGGAAAAACCAGGAAATCTGAATGATATGTTCCATTTCCTATTGTCAACAACTGATAACAGTCTACAGTATTAGATTTATTTATTATTTGCTATTGATGAAGCAGTTTCATTTTAACTGAGTGTCAAAATGTTCTTTGTTCCAAACTATAAGCATTCTAAAAGCGTGAGTTTTACGTCCAAGATTCTGTCGTATAAGAAAGAGGGAATACCTCCTGTAGGATGTACTAAATGGATTCGATCTAGTCTGCATATATGGAACTAGGACGATTTTTACAACGAGCGGATCGTGAACGGGATCAAGTAATCAACCTAGACAAAACACAACCATCAGCTGCTATCCTGCTGTTGAAAGATTACTACCGAGACATACGGCAGATTCCTCGTGTGATCCCAATGCAAGATCGATTGGTAACTACACATTGTTGTGATAAGTGTTAGCCCCTTGAAATTGAAGTGACATGGAGTGACCTCGATAATGAAAGTAACATCCAGACATTCAATCTCTTCTATGAGTGTGCATGTGTATTGTTTAATCTCTCGACGGCTTTGGCTAAGCAAGCAGTAGATTATCTTCAGGTTGGAATATTATTTTCCGTTAACTGTAGTATGCTTCCGAGGACGCTATCAACAATGCTCGCGATTGCTATGCCCAAGCGGCAAATATTATCACTGTGATTTTGAAGGAATACTACATTTCTTATGACTCAGTCAACGCTTCGTGGGAAATGACGTACAATGGATTATTAGCTGTGCAAGCTTATCAGCAATATGATTTGTAGATAGAAGCTGTGTACCGAGCCATGGTCCAACTGGTCTTTTGTCGCAAGGCCGAATTCAAAGGTTCGAGTTCTCTGGCAATCAGCATGTTATTCCAAGGAGCCGTTCGTCTGTTTCAAAGTGCACAGAAACTTCTTAATGGTTCTGGGATTCCTCAGACTTATAACAATCGACTCGATGTATAACTGATGCCTTGTCTCAATTCTAGGCTCATGTGATGTATGTGGAGTTGATGGCACGATTATATCAGAGTAAACATTATATGGAGAACAAGGAACGAGTTGATAATCCCTGTTCGAAAGTCATAGCAATCACACAAATGATCATCGTCTCAGATTGTGACAATGATGATTCATAGGAGAAAGAACCATGGTTTATTAATCAGACATCTACAGCTTCTATCATTGGTGAAGTACGTGCTCTGATTGCTCAGGCTAAAGCACTTGCTGCGCAAGCATACAGAGAGTATCGCAATTATGTTAGGAAGAAAGGAAGAGCTGATTTATAGAGTGGTCCTTTGCTTACCATACAAGCGATTCAGCCAGTTGCACCATTTGAAAAGGAATATCTTATGGATACTGTGTTACCAGACACTCAAGAGTCTTTCTTTGAAGAGGTTATACCTGCTCGTATGAAGGAAATGATTGATGGATATACTGAGTATGTTCAGAATTGTTTGGAAAGGGATCTACAACCAGTAAGAGCAGTTCTGGAAGAATATCAAAGTATGGATATTGAAGGCACAGTAGAATAATGAAGGGAATGAGACTGTAGTTGGCTGCTCTAGACATATCGCCTCTTCCCAAAATAACAAAGAAGGAGCTGGAGAAATGTCAGAATGAAGGATTGATACAAGCTGTGTTTGATTGTGAGAAAGTGGTTATTTCATTGAGGAGTACTGTGCTCAGTAAGTTAGATTCATTGATAAGTGCTCTTCATGACGAACAGATTCAAGAAGATATTGATAATGAGTGAGATTATCCTAAATGAATGATTGTTAGTGATTTGTTCATTGATTTTCCATATGTGTTCCGTCATCTTGGCATACTGAGAGAGTCAGTGATGAAGGGAGAGCCTCTTCTTCAGCTGTTGACTGAAAAGGTAAAGGGGATTCGAGAGAATATCCAGCTGTTCAGTCTTTCAGAAGCAGATGCCAGAATTAGGCTTCCTCCCTCCCTTTTTGATGAGAGGGCATCACAACAAATCCAGAATCATATGTTGTTCATTGAGGAGATGAAAGTGGCAGAAGTGGATCTGAAGCAGCAAATGACAATTCTTCAACAAATGGCTGCAAACGATAGTCATGTACGCAGTGAGGTGTTGATTCGAGATTGTCGAGCTAGCTCGGCCGATCTATATACCAAGTCCTATACCTTCCTTCAACCTTTCATTGATAAAGTGAGATCATCTGGAAATGTGTTTGCTTCTCGGATCCAACAATTCAGAAGTGTGATGAATGTATTGAATCAGATCGTAAATAGTACTCCTTCTCTAAAGGAGCGACAACGAGTATTCAGCTTCATTCACAACAGTTTTGATTTGTTTGAGACAGTTGCAAAAACAACAATTCATTTGAGAAGTCAATATGAGCAGAGTCTCGATAAAGTAACTCAGTATGAAACAAAAATGAGAACGATTATCGAGAAAAGGCAAGCTATCAGAGCTCGACTGGATGCTGCTTATCAGGACAAATTGAATAGTGCGAATGCTGTCTGTTGCCCATATTGTCATGCCTCAGTCCCTAAGGGAGAGACGAATTGTTTATTGTGTGGGAAAATGTTGGAGCAATTAAGTGTTTATCAAACATACGATCGTTTTCGATTAGATTTTCTTGTTCCTTTCCTTCTCTTCGATCCTTGCTTTCCTTTAGAACTCGTCACACGATCTATAGCAATGTCATCTTGAGCATGCTGCATTGTGGATACTCGAGCCCATTCTGTCTTACACCAATTCCATACAAACTCCATCAACCATACTACTGCAAACACAATTCGACCTAATAGAGATCGACTCTATTCATCACTCCTCCTTCCCTTTTCCCACCATATTTCGTGCTATGGCTTGTGTGTTGCTGTACATTCGATTTACAGGCTTCTCATATTTATCTTCGATCTGGTTCAGAATATCTCTCTGACGCTTCTCAAACTGATTACAAAACTCCTAGAAATGAAACCTTCCACTCTCTTCCACCTTTCGCATCTGCGAAAGTTCTGATACTTGGAGATTCTGGATATATTCTTGCTCCATTCCTTCCATCATCTAATCTTCAGATCTCTCGCTTCCATACACGCAATTCTTCTGTTTGTTGCTTCTGCATGTCACAGTACTCATAGAACAACTGATTGACCTCCGATCGCTACTTATTATCTCTGAAATCAAAACTTACCAGCTGTCGAATCGTTAGTTCATTCTCTCTTCTCTCCACTTCCAATCGCTGATACTCTTGACGCTCTGTATGAGTCAGCACTGCTTGTTCATACTGCCGCTTCTCGGCATCCTACATGTTTCTATCTCTATCAACGTCTACAACCAATTCATCAATGTTTCTGGATATTGGTGATGGGATATCCTGAAAGATGGGTTTCATATCTTCCGAAGTGAAATGCTCGCGCTCTGAACGTATATCTGAACGAGAAGAAAGAGAACTCCGGTTCTTCTTTGGAGATTCCAGGTCAACAGGAGAAAACATCCGCTGAAGATAGGGACCACTCCGATTCTCATTCTTCATTAGCGATGAATGAAAAGCAAGTGGATGGTCGTTCGTAGGCCGAATTCCCTTCACAGTTGACATAGGCTAGAATCACATCAAATCCACAATTTGTACACGTTTCTGAACAGACGTTCGGGGTTCATTAAATTCACTCTTGTTCTAGTCGTAAACAGGAAGATAGAAATCAACATCAAATGGAGTCAATCGAGAAGTGAATGAACGATGAACAGAGACGTCACTCTCATCTTCTGAGTAAGATCTGACAGAGGAATCTACACTATCAACAGCTATTGCATTCCTTACCAGTATAGGTCTCTTCGTCTTCTGACAGTCGGACCGAAGCACTGTCATCCGAATATTCACTTGCTCCTTCAAAATCCTCATCCTTATCCGATAAGGAGTAATCACCCGTTTCGTTTGATGATGTATTAGCTTCTGGAATTGTTCCCAAGGAAAGGTATGACATCAACTAATTGTCTCGTCAAATTCAAATTCAGTTCACAGACGCACAATTCGATCAAAAACGAACTCAACACCAAAGTAATGTTGAAATTGAGAAGAACGAAAGGTAAACGTTTGATTTGATTGGATGAACAGTTTAGATATCCAGTGCTTGAACCGTAATGAGCCATATTCTTTATCAAAACTAAATCAGTACCAATGTATGCTAGTATACCTATCAAATCGACAAACAAGACTGATATATCAGGGCCTCTTCTCAAGTATGGTAAGTCAACTCTAACTGTTGTAAGGATCTTTCATCGTATTTGACCTAGGAAAGCTACGGTAATCTAAAGCAACTTATGACTGCTATTGAGGAAAACCGCAAAATGGTGCAGATGATGAAGAGATATACTTCCGATGATGACATCACATCAGCAACAACCTATTATACGTACGTAAAGCAGATCATTGGCGCTTTCCCAGTGTCAGAAGAGAAAGTTAGAACTCAGGTTAAAGTTGATTTATAGCCTGTAGGAATATCGGTGAAGTGGTACGACATCAATGGAAAGAATGGCGTTAGCACCTATAACCTGAACTATGAACTTGGAAGTGTAATGTTTTGTCTCGGAGCTCTCCATTCTCAAGCTGCTTATGGTTACATTTCTGTTCATACTTGCTGCATATTATGATACATAGAAGAGTAACTCCTTGGAGAATGTTCAGCAGTGCATCAACGAATACAAGGAAGCTGCTTCCTGTTTTGCCTATATTCGTCAGCACATTTCGCAATCATTCTCCACTGTCCAGGTGAGTTGGGATATGACAGATAATGCCTTGTTGGGTGTATGAGTATTGGTCGAATTCAATGTAGTTTGAGAATTACACGCATGGTATGGAGCAGTTGGCTGTAATGAAGAAGGCTGAACTCTCTGGAACCAAACCCTATGCAATGGCTGTGATTATGTTTGGTTGCAAGAAGATGTTCCTTGATGCTGCATCTGCTTTCAATAACTGTGGATCCAGTGGGTTCAATCTCGCACAGCGTTGTAATGTTGGAATTCGAGGCAAGGTTCATTGTAGATTCTGGCTTCGCTCAGCGAGATTCGGGGTTATTTGTGCCTGGTCGAGAACTATGAGGCGAACATCGAAGTAGATCAGAACTGTGGTCTGGCAATGGGTATGGTCTCTGAGTGCAAGGTGAGGTAGTGAAGGAGAGATTGATATGTAGCGACTAATTGGAGACGTGAATAACAAATATGGTCGCTCGTTGACTCCTGAACTCCGTCAAGAGATCGATTCGCTGCAATCAACCATAAATACGAAGTATACGAGTGTAATGCGAATGAATCGAATCTATGTGAGTCTGCTAATGAGGACTGATTGCTAGTTGCAAATGGAAGCAAAGAAGGAATCGTTTCCTATTGTGGATGGTCGTATTCTTCATCCTCTAGGAGAGCCTAATATCCCTGCAATCACAGAAGACGCATTCCGAGGTATGGTTTCGATTAGGGTAGAAGTTCAAGAGATATGTGAGAATAGGTTACCCAAGCACTGGAGCGTTATCATGAATTTGTGGAGACTGAGCTATCGAAAGGAATATCCGAACTTGAGACATATAATCAGGAATTGAAGGAAAAGAAAGAATCGTTGCATATTGAAGATGTGGTAGGAGAGAGAATGAGAATTGAGATTAGCTGAATGCTGCTCAGGTCACTCAAGGTCTTCCTGAAGAGATATGGGAGAAGATCCAGGGAATACAGAATAATGAAGGTGTGCCTGGCTTATCCAGTAAGGTTGAGGGTATGCAGAAGATGTCTGCTGAGCTGAATAAGGTACTCTCGCAGATCCAAGTGGAGGCGCAACACTTGCATGTGGATTCTATTGCACAACAAGCTGCCTCATATCTGTCAACTCTCGACCAAGCCAAGTCAGGTGAGATGCGTGTGAATGAAGCAATGCAGAAGGTGATGGATGCTCGTTTATATTTGCAGGGAACACGAGAGCAGATTGAATCACAACTGCCTAAGGGTGAACTCACAGGCCAATCAGCAATAGCTTTGGATGATGTGCGTCGTGCTGCCTCCGACATTGATCGTGTGCTGAATGAGAGGGCTGCCAAAGTCGATGATATTGTGAACATGGCAAAGGAGGATACGAAGGTTCGTGATGAGTTGATTCGAGAAGGACAGGGCTGTGATGAACGTGGACTGTTCGTGCGAGGCTTTTCGCCTATTGCTGAGAAGTTGCGGGAACTGAAATTGAGTATGGATTGTCAGGATGGCTATGTGAATGCTCTGCAGGCCAAAGTAGATGCCTTTAACGTGGTGCGTATGAATGATCCTCTGGTGTCGCAACGACAGACGGTATTTGAAAGTATCACGCAGGCATTGAAGAGTTTTGAGGAGGCAAGCTCGTTTATCAAAGAAGGAATGACTTTTTATGATAAGTTGAAGCAACTTGTTGATCAGTTACGGAGCTCCTTTGAGAGCGAGAAGATTAAGGCACAAACATTCCAGCAGCCTGTTCCTCCTCAATATCAACAGCAGTCCTTCACACCTCAGCCTTCTTATCCAGCGCCGTATCCAAATCAGGGACAACCACCCTATGGTTCCTATCAACCTGCTCAGTATCAACCGCCTCAGTATCAACCACCTCAGTATCAGGCTCCTCAACAACCCCAATATCAGCAACCCTACCAGCAACCCTATCAACAACCCTATCAACAACCATATGAGGGTGGATACAATCCTATGCCGCAGAATTACTATTCTCAAGCAGGAAAGACTTGCCGAGTCTGCGGTAGCTTGAACCAAGGTAGCATGACAAATTGTGTGACGTGTGGTAAGCCTTTGTAATTTTGTTGTCTGTTTGTTGGAAAGCAGAATTGGATGTGCTGAGATGAGCACCGATCAAAGCTTTGCTTGACATGCAACGACATTCCAGAAAAAGGGAAACAGGGGGTTTTCGCAATTCTCTCCAGTTTCCCCGTTTCTTTTTCCTGCCAATACTACTTTGATAGCGATCCAATACCGTAGGCTTTCACCCAAAGTGGTATTTTATCATGCCTAGAATCCCAATAATGGAACAAACAACTTCAAATCAAGAGGATAGCTTCAACATCATCGTGAAGGGACCCAAAGGAGAGGTTGTATCTCTCACCGCCTCTTCTTTTGATTCTGCCACTTCCCTGCGGGAGAGACTCCTGTCTTATTACAGTCTTGCTCCTTATTCCTGTTATCACTTCGAGGTCGACATGAAACCAGGAAGAAAGCAAATCGATAGTGTTGCTGAGTTTAGCAATTATGATTTCATCAAGGAAGGAACTGTCTTTTACCTGGTGTGCGATCAATACAATACCTTGGCTGCTCGTGAGCACATAAAGCAGACTATTGCTAGTGTGAGTGGAAACCTTCCACTGATTGGTCTTCTCCTCAAGAAACAGGACGATGAGCTGCCTGAGTCCCTTGTTACTTTCTATAAGCTTGCTTCAGAAGCGAAGAAAGATACTCCTGTGGATCTGAGTACTCAGTTGAAGGAATGCTACTTTGACAAAGAAACAATTGAAAAGGACCAGAGTTTGAAGAGTGAAATATCCAAGCCCACGTTCCCTGTGATGTTCAACCCCGAGTCGTTCAATGCTACCCAAAGTTTGCTTTCAGAGAAGAAGCAGCAGCCTCTTCAGAGTTTCATGATGTCTGCTTATAACCCACCTTGCAGCAACCGCCAGCTGGTTGGAGATTTGCTATATGTTCGAGTATGCGAGTGGGTGTGTTATAAGCAGTAGGTGATGACAAACGAGGGTGAGGTTCTTCACGTTACTTGCAGTATGAATGGTTTCTTTGTGAATGAGTCTACCGATTCTGACTTCAATGCTGCCATTAGCACTAAGTTCCCTGCTATCTACCCTACTCTCATCCACTTGTTCATTGCCGTCTCTCCTTGCTTTGCTGACTGGTATGCAAAGCGTGTACAGGAGGGAGATCAGATGGAGAAGATCCGTCTGGAGGATATTCTGTGTACGCTGCGTCCTATGCCCAGCTCCAATGTGGCTTCCAACACATGGTTCGGAACCCCTCGTTCTGCTGCCGATATCCATGACTTATTCACTCATGCAGAGACGATTCTTGAGGAGGAAGAGATTCCATACCTGTCAGCAGATGTACAGGCTCATCGTGAATGGCTTACCGAGTACGTAGGAGCGAGTACACTGACCGATGATGAGAACATGGCTCTGTTCTATGCGATTAGTAAAGAGAATGAGTTTGCTGAGGCTGCAAAGCGTGGTACGATGAAGATTGTGGATGGTAAGGATGAGAGGAGGGAATGAGTGATAGAGTCTGTGGCCCCTCTGCTTCTGGATACCTCGAAGGATACTTATCTAGTGGATGATATCACATTCACCCGTGTACCTATTGAGAAGGAAGGTGGCGTAAGTCGTGCGATGGCCAATTACCAGGTGTTGGTGAGTTTTGACTGCTTACTGTGACTGATAGAGTGCCAGTCAGATCAACTCTGCTCATGTCAAACAACTCTACACTCCACTCGTGGCTGTGGTTGATTATAAGGGTAATCGTTTCCTTGCTCAGACACCTGTTCCTGGTCTGATGGAAGTAGGTCAGAAGAGGTAGGATGATTGATAGCGACCCACGGCTTCTCTGCTCCTGAGTGGTTCTGTGGATGGATGTGCCACAATCTACAAGGATGAGCGTGTCCAGCCCCAGCTTGCCGAACTCGCCGAGAAACTGCACTGGGAGGAGTCTCCTTTGCATGTCAGTGCTACCGAAGCCGCCAAGACGTCTGAAGAGTCAACGATTACTGCCCCAGCTGTGAGCAAGCCTCTGGAGGTGAAGGAGGGAACACCGGTTTCATTCTTGGGTCCTGCGGATGGAAAGTTACTACGTGGTGTGGATGGCAACGTGTACGCTGTGGACTTCCTGCGTAGCCAGCCTGTGGACACCTACTGGATTCAGGAGGAGGTGAAGCGGGGTAGTCAGAGTTCCATTCAGGCCCTGCTGCGACCGGAGTTGGTGGAGCAACTGTTGCTGCGTCGTGCCGAATCAGAAGCGAGAGCCAAGGCGATCCGTGAGATGCTGGAAAAGAGAGAGAAGGGCGAGAAGACCGAAGGATTGACAGATGAACAGTGCCAAGACCTAAAGAAGCAGGCTGAGTTGCTGGAGGAGTCAGGTAGGATTAGAGAGACATCTTAATTGTTAGTGAAGGTGGTCCCCACCAAGTTCGATGTGAATGTGTTCACTCCCTATAGTGCCACCACGCTAGCTGCACAGACAGATGACAATGCCAACACGGATCATGAGAGTGGTGTGCTGATGCTGGGTAACTTCCTGGTGGGTCAGGTTCTCCCCACATTGCACGAGCAACTTCTCTCTTTGCCTCTGAACAACCAGGATGGAAGTAAGCTTGTCCAGCTCCTGCACTCCTCTGGTGTGAATGTGCGTTACCTGGGTCTGTTGGCAGGTCTCTGTTTCAACAAGTCGCTAGCTGAGACATCCCGTGTGGACATGCAGATCTTGCGTGCCTGTGAGACTGAAATGGTGGCTCGAGCTGCCAAGCACTATATAAACTATCTCCTGGCGGATCCTGTACTAGCTGCGGCACCGGGATATGCTGTTGCTGCTGTGTTGAACGCTCTGATGGAAGTCACTCCTGATACCGATATTGCTTTGGAAGGCATACGGAAGACACGCAAGGGAAAGACTGCACCAAAGGTCCCAACTGCGATTGCTCGTGTGCTCGCTGAGAATGGGGTGAGTGGTGTAGGTGTTTGGAATTCAGTCCGAACGATGGTGGATCATCATTTCCACTATAAGCTGCGTGTCTGGAGTGAGACACCTGAGAAGGAGTATGGTCCTGTGCAGTGTGATCGTGTGGTATTGCTGCGTCGTATTTGCATCATGCTGGGTGTGCGTCTCCAGGCTCGTTCTTACGACATGGAAGCTGTGTGTGTGTTTACTCCAAACGACATCGAGGCATTTTCACCTCGCGTGAAGCATGTCCACACCTCATTACTGGATGACACGCTTATGACTGTCTTCAGCGAAGCTGCAGCCTGTCTGCAGCAGGGAGAACTTACTGCTGCCTTTGTTTATTGCCGACAGGTCGTTCTGACTGCTGTGTCAGCGTGCCATCTCCTCCATCCACTGATCCCTCGCGCTCTTACAACCATGTCAACGGTAGCCTTTGTGCTGAAGGACTATGTGACTGCTGTCAAGTATGGCCGTCTAGCTCTCTCCTGCTCAGATCGTGTCTTCGGACCAGACTCGATTGAAGTGGCCATTTGTCATACTCAGCTTTCGGATGCGTTACGCCGTGCTGGTGGTTTACATGAATCCATCATGCATTACAAGGCCGCGTTGGATATCTATCTGATGGCTTGTGGTGACCACAGTGAGGAGATTGGAGATGTGTATGCTTCTCTGGGTTTGTTGTACCAGGAGCTTGTGTTCAACGACAAGGCTATATCTTGTCTGGAGATTGCTCTTCAGAAGATCAGCAAGGAGCATCCTGATTACGAGAAGGTGATTCAAGGTTTGACACAGTGCTATGCGTAGGATTGATGATTCGATGTGAGATGTAGGTTGACAGGCAATTGGACGAATGCACTGAAGTATGAGCAGATGGTTCTCGAGATATTAAAGAAGAAGGAAAAGAAGGATGAGAAGGCAATTGAGGCTAGCGAGAAGAAGGTGAAGGAATACAACACGAAGATGATGATGCAGATGTCTATGAGAAGTATTCTGGGTTTGTGTGTTTGTTTAGCAGTAATTTCTATGTTTCCAGGACTTTACTATGTGGTATTGCTTTCTGTAGTCCTGCTACTGTCTTGTTGCATCCGCTACATGGAAAAAGGTGTTTTGGTAGGGAACAGCTGGAATGAACAACAGAGTTCTCCGAATCATGGAGACGAGTCACAATATGATGTAGAAGACCAATACGGTACGTTCTGGGATGGTATAATCATATTTAGATCAGTTTAGGTAGTCGGTGTGGAATAGAGTTTATAGATAGATTGCTTTTAGAGGAGTCTCGGAAGGATGTCCCTCCTCAGTACTGGGTGGAGGGAGAAGAACAGGAACAAGTACAACTCCTAATGCAACATGGTCGGCCATACAGATACCGGAAAGCTAAACTACGGACTTATTATAATATTCCATTTGGATATCCGTTCGAGGTCCTCCAGGAACCTCTCTTTGATTTTGTGAAACCTTACACATTTTTAACCCTGATGTTGAGTCAGGCATGTGATTTTAAATTGCGGAGTATTGTACGGAACCATACTCAACATCTGCGAACCCGATTTAGTGTATATTCTATTTTTGTTCTTGGTAATGCCGTTCCATCTTGTAATGATGCCATTGCAGAGGAAAATGCTATCAATGGAGACATCCTTCAGTTCAATCACCTAGACAGTTACAACAACATCACACTATCTGTTCTTTTTGCATTTCACTATATTCATAACATGAGTCTTCCTGTCAGGTATGTTTTCAAGACTGATTCGGATTGTGTTGTGAACTACCCACGACTAATCGAGTTACTCGATACAATATCAGAAGAGCAGAAACAGAACTTGTACATGGGGCTCTGTGATAAGGGTAAGAACTACAATACGATGGATGTATCAAGAAAGAATTATGTCCCAAAATCACTAGTTCAGGGTGACACTTACATTCCATATTATGTGACAGGGGGTGGGTACGTTATTTCGTATGAATTGTTACCCAAACTCCTTGTGGGAATCAGTCACTTGCCTTTTATTGGTCATAATGAAGATGTAAATGTGGGTCGAGGAATGACTTTGGTGAAGATCCCATGTATCGATGCCAAAACAGTTTGGATTTCTCGAAATGGTTGTTTTTCAAAGACAGAGTGTCTGAAGCGGGTGATCATGCATCCTTGGATGGATATCTCAGAGGTTCCCAGGTTTTATTCTTATCTCTTCGAATCTTCTGTTTGTAACAAACAATACACTGGGAATCGGTTGAGAATCCGGAATAGATAACTACGAGAGAACGAAAGATCGAATCCTACTAGTAAACGGAATCGTGCAACACTCTAGAAACGGAGATTTCTTCACACTCAGTAGTCTGTTCATCATTCTACTCACTCACACTTACCGTGCTCCCTGGGGAGTACGAGCCAGTAACAACTGTGTGGTCACGGAGTGCCACCAGATTGACCCCAACATTGGCTGCACGACCGATTGATAATTTAGAATCGCTTCCGGAGCATCACTAGTATAACTGGTGATATGGTTCGTGACAAGAGTCTATGTGAGATCTCATACGAAACGATACAGCCACATGGTTTGCTATAGTCACTGAGGAGATTTGGTTAATAAGCTTGGTTATGATTTCATATCGCTTTAACATGTCTGTCATCTCACGCAAATAGTAGGTAATCGAATCAATCACTATGAGCCGAACATCAGGATGAACTTTGAGAAAAGAGGGAATCTGTTGAATGACATCAAGAAACTCTTGTTGTGATTGCGGCTTATACACAAATATGTTCTCTAGAGTACAATAGATGTTGTGGATAGTGTCCACATATTCTTTCTGACGAGAAGCATTGAATGTATTCTCTGTGTCAACGAAGCTATGAGTCAGCTATCCAAAAGGAAAATACATGGCTTTTGACTGAGAGTAGAGAGTATTATACCGTTGAACAGTAGCACAGAGCAACATACACATCTGGGTTTTCCCTGTAGCTCCTCGTCCACAGACTTCGGTGACTGTTCCACATTTCAAACCACCACCAATAACGGAATCCACCCCCTGACATCCCGTGGCAATATCTTTCCAAATTGACTGGGTGAATCGTTTCTCATCGAAAGCTGTATGAAATACTGCGTTCTTCCTCCTCCTCTCTTCAACATAGGCTTGAATGCACTGTTTGTCGCTTGTTGACAAGAATAGAGCATTATCGATGGATTCTAATAGTTTTTCAACTTCCTGATATGTTGAGATTCCTGCCTCAGCAAGCTTCTCTGCCATTGTCACTACAACTCTGACACTTCGTACTTAATAACTCATCTGGAAATGGTAGACAAGTGATAGGCCTTGATAAAGCCCGATTCATCTTCAAGAGAAGAAAAGAATGTCACTATTGTTTTAATTTTCAATACTCTAATGGTGACTCTTTTCTATAAGTTGCAGAAAACCAAATCCATTGATATTGAAAACCCAACAAGGGACTCTGTCCTCTCTTGGATCTCTGTGAGTTATTTCGATTCTATTATAATATGCATAGTCGTCTGAAGGCATTCCTAAATGCGAATTGCGCTTATTCTTGAATGGACACCAAGTCGACTCTGATAGTGTTATTTATCCGAATTGCACAATCAATGTATGTCTCCGATTATGTGGAGGAAAAGGAGGGTACGAAAAGAATGACTACTATGAGTGATTAGTTTTGGTAATATGCTGAAGAAACGAGCTAGAGTTACCAATCCAAATGCAACCCTTGATTTCAGTTATTGTCGAGATTTGAATGGACGACGGTAGAGATAATTGCTATTTGTAAATTGTAGTATGTTGTATGTAAATGCAGAGGTTGCGATTAAAAAATGGAAGGAACGACTAAACAAATTGGAAGAGTTGAAAGCTACCAATCCGAATGCTACTTTGTTATCTTTGAATAGCAATGTGATACATAGAGCTGATGTCGAAATGGATGCTCCTAAGGCAGGTGTTTATGGTTGGTATTGTGATGTACCTGGCTGGTAAGAAATCAAAGTATACATAACTCCTAGGGCAGAAGGAGTGAAACGATCACGAAGCACATATTTACGTGAACAGAAGAAGCAGAAGATGTGTGATCGCTGGTGGAAAGCTCATCAAGGCAAGGGTAAGTGTTGGGAGGAAATGCAATGTAGTGCCTCCGAATGCTGACAAACATTGGGGTTGTCCTCGACGTGATCAGTGTGACTTCGCTCATGGGATTGATGAGTTGACAGGAGAAGGGAAAGCGGCCTTTCTACGGGAGCAGGAACAGTTGAAGAAGGAGGCAGAGAAGCAAGCAATCGAATCATACATCAGTTATCAGAACATGGCAGACGATGCGATGAAAGCTGTTGAAGTTGGTCTTCAACTAAAGAAGAAAGAGAAGAAGAAGGAGAAGCGCTCGTTTCTCCCACTGGATCTGGATGAGGAGTTTGGGAAGCCGACCAAGATGGCAAAGACAGAAAAGCGGACTGGAACCTCATCACACGTAGCTGTGGCCTCTAACAGTGGTGAGGAGTTTGCTTCACGTCTTTCGCTGTTGAGTGGACAGGCAATTCGGCAGGATGATGGAATTGTGATGGGTGAGAGAACAGGTATGAGGTGATGTGTAGCGGAGTCCACCTTCCCATCAATCCGTCTGGGGCATATTGCGGTAGTAACAGGCTGTTATTACTATGAGCTGTATGTGTTAACGGAGGGGCTGGTGCAAGCAGGATGGTGTGGCCAGGACCACGGTTGTGATGAATCTCAGGAGAATGGCGTGGGTGACAGCGAGAACAGCTGGAGTTTTGGTACGAATGAGGATAGGTTATCATGAGCAGACACAGCTCGAGGGAAGAAGTGGCATGGTGATGAAGGATGTGATTACGGGGAAATCTGTCATCCAGGTGATGTCCTCGGAGTTTTATTCAATGCTGACAAGAAGATGTTGAGCTACTCCAAAAATGGGAAAGATTTGGGCATCGCTTTTGAGTAAGGTTGAGAGAAGGAATTCATCGATAGAAATATGAACAGTTTAGGAGGTCTATTTCCTGTGGTTAGTCTAGAGAAGGAAGAAGCTGTATTAGTGAATCTTGGTCAATTCCACTTTGAGTAAGAGTGTTTAATATATGTGTGATGAAAAGATATGAACCAATGGAGAAAGCAACATCCGTCTGGGAATTTGCTAAGAAAGTCAAAATGTAACCTTAAGTGTTTGTTCACAAACAAATATGAGGATTGAAATGATACAGTACGATAAATATCACAAATTGATCAAGAGATCAGTGTTGGCATGCATGAACAGTGGTAGCGATGTACAATTGATAGGATCCAACATAATGGAAAAGAGCCGCAATTACAATACATACATGGAATATCTGGTGTGAAGCCAACTATACTTCAGACATGCCTTCCAGTCCTACCACGTAATCAAAGTATCCAGGATAATATTTCTCAGGAACTCTTGACCCGTAGAAATAGGCTCCAATAATGTAGGTACTTCCCATTCCTACAACATACCATGTCATGGAGGTGAAGATGGGATTATTGAACCTATCGAGGATATAAAGATGAATTAGAGCAATCACTGCATAGCAGGCGACCGCAGTGAAACAGATCGAACGAACGGATCGATACTTAGGTTGACTATGTGTAAGTATGGAAGAACTGAAATACCGGAATTTCGGAGTGGCTAAAACACAAACCGTAAGAACATTAATGGTAATCACAGCTGTCAGGTGGAAACGGAGATAAGAAGGATAACAATAAAATGAATAATAAATGACAGGAACATAAGACCCACAAATCAGAATACAAATACCAGAATAATCGAGTGTTTGAAGAATATCCTTCCATTTTCGGCTCACACAGAGGAAGTTATGAAATATAGCACTTCCAGCAAGGCAGCGAATCGCACACAACACAAAGATTGTGATTGGCCAACGAGGAACAGTCGGACTGCCTGCACGAAAGTTGGCTACTTCTTCAGTAAGTGCTTCTAAAAAAGAAGAAAAGTGTAAAGAGGTCGTTCCAATAGGCTCCGCTGGAAGACTATAAGTCAAGAAGAGAAGATAAATGAAAATAATTGCACCGACTACATGTGTCCACACATTCATCGTTTCATTCGTACTACGACCCATACTACGAATCAATTTCCATCCCGACACCAACCTCTTTACTGCATCCCAAAACGATAGTTGGGAACGGTAACCACGATAAATATACTCATTATCTTGCATCCACCATAACGATCCTTCGAGATTCTCTTGATACATATCCACAGCCTTCGAGATTCCCTTATTCTCAAGAGGCAACTTGTCTGCTTCCTCCACGTCGATCATCCCTACAAATACCTTCTGTACAATGAGAACTATAAGTGATTAAGGTGACCAAAATGGTCCAGATAATTGGAACGCGAAGATTCGTGGATAAACAAACATGATCACTTCCTAATGAACTGCACATGGCGTATTAAACCGATTGACAAATAACTGATAAGATCCAACAAAATGGAAAAGAGCAGCGATCACAATGCATACATGGAAAAGTTGGTGTGATGATAGCTAGAATGAAATATAAATGATATTACCTACCACATAATCGAAGTATCCAGGGAAGTATTTCTCAGGAATACGCGAACCATACAGGAAGGCTCCGAGGATATAAGTCGCTCCCATTCCAAGAATGTACCAGAAGGAGATAGTGAAAAGAGGATTATTCAATCCGTCCAAAATGTAGAGATGACCTAGCGCAATGAAAGCATAGCACGCTACCAGAGTGAAGGAGCGAGCTCGAATAGGTCGATATTCTGGCTGTCTAGAGATGAAAGAGGAGACTGAAAGATACCTAAATTTGGGAGTGGCCATCACACAGACATTACAGACATTAATGAAGATAACGATAGACAAATGAATCCAAAGTGCCTTAGGATAGCAATAGAAAGCATAGTAGATGATAGGAACATATGAACCCGAGATCAGAATACAGATTCCACAGTAGTCGATAGTCTGAAGAACATTAGAGACAATGAAGCTGGTGCAGTAGTACTGGTGATAGATGGCACTGCCGCCCAGACACCAGATAGCACAGCCGAGAAAGACGATAATAGGCCACCGAGGGATGTGACCCACGACCTGGTGGTTCATCTCGGTAAGGTCAGATTCGAGTACCTCGGCAATATCAGCAGACTTCCGTGCATACAGAGCCGCCGAGGAATCCGGGTTGGACTGGAGCCACGAAAGAAGACTAGAATAGAGGCTGCGAAGCGAGTTCATGACTGCGGAAACCGCCTCAGCTGGGAAACTATAGATGCTGTTGTTGTTATACCAGGAAAAGAAGGAAGATGACGTTTCAGTCAGATTCTTCACAGTTTCTGGTTCTCCTGTAGAAGATAAATAAAACAGTAAACTAGAAAACTCTTCGGCAATGCTCTCGTCTCGTGACAGAGCATTTACACACGAAGAATTCACATGAGAATGGTCATTCACAAGGTCTGTATAGTTCATCGATGTACATTGCACAGCCTTATTTGCTAACACAACGTCTTTGCGAATCGTAAATAAGTTTTCAACGGGAATGGCATAAGTGAGGTAAATAAGAAAAATAAACAGAGAGGCACCTACATAATGTGTCCAGATATTCATTGTCTCGTTTGTACTGCGGAAGGCACTACTAATCACAACAGCGATGTAATAATACCTCTTAAATGTCTCCCAAAATGTTAGCTGGGTTCGATATCCTCGATAAAGGTAATCATTATCCTGTAGCCACCATAACGGTCCATCAAGGTCTTCCTTATACATATCTACCCCGTGCGGAACCGATTTAACCAGCAAACTATCTTCATTGTTCACAACAGCACTCATTATAGACTGTTCAATCCTTTTCTATCATCCGAATGAAGGTGCGAATACCACGGGAAACGTACGTGAATCCAAAAATGACGCTCGTAGAGGACAGACGAAGAAATAAAATATAGTGGGAGCGAATATATGGTGATTTGAAACAAACGGAATTACAAATTAATGTTTGGGACTGGATGGAGCACTTAGTTATAGGATGGGATTCAAAAACTCAATAATCTTGTCCGAACTGGTGATGGTGACATGGGTAATTCTATTGGAGTTTCTTTATCATTAGATCAGGTAGAAGCAATTCGAGAGTGTGAACGAAGTTTGGATGAATTACTAAAGAAGGTTAGAAAGCATCTTCACGTTCATGGAATAGTATCAGGCTCTCTTGAAGGAGATGGAGTTGGCATCAGAGAATGGAAGTTCACAAAAGTATCAGACTGTATGCACAGTTGGTTTTTGTCTGAAGTATAATGGATAGCGATTCCACGACGTATATAAGGAATTCTCAAATAGTTATAGATTAGCGAAAGTTTGAGCTGAAGATAAAGGTGAAATCTAGATAAATGCATCAAGAAAGACCACTCGTATTGAACTTTTTGCAGGTCATGCTGATGAAGAGTAGGTTACAAAGTGCTGGTAAGATTGTAGTAACTCGGCAGATTCTGAAACGCAATCCCTTTTAAAAGAAATGAGAGCTTCTACCAATTCGCTTCGTATGGCTGACAGTTATTTAGAGTAGAGACGAATCTGGACTTGAGATATAGAGTTGCATTGAGTTCCCAGGAGAATCTTCGTCAGCAAAATCAACGTCTCCAGAAGAGCCGAAACTCAATGGCAACAATAGGTAGTCGTTTTCCTTTGATTCAATCTCTCTCAAACTCAATCCGCAATAAGAGACTGTGCGATAAGTGAGTTCGAAGCATGTTCCTAAGAAGTAGTATTATCACCGCTGTCTTCATTGCAATTTGTGTTTTTTTCTGCATCTGGTATGCGTTCCATTAGTACTTTTCATTGTTTGTTGTACAACCATTATTGTGATAAAACCGTGATTGTTCATTAACTCATATCTGTTTGATTCAGGATCAAGTTCTATTTGCTGTTCTCGTCGGAAGTGTTCCTCTAAGACGTTATAGCGTGTACAAATTAAAATTACTGTAAGAAGAGTAGATATAACCCATTTCAACAGAAAGTCATTAGAAAAGTGAAACCTCTTCATCAGATTGATTGATTAGGGTTATGAACCAAAAGAAGAATATAGAAAAGGAAACTCGCAAGTGAGTGTTCTATAGTTACTATTCATATGTAGACCTCATCCAAAACCTCAGGTATGCTATCGTTTCATCATTCAGGGATAGACTGCGAAAAGCAAGCAAACAGTGAAGAGTCGAGGAGGAAAAGGAGGTCCAAAAAACCGCGCACCTCAACGTCCAAATACGAATTCAGATGAACGAAAAGGTGCAGAGAATCCTTCAACTCCATCTGCATCCGTTCGACTCCGTCAGAAAGATGTGCGACATAAAAGAGGAAATGCAAAACCTGTTAAGAATTCCACGGCTGAACCAAATTGTCCTGGAATCTTCGATTTACTGCGAGAGAGTCGTTAATGAGTCATGAAATGATTCGTAGATGCACCAGAAGAAAAACAGGTGGCTTTCATGGATCCTGCGATCATCGACGAAGTTGTCGCTGCTCCTGTATATTTCGTTTTGTTTTATTCATGTAGATGAAAACAGGTTTATTAGATACATTGGAAGAACAATCAAACGAAAAGACACTGTTATATGTTTCTTTCCTCCTAGAGATTGATGTGTAGACGATTTCGGAACTATTGGCAATTCGAGACACGATGATTAAAGTGGGTTACAATTCGTATTCGATGGTTGACGCCTCTCAATTGAATTTTGTGCGTTATTTGATTTATAATACCTCAGAAGAAGAAGAAGAAAAGATCGAGTGGGACATGCCTGATGCCAATGACATAGGAGATATGGATCTCTCGGTATTGGAAAAGTGAGATAGTTATCTGTAGAGGCCGTTAGAGAGAACTGAACGAGAGGACGAGCTTCACTCCATTGTTCACAAGTTCCGTTGTGGAGAAGAGGTTCACATTCCTGAAGAGCTAAAAGTGGATGTGATGAATGAGTTGTTCAATGATCTCCAACGAGTGCAACATGAGGAAACAATCACTCCAATGGAGGAAGTGGGTTGGACTGATCAGCCTGTTGTGGTGGTGTCTCCACATGAGAAGCCACAAGAGACAGAGGAGTTTGTAGACCCAGCAATCCTCCCTCTACAGGAGACTAATGAGCAGGAGGTATGTGCGGATAGGATTGAGCCAGTACCTAAATCTGCAGAAGAGAAACTCCAAGAGGCTTTCGTGGAGTGGATGGAGACACCAGAGGCTACTCAGTTTCTCGACACACTTACCTCCTCCAATCGCCGTGCTAAACCTAAAACACAGGGTCTCTTTTACAGACCTCTGTTCCCTAAAACTACAGGCAGCTTGATTCCACCTAAGCCTTTCTCCCACCCCCATTATAGACTCCAAAGTCCTGGTGGGGGACTATCGTTATTTGGTGAGCAGCCACAGCCGAACCAGTTCGATCTATTCTCTCCTAATGCTCCTATGAGAAATATGCGGAAGGATGAGCCGTCGATTCTCCAGATGGTGCGTGAGGACAAGGATCGAGCGGAGAAAGAAAAGATAAGAAAATATGCAGAAGAGAAGGAACGGAGACGGGCGGAGGCAGCTATAAAGGCAGAGGAGGCAAAAAAGAAACAGGGATCTCTTCCTGTTATGACTGTAAAGAAACCAAGTTTGGGTTTGAAGCCACGGTCGTTGATGTTGAAAAAGGGAAATAAGTCTTCTGTTTGTTAGAATAATGCCTTGAATTAGAGTCGATGGAAACGGTTATTAGTGAGAATGGGCACAGAGAATGAGAAACCGAATCCATTTGAACGTATTCAAGAATCATAGAATCAATTGGTATAAATGTATATTTGGTGAAAGATCACTTAATATCTAGAGTGTGCATCAATGGATACATTTGATATGATTATGACAGGAATCTTTTGGTTCCTTGTTGTTGTGTTCGTCGGTTATATGATTACTCATGGAATCCGATGTATTAAGGA
>JABLTK010155339.1_pt1 | contig 21962 bp, 14 predicted proteins | sample 7160131 | NCBI WGS metagenome assembly JABLTK01 (sample SAMN14651221, study PRJNA627086) | human gut metagenome | isolation source: feces | host: Homo sapiens
ACATCGCGTCCGCCAGCAGCATCGCCGCGAACAGCGCCTGCCGGATATCGTCAAAGCGCACGTCGCCGCGCACATCCGCATCGTTCAGCGCGCGATCCAATAAAAATTTTCCGCCCACCCGATCGCACATCGCGGCGTAGATGATAAAATCATCCGCGATATCCGAAACCTGCAGATACTGGCGAATCAGCAGTTCATCGCATTCGCCCGACGCGCGCATTATATCGGATAAATCCGTCCAGCTGCGCGGCGTAACGATGCGCATATCCTCCGCGCGGCACAGATCATCGGGGCGCAGACGCAGATAGCTGCGCACGCGCACATCCACATCGCGCGCCGCGGCGTAATCCTGCCATGCTTCCGCATCCGGATCGATGGAAATCAGGCGCAGGCGATCCATCGTAACGGGATCGAATTCGCGCGCGGATCGATTGTACCGCTCCGGATTGCCCGCGCACACGATCACCCAGCCATCGGGCACGCGGTATTCGCCGAAGCGTTTGCGCTGCAAAAGCTCCAGCATGGCGGGCAGCAGCGTTTCCGATACGCAATTGATCTCATCCAGAAATAGAATGCCGCGATCCTGCCCCGTGCGCTCCATATGCTGGTAAACGCCCGCGATGATTTCCGACATGGTGTATTCCGTTACGGTATATTCCTTACCCGCAAACGTGCGCTTGGAAAGTTCCGGCAGCCCGATGGCGCTCTGCCGCGTGTGGTGCGTCATCGTATAGCTGACGATGCCCACGCCCAGCCGCTGCGCCGCCTGATACACGATCGCCGTCTTGCCCACGCCGGGCGGGCCGTAGAGATAGATCGGCCGCTGCGATTCGATGGGAATCGCGTACATGCCGTCCCGCTTTTCCGTATACGCCGATACGGTTTTGATGATCTGTTCGATCGCCTGTTGAATGTTCATTGCATGCCTCAATATTCCATATATTCATCGCCCCGCGGCACGGGCGCATCGATCACCAGCCGCCGCACCCATGCGGGCACATCGATCGCATCGAACCGATGCTTCAGAAAAACAAACGTGGTTTCAAAATCCGGCGGCACGGACGGGAATATGCCGCGCCCATCGGAAAAAAACAGTACGCCGCGCAGACGGCGATGCGCATCCGTTTTCCGAAGCTCGGCGACGCGATCGAACACCGGCCGGAAATCCGTTCCCCCGCCGCCCACGATCGTCAGATCGCGGATGTACTGATCGAACTGATCCATGCTGGTAATCAGATCATCGCGCCGGATGCGCACATCGCATTGCAGTATGCGAAGATTGAACCTTCGGAAGAAAAGATCGTGTCCGGCGATGATATCGCGGGTCAGCGACAGAAAATGCTGCGTCAGCCCGCGCACGCAGGAGCCGGACGTATCGATGGCGATCACCAGCGAATCCAGCTTTTTCTCCTCGCGGTATTCCATCGGTTCGATCAGCGGAACATTTCCGTAATGTGAAAGCCCGTAGACGTACCACGAATACTGAAACGCATCCGGATCGCTGCGCGGGTTTTCGCGCACGCACGCATACCGATTCAGGTAGGAAACGAAATCCGAAGCATCGGCATTTTTCAACCGCGCGCGCCACACGGAAAACGCATCGTTCGTGCCCGCTTCTTCGCGCCTTCTGTGCAGAAGGCGCGCGCTCTGTTTCTGAAAATACGCCGAAGCGCTCCCCCCGCAGCCGCCGGCATGATCCGCATCCCGCGCCCGCTTCCACAGTGCGTGCGAATCCAGCGCCAGCAGATGGCGCAGCGCATTTTCGTTCTGCGCAAAGTAAGCGTCCGCGCGCAGCTTTTCCGCCAGCGCATCCGCGTCCGCCGCGCCCGCAAAACGCCTGCGCAGCTCATCAAAGCGCGCATCGCCGTGCATCGCGCATCGCTCCGGCGCGATATCCGAAAGAAAAAACGCCGCCAGCAGATCGCACGCCGCATCGCGCCACGGTTCGGACGCATATTTCCATACGTGCCCCAGCAGCGCGTGCGCGAGTATGTGCATCAGCGCATCCGCGATTCGCCCATCGGATTCATGCAGCGCGCCGTACACCCATGCATCGCCGATGTGAATCGTTTCGCCGTCAAACGCGGGCGGTTCCGCATTCGGCGCAATTTCGATCTTCATGCGATGCACGCTGCCCGCCAGATGCGGATGGCGCATACAGATCGCATCCTGCGCGATGGAAACGGCCTGCGCCGCCATGCGTTCATCCATGCGCCCCACCTCGCTTTACATTTTCTTTGACGGAACCGCGCCGCCATGCTATACTTTAGATATCACAGAATACGGAGGGTTCCACCCATGAAAGGTCTTTACGGCAAAAAAGGATTCATGATCGAGCTTCGCGATCGGGCGGACGTGCCCGTGACCGGACATATGGTGCGCATCCGCGTGCTGGCATGCGGCGTATGCGGCACCGATCTGCATTTTCTGCGCGATCTGGAAGCATTCACGCCGCTGGGGCATGAAATTTCCGCCGAAGTCGTTGAAATCGGTTCCGAGGTCACCCGCGTGAAAATCGGCGATCATGTGATCTGCGAAGATTCCACGATGTGCGGCTGCTGCGACGCATGCAAATCCGGTCAATCGCGCCTGTGCCGCAACGCGCTCACGCTGAACGATCAGCCCGGCATGTCCGATGAAATGGTGGTTCACGAAAACATGCTGAACGTCTATACCGGTATCGATCCCGTGACCGCGTCCATGACGGAGCCGCTGGCGGTCGCCATCCGCGGGATCAACAAGCTTTCGCTGCGCCCGATGGCGAACATCGCCATATTCGGCATGGGCGCGATCGGTCTGTTCGCCTGCGCCTACGCGCGTGCCATGGGCGCGGGTCACATTACGATGATCGCCCGCAGCCATGCGAGCGCCCGCAATCAGGCGGCGGCCGCCGCGGCATATGATCTGGGCGCGGACGACGTATGCTTCAGCGATGATCCCGAATACATTCGAAAGCTGCGCGATCGAACCCGCTACGAAGCCGCCGTGATCGCCGCGCCGCCCGCGGTCTGCCGCGATGCGATCGATCTGATCGATTACGGCGGATGCGCGCTGGCGATGGGCGTAACCTTCGGCGGCAACGCCTGCGCCACGCTGAACATCAGCGATATGGTGTTCAACAAAAAGCAGCTGCTTACATCGCTGGCGGAACCTGCGGTGAACTTCCCGCTCTCCATTGAACTGATTCGCACCGGACGCATCGATGCGGGGCGCATCATCACCCACCGCCTGACCTTCGATCAGGCGCATCAGCTAAGCGCGCTGTACGGCGGAGACGCGCCCGCGATCAAAACCGTAATCCTGCCGAACCCAAATTAATCCTTCGGGAACAGATAATCGATCAGCGCCGGCACATCGGAAAAATCGGGAATGATGATATCCGCGCCGGCGCGGATCAGCCGATCGCGCTTCCATTGATCCACGCGGCCATCGTGATTCTTTTCATCTGTGGCAACGCCCACGGCGAAACCGCCCGCTTCCTTCACATTTTCAATTTCTACAAATCCATCGCCGAAGCCCACCAGCTCCGCGCCCGTCAGACCGTTTTCGCGAATGATGCGCTCCACGATCATCTTTTTGGAAAAGCTCTTATAATCCCGCTGTGCGCCGTACACCTGCGCCGCCAGATACTTCGTCGCACCCAGCAGCTCCGCCTCGTGCGCGGCATAGATTTCATCGGTGCCGCTGGCGATAAAGATATTCACATCATGTTCGCGCAGCGCGGGCAATATGCGATCGCCGCCCGGAACGGTAAGCGAAAGTGGATCGATCGCGCCGTCCTCCAGCCCGCGAATGCGCCCGCTGATTTCCTCCATCAGGCGGCGGGAATATTCATCCTTATATACCTGCGGATCCTCCGGCATTCCGCCGCGGCGGGCGATTTCCTCCGCCAGGGCGATACATTGATAGATCGTCTGCTTGCCGGTCAGTCCGTCCACCAGTTCATCAATGCACGCGCGCAGCGCCGCATCGCCCTGCTGCCGCGCGTCGGGGGCCTTTTCCAGCTCTTCGAGAAAATAGCCCTTCATGATCTTCTGCCAGCCTTCACGAATCAGGCTGAGCGTGCCGTCAAAATCAAACAGGGCAAAGCGAAAATGGCCGCGGTCGTAATTGGGATTGATCACTTCAATGTAATTTGAATTGTTCTGCATCGCTGTTTCCTCCCGTATCGGATATGCATAAACGATACATCGAACCGCCGTTTTTGTCAATACCTGAGAATTATAGTTATAAAGCGAACTCTTCAACGATTTAATATGCTGATGCAAACACTATTTTTTCAGATTCATCTTCATTTCTATTGACAGGCGTGTGAAGGATATGTTATAATATATCCAGATTGTAAAAGTGTTTTACAAATTGATCGTGACGGCGACGCCGTCGGGAAGCGCAGGTATCTGATCTATGGAGAACAGGCAGGGCGAATATATCATTGAGATGCAGGGCATCTGCAAGCAGTTCCCCGGTGTAAAGGCGCTGGACAACGTATCCTTTCATCTGAAGGGCGGCGAGGTCATGGCGCTGTTGGGGGAAAACGGCGCGGGCAAATCGACGCTGATGAAGATTCTGTCCGGCGTATACCCCAAGGACGGCGGCACGCTGAAGGTATTCGGGCAGACCGTTGAATCGCTGACGCCAAAGCGGGCGCAGGAGCTGGGCATTTCGATCATCCATCAGGAATTGAATCTTTGCAGGCATCTGACCGTGGCGGAAAACATCTTTCTGGGGCGCGAGCGCATCCACGGACTTCGGATGCTTTCACAGTCGGAAATGAACGCGGAAGCCGGAAAGATTCTGCAAAATCTGCGCATCGATCTGGAGCCGACCACCATCGTGGGCGATCTGCAGGTATCGAAGCAGCAGATGGTTGAAATCGCAAAGGCGCTTTCCACAAACGCGCGCGTGCTGATCATGGATGAACCGACCAGCGCGCTGACCTCGAATGAAATCGAGGAGCTGTTCCGCATCATCCGCCAGCTGCGCGATGAGGGGCGCGGCATCGTATACATCTCCCATCGTCTGGAAGAATTGCAGCACATCGTGGACACCGTAACCATCCTGCGCGACGGTCAGTTCATTTTGGAAAGTCCGTTCAAGGATATTTCGATGAACGATATCATCGCCAACATGGTCGGCCGCGAAATCAAGGAAAAATTCCCGCGCGTACACTGCGAAAAGGGCAAAAAGGTGCTGGAGGTGAAGCACCTGAACGCCGGACGCATGGTGCGCGACGTATCCTTTGAATCCTACGAGGGCGAAATTCTGGGCTTTGCCGGTCTGATGGGCGCGGGCAGAACCGAAACCACGCGCGCGATCTTCGGCGTAGATCCCAAGGAATCCGGTCAGATTTTTATCGACGGCAAGGAAATCAAAATCGCCAATCCGATGGACGCGATCCGAAACGGACTTGTGCTCGCGCCGGAGGATCGAAAAAAGGACGGGCTTTGCACGAAGCTTTCCGTGCGCGCCAACATCGAACTTCCGAATCTGGATATCGCCAGCACGAAGCGGATGGGCGTAGTAAACCGCCGCACGGTGAGCCAGATGGTTCGGGATGCGATAAAGAATTTCACCATCAAGCTCGCCAGCCCCGAAGTAGACGCGGGCAGCCTGTCCGGCGGCAACCAGCAGAAGGTGGTCGTATCCAAATGGCTCGCCCGTCAGAGCCGCGTAGTGATCTTCGATGAGCCCACCCGCGGCATCGACGTCGCCGCGAAGGTTGAAATCTATCATCTGATGAACAAGTTGAAGCAGGACGGCATTTCCGTAATCTTCGTATCCTCCGAAATGCCGGAGGTGCTGGGCATCGCGGATCGCATCATCGTAATGTGTGACGGCAGAATCACCGGCGAAATGATGATCGAGGATGCGACGCAGGAAAAGATACTGGAGCTTGCCACCCGATTCGAATCCAAGCTTGGGAAGGCACAGGCAGAGGCGTAACGCGAAAGGAGCGACATTTCAAATGCAAAACACTGCAAAGAAGCAAAATCCCATCAAACGGTTTATCTCCGCACGCGGCGTAGGTCAGGTGCTGACCGTATTCGTCGGTCTGATCATCCTGTGCGCAATCTTCTACTGGCAGAACCCGAACTTCCTCGGCAAGCGCAACATCGCAAACCTTCTGCGCCAGATCGCGCCGTGGATCATCGTAGGTATCGGTCAGGGCTACGTTCTGATCACCGCCAACATCGACCTTTCCATCGGTTCCGTGGTCGGCATGAGCTGCATGATGATCGCAACGCTGATCTGCAACGGCATGAACCCGATCTTTGCGTTCTTTATCGCGCTGGCGGCGTGCCTCGCGGTGGGTATTATCAACGGCGAACTGGTCGCCCGCTGCAAGCTGCCTCCCTTCGTGGCGACGCTGGGCACGCAGACCATCTGCCGCGGTCTTGCGCAGCTGGTCAATAACAACGTAAACACCGATTCCATCGTATCCGCGGGCAGCAAATGGCGCGATGTGGCAAAGGCCGTTCAGGATTTCTGCTACTACGGCAAATTCCTGGGCATTTTCAATACCTTCTGGATCGCCATCGCGCTTTGGCTGATCTTCAACTTCATCCTCGCCTACACGCGCACCGGCCGCCACATTTACGCCATCGGTTCCAACGTGGAAGCTTCGAAGCTTTCCGGCGTAAACGTGCCGCTGACCATCATCAAGGCGTATCTGGTATCCGCCTTCTGCGCGGGCATCGTGGGTCTGATCACCTGCGCGCAGTCCGGCACCGGCACGATGAACGCGGGCATTTCCTATGAAACCTTCGCCGTGGCTGCCAGCGTAATCGGCGGCATTTCCACCATGGGCGGCACCGGCATTCTGGCGGCCGTTCTGGCGGGCGCGAGCGTATGGGCGGTTATGGACAACGGCCTGCAGATGATGAACACGCAGGTCGGTCTGAAGAACGTCGTGGTCGGCGCGATCGTTATCCTGTCCGTACTGATCGACGTAATCCGCCGCACCGGCAAGCTCTCCTTCAAGAAGAAGGGCAAATAATCATTGAAGAAGGGCAGATAAATCATTGAATTAAAATGTCAAACGACATTTTAATAAATAAAAAGGAGGAACAGACTTATGAAGAAACTGTTCGCACTGGTTCTCGTTCTGGCAATGGTTCTGACCTGCGCCGCACTGGCTGAAGACTACACCGTTTACCTCATCACCATGGACCTCGAAGACATGCACTGGGTATCCGTTAACGAAGGCTGCGAAGCTGCGGTTGCGGAAGCAAATGAAGCCGGTATGAACATCCGCTATGTATGGTCCGGCCCCACCACCGGCAAGAACGACGCCGCGCAGATCGAGTGCATCAACAATGCTTACTCTGACAACGCGAACGTGATCCTGCTGGCCTCCAACGGCCCCGACACCGAAGTTGCCACCATCGAACAGTACGACGCAGACGGCGTGAAGTTCATCTATGTTGACTCTCCCGCCAATTCCGATGTTGCGCTGCAGACGCTGGCGACCGATAACACCGCCGCCGGCAAGCTGGCTGGCGAAACCCTGCTGGCTGCCCTGACCGAAGCGGGCGTTACCGAAGGCAAGATCGGCGTTGTGAACGTAAATGCCGCGACCGTTTCCACTCTGCAGCGTGCGACCGGCTTCCGTCAGGCGTTCGAAGGCACCGGCTTCGAAATCCTGGAAGACGTTTACACCGACGGCGACGCCGCGAAGTCCCAGGAAGCTGCCACCAACTTCATCACCGACGGCGTTGTCGCTCTGTTCGGCGCGAATGAAGGCACCACCGTTGGCGTAGGCAACGCGATCAAGGCGGAAGGCGAAGACTGCGCCGTGAAGGCTGTTGGCTTCGACAAGTCCGATGCGATCCTGAACCTGGTTGCTGACGGCTATCTGGTAGCGACCACCGCTCAGAACCCCTACAACATGGGCTACTACGGCATCCAGACCGCAGTTGAATATCTGAAGAACGGCACCACCGAGTTCGAAAATGTCGATACCGGCGCCACCATGCTGACCGCTCAGTACATCGCTGACAACGGCCTGCTGGGCTAATCTCAGAGCTAATACCACGCGATGGGCTGCCCTTGGGCAGCCCATCATTATGAGCATTTTACCTGACAAAGGAGGCACGGACGGCATGGAAGCGCGCACAGGGCAATCCGCAGTGGATCTGAAAAAGACGAATCGCTGTCTGGTGCTTCGCACGATCGTAGAAAACCCCATGATTTCAAGGGGCGCGCTCGCAAAGACCACGCGGCTGAGCAAGATGAGCGTGAGCAACATCATCACCGAATTTGCCGAACAGGGCATCGTACAGGAAATCAACAGCGATGCTGCCGGCTGCACGGGACCCGGCAGGAAGGCGGGGCTTCTGGATCTTTCCGATACCGCGCCCTGCATCATCGGCGTACTGATTTCGCGCAACGCGGTTCAGGCGGCGCTGGGCGATCTGCGCGCGCACATCCTGCGCACGGAAAAGCGCCGCTATCCGAAAGCAATGAGTGAGGAAGCATTGTTCGCAATGGTGATCGACGTAATCGATACGGTGCAGGCGGGCTATGAACGGCGCGTCATCGGCGTGGGCGTGGCGTCCATGGGGCCTGTGAACATCCATTCCGGCGCGATCCTCTCCCCCGCCAATTATTTCGGGCTGCACGATATTCCCATCGTGGATGTGATCCATCGCCACACGAATCTGCCCGTATTCTTTTCCTCGGACAGCATGGCCGCCGCGCAGGCGGAAAAGCTGCTGGGCGAGGGACGAAACCACGCCAATTTTCTGTTTCTTCTGATTTTCGAGGGCATCGGCTGCGGCATCATCATGCACGATCGCCCCTATGCCGGTTCGCGCGGTCTGGCGGGCGAACTGGGGCACAGTTCCATCAATTTAAACGGCCCGATCTGCACCTGCGGCAGCCGCGGCTGTCTGGAAAGCTACGCCAGCACGGAATGCATGCTGAAATGCATTCGTTCAAACATTCCATCGGGCGCCGCCATGCCCGCCTCCAACTGGGAGGAAATCTGGCGTGCCGCCACGACGGGCAACGAAGCCTGCGTAACGGCGGTACACGAATATTGCGACGCGCTATCCTGCGCGTTGGTAAACCTGATCAACGTATTCGACCCCGAGTTGATCTATCTGTATCAGCACGCGGATGAACAGGCGGATAAAATGATGATCGAACTGCTGGAGAAGCGCATTGCCGATAAGATTCTGGCGCGGGATTGTCGAAGCATTACCGTGCGCCGTGCCAGCTTCGGCGAACAGGCGGCGCTGATCGGCACGCTTTCGCTCGTCATTGCACATATATTCAGCGGTGAATTGCCGCTGCAGCCAGGGAGGTACGAAGCATGATTCCCACGGTATATTTAACGAAGGATCGGCTGGAATCGATCTTCGCGCGCATTCCGAACGTACGCGCCGCCGTGATCGGCGATGTATGTCTGGATGCGTATTGGACGGCGGATATGCGCATTTCGCAGCTTTCCCGCGAAACGCCGCACCACAATCTGCCCGTAATCGAAGAACGCTATTCGCTGGGCGGCGCGGGCAACGTGATGAACAATATGCGCGCGCTGGGCGCGCACGTCGTGCCCGTCACGGCGCTGGGCAGGGATTGGCGCGGCGGCATCGTAGAAAAGCTGATGCGCGATATCGATCTTTCGATGGATTGCACCGCGATTATGGAGCAGCGCGTAACGCCGTGCTATGTAAAGCCCTATCGCGCGGGCTACGGCGATGTGCGCTATGAAGATCCCCGCATCGATTTTGAAAATCGCACGCCGCTCACCCCGGAGCAGGAGGATATCATGATCGCCGCCGTGCGCCGCGCCGCGGAATCGGCGGATGTGATCGCGGTATCGGATCAGTTGGGCTGCGGCGTAATTTCTCCGCGCGTGCGCGATGCGATCATCGCCGCGGCGGCCGCGGGCAAAACTGTGATCGTGGACAGCCGCGATCGCATCATGCAGTATCCCGGCTGCATCATAAAGCCCAACGAACTGGAATCCGCCCGCGCGGTAAACCAGCGGCCGGAATGCGTAACCCCCGACGCCTACCTGCCGGTGGCGCAGGCGCTATCTGATAAAACCGGCAGGAGCGTAATTATTACGCTGGGCGGCGGCGGCGCGCTTTGCTTCTGCGATGGGCGCGCCATGCACGCCCCCGCGCAGCGCGTACAACCGCCGATCGATATCGTGGGCGCGGGCGATACATTCCTTTCCGCCTGCGCGCTGGCAATGGGCGCGGGCGCGAATCTGTTCGACGCGGTGGCGTTCGGCAATCTGGCTTCCGCCGTTACCATTCAGAAAATCGGAACCACGGGCGTTGCAAGCCCCGATGAAATACGAAAGCAGTTTGGAGGGAACGCATAATGCGCAGAGATGAACAGTTGGACTTTTCCGGCATCCGCACCTGGTCGGCAAGGGAACGCACGAACATCGTAAAGATCGAAGATCTGTTCACGCCGGATGTGACCCCCGTGCCCGAATGGCACGATCCGAACTTTGACGAGCTGGTCGACCGCATCGTAACCGCGCGCAGAAACGGCCGCCCCGTGGTGCTTTCCATGGGCGCGCACGTGATCAAAAACTGGCTGAGCCGCTATCTGATCGCGCTGATGCAGAAGGGCGTGATCACGCACATCGCAGGCAACGGCGCGTGCTCCATCCACGATTTTGAATTGTCCTATCTGGGCGGCACATCCGAACATGTGCCCACCGCCATCGAGGACGGCTCCTTCGGCATGTGGGAGGAAACCGGCGGATGGATGAATGAGGCCATAAAGCTGAATCAGGATCACGGCTACGGCTGCGCGCTGGCGGAATACATGGATCTGCATCCCGAACGCTTCCCCCACCGCGCGGACTGCGTGCTGTATCAGGCGTATCAATTGGATATTCCCGCGACCTACCACATCGCGCTGGGCACGGATATCATTCATGAACATCCCACCTGCGATTTTACCGCGATCGGACGCGCCAGCGGCATCGATTTCCATAAATACTGCCATTCGATTTCCCAGCTGGACGGCGGCGTATTTCTGAACTTCGGTTCGGGCGTGATCGGGCCGGAGGTATTTTTGAAGGCGCTGGCGATCACGCGCAATCTGGGCTATGGCGTGCGCGATATCACCACGGCGAACTTCGATCTGATCGATCTGGGCGATTATCACAAGAACATCGGCTACGATGATCCGAATTATTATTATCGCCCGCGCAAGAACATCGTAAACCGTCCGGTCAGCACCGGCGGCAAGGGCTGGCATTTCGTGGTGGATCACAAGGTATCCATCCCGAACCTGTATCAGAAGGTAATGGAAGCGACCCATGGGGAGGGCTTTGAAAATGCATGAAAATCTGAACGCCGCGGTTGAAATGATCGTGGAATGCTTCAAAAACGGCGGCAAGCTTTTAATCTGCGGCAACGGCGGCAGCGGCGCAGATTCCGCGCATATTCTGGGCGAGCTGGTAAAGGGCTTCATGCTGCGCCGCCCGCTGAACCGCGATCTGATCGATCGCATCGGCGAACCCTGGGCGGAAAAGCTGCAGCGCGGCCTGCCCGCCATCGATTTAACTGCAAACTGCGCGCTGATCGGCGCGGTGGCAAACGATCAGGATGGACTTCTGCCCTACGCACAGCAGGTGATGGCGTACTGCCGTCCGAATGATGTGCTGATCGGCATTTCCACATCCGGCAATTCCGAAAACGTGCGCCGCGCGATGGTAACCGCGAAGGCGCTGGGCGGCAAATGCATCGCCCTGACCGGCATGACCGGCGGAAAGCTGCGCGATGTGGCGGATCTTCTGCTGAACGTGGATGAAACCGAAACCTACCGGGTTCAGGAAAAGCATTTGCAGCTGTACCACCAGATTTGTATGCGCGTGGAAAGCGCGATGTTCGGTGAATGATATGCAGAAAATGTTTCTGGGATTTGATATCGGCGGAACGAAGTGCGCGGTGGTGACCGGCACGGCGGAGCCGCGCATTCTGAGCCGCTCCGAAGTAGCAACGGCGGATTTTCACCGCTGGCAGGATGTTCTGGATGCGCTGCTGGCGCAGGTTCCGCAGGGCGAATATGCGGCGGCGGGGGTCAGCTGCGGCGGCCCGCTGGATTCCGCGCGCGGACTGATTCTGTCTCCGCCCAACCTGCCCGGCTGGGACGAAGTGCCGATCGTTCAATATCTGGGCGAACGGCTGAACATTCCGGTGTTCTTGCAGAACGATGCAAACGCCTGCGCGCTGGCGGAATGGCATTTTGGCGCTGGACGCGGCTGTAAAAACATGGTATTTTTGACCTTCGGCACCGGACTGGGCGCGGGGCTGATTCTGGACGGCCATCTGTACGTAGGCACGAACGATATGGCGGGCGAAATCGGCCATGTGCGCGCGGCGGCGGACGGCCCGATCGGCTATGGCAAGCGCGGATCGTTTGAAGGCTTCTGCTCCGGCGGCGGCATATTGCAATTGTCCGGCGGCGCGAGCGCGCGCGAGGTTGTACAGCGCGCCGACGCGGGCGATGCGGCGATGCAGTCGGTGCTTTCCGAAAGCGCCGAAAAGCTGGGCATGTGTTTATCCCTGCTGATCGACCTTCTGAACCCCGAACGCATCATCATCGGCAGCATCTTCGCGCGCGCGGAGCGCTGGTACAGGGAAAAAGCGCAGCGCGTAATCGATCGCGAGGCGCTCACCTATTCCAGCGCAGTGTGCCGGATTCTGCCCGCCGCGCTGGGTGATGCGCTGGGCGATTATGCCGCCCTGAGCGTAGGCGTGAACGGTCTGAAATAGCATCTATTCTGATTTTAAAATGGAGCTGACTTTCTGAGAAGCCAGCTCCATTTTTATTTGATTGAATCTGAAATCGTATGCCTTAACCCTGCATCGTGCCCGCGACCAGCGACGCCAGCTCTTCGCTGGAGCCTGCCAGCGTACCGAGCAGACCCATCGCCTTGACGGATACTTCGCTCATCAGCTTCTGCAGCTGCGCCTGATCCATCGAAAGCACATCCACGGTATCATCCGCCGTGGGCAGCAGCCAGGATGCGTCGCTGTCCGTAACGGCAGCGTCCAGCGATGCGGATACATCGCTGCCCTCGACATTCGCTTCGAACGCGATATTAACCGCGTTATCGGCAATCTGCGTCGCCGTCAGGCTCATGATGCTGTCGACGTCGGTGAGCGCCACGCGTGCCATGGTATCGCTGATTTTCACGTTGAATTCCGTCTGTGCCTGCGGATCGGGGCAGATGCTGAATTCAACCATGCCGTCCGCCTGACGTACAGGCATATCCAGCTTGATCACGATCGGTTCGCTGTCTTGCGCCGAAACGGTAATTTCGAAGCCCGCAAAATCGCCGTCAACTTCGTACACCTCGATGGTTTCGGCAATGACATTTTCCATGCCATTTTCGGTTTCGAGGGCGCCGGTAACTTCAATGCGCATCGTGCCCACGCCGTCCGCTTCGGTATAATTGCCGGTTTCGGTAATCAGCATCGTTTCCGTTTCGCCGGTCGATTCATCGCGCACGTTCATGCGGACTTCGGCGGCAACCTTCGTTTCACCGATGTCAAAAGTGCCCTCCACGGAGAAGTGCACGCCGCTGTCCGCGATGTATGCAATCTGCTGCGCGGCGTCCGTCTGACCGATCATGGTCATCAGATCGCCCAGCCTTGCGCAGATTTCATCGATGATCGTCTGCATGCCTTCCTCGCTGATGGAAATCACATAATGCGTCGCGGTTTCGCCATCGATTTCAACCGTGCCGTCCTCCGTCATAGATTCGGCGACCACCGTAATGATCTTCTCGATGGAGACCGACCATTCCGCCTCCAGCTTCGCAAGACCTTCCGCCAGCAGCCGCGGCAGCTGTTCAATATCGACGCCGTACTGTGCCAGAGCCTGATTCAGCACCGCGGTCACCGTTTCCATATCGATGGAATAGATCTCGGAAACGCCGTCCGCGAACGCGATGATCTTATCGCCCGCGACTTGCAGCGTAAGATCGGCCACGCTGTCCCCGTTCGCGTTTACCGCGATGCGCAGACCCGCGCCGTCATCGTTCTGACCCAAGCTGAACACGAGATCAACGCCGTCCAGAACGTATTCGGTTCCATCAACCGTCATGCGCATATTGCCAATCGTCAGATCGTAGCCCTCCGCTATCGCCATGGGCGCGGCTGCGAGCAGCATGCAAAGAATCAGTGCAATGAGTTTCTTCATATTTCATCCTCCTTTGAATTCTGTTTTCCCGTTATATATTTCGACATATATATCGGAATTCCTTTTTTTGACGGTCAGTTTTCACACTTTGTTCCCATGAAAAAACATATTTTTCCATCGAAATTCAGAAACAAAACATGTTCCCCCTTCGTCTAAAGAACGTAAGCCATGGAACAGGAGGGATAGAATTATGAAAAAGACCGGCTTATTGCTGATTCTGTTGGCGCTGATCATTGCGCTGATTCCGGCATACGCCGCAACCGCCTCGGGACGGGGCGATGAGGTTGCGCGCAACGGCGCTCTGGCTGCATTTATGAACAGCACCGGCAGCATCTACATATCCGGACAGAGCACGCCGATGAACCAGACCCCGGCGAGGGGCATTCTGTCCATCGACGCTTACCGGATCGTGTTCTTTGCCACCAACGGCGATCTGATGAGCATTTCATTGGACAACAACCGGGAATCCGTGCTGACGAAGGACGCCGCCGCCGCGTGCATCGCGAACGACAGCGCATACTACATCAGCAAGGCGGATTCGAAAAAGCTGATTCGCTGCGATATCGACAGCGGCAAGACGCAGACCGTGTTGACCGCCACCGAAAATCTGGATCGCGTGTACAACACCGCCAGCGGCGTAATCGCCGCGCAGGTCGCAAATTCCGGCGCGTACATCCAGGATGCGATCAGCGGCAAATTCATCGCCTACAACGGCGATATCGCCAGTGAAATCCAGAATTTCGGCACGTTTGACATCTATACCGACAGCCGGAAAAACCTGTATGTAAAGACCGCGGGCGCTTCCTCCGGCGCGTTCGTGGATTCCAACGTGCAGGATTGGGCGGTCATCGGAAGCAACGTCTATTACATCACCGGCGTAAGCGGCAAGATTACGCTGAAGAGCTACAGCACCGCGAACGCCACCTGGAACATCGTATTCGTGCCCAACATTGAAATGGAGCCGCAGCTGACCGCCAGCGCGGGCACGCTGTTCATGCTGGGCAAGAACAACATCGTATACTGTGTGGACGTAAGCAACCGCTGCCTGGTGAAATTCGCCACGCTGCCGGAGAAATCCAGCTACAACGTGACCTCCGGCAAGCAGGTAACCGGCTTCACGATCGAAGCGGTCAGCGGCCAGCTGAACGTATATGGCACGGTATCCGGCACGGACACGCTGCCCACGTTCACCTTTGTGGACAGCACGAGCACCGTCGTTTCGGATACATCGTCTGAAACCATGCTGCTGTGCGCCTACGCCATCGACGGCGAAGATACGGTAGCCGCGCTGCTGAAGCCCGCGCCGCAGTATTCCACGCTGCGCAGGGGCAGCCGCGGCGAAGCGGTCTCCGCCATCCAGCAGCCGCTCTACGATCTGGGCTACTACAATTACTACATCGACGGCATCTACGGCTGGCGCACCGAATTGGCGGTAGAAATGCTGCAAAGCGATCTGAGTCTGCGCGTAACAGGCGTTGCGAACGCCGATCTGCAGAAGCTGATTCTGGCGGGCGGACTTGAGCCCTACAGCCCCTATCGCCAGATTTCCATCGGCAGCACCGGCTGGCGCGTGCGGAACATGCAGGAGCGCCTGCGCGATCTGGGCTATCTGGCGGACGACGCGGACGGCATCTTTGGCGAACGCACCGAAGCCGCCGTGGAGCTGTTCCAGCAGGAAAACGGCCTGACGATAAACGGTGTCGCGAACGAAGCCACCCTGAAGCGCCTGTATTCCAGCAATGCGGCGGAATGCTCCTCCTACATTGAACTGCGCAAGGGCGACAGCGGCTACCGCGTGCGCGCCCTGAACGAACGCCTGAAGGAGCTGTACTACCTCGAAGGCGACGCGGGCAGCTATTATTCTTCGGCAACTGCAGAAGCCGTGCGGCGCTTCCAGGCTGAAATCGGTCTGCGCCAGTCCGGCAGAGCCAGCGCATCCCTGCAATCGAAGCTGTTCTCGCGCAGCGCGCCGGAATACAGCGGCTATATCACGCTGCGCCGCGGCGATGATAATTCCCGCGTGGAAGAATTGCAGCGCAGGCTTTCCAAGCTGAACTACTTTGACGGCAACTGCACCGGCTACTACGGCGCAAAGACCCAGCAGGCGGTATGGCTGTTCCAGCGCATGAACGGTCTGTACGCCGACGGCGTAGCGGATCCCGAAACGCTGGCAGCGATCTTCGACCGCAACGCTTCCGAATACAACCCGCCGAAGAAGATCGGCACGCCTGAAATCACCCTGAGCAGCTTTGTGGAGCAGCAGGGCAACGAATACGTGGTATCCACCACAACGAACCCGACCGGCAGCACCACCGCCAGCTGGTTCACCGATGGCGACGTCGCTTCCTATGATATCATCATTACCGATGCGAACGGCAATATCTGCCTTACGCAGGATAATGTAAGCGCCGATACCACGATGCTGGATATTCCGGTGGACAGCCTGACCGAGGATCTGCGCTATCAGCTGACGATCACCGCGCACCCCTATGATTACGCGGATGATTCCGATACCGAAGCTTCGATCTTCTTCACCCGCAAGGAAGTATCCCTGCCCATTCCGGTAACGAACCTGATCATCACCCCGCAGGGCGAAGGCATCAGCTACTTCGAAAACATCTACAACATGGCGCAGGAAAACCTTTCCTTCATGTGGATCGCGGACGGCGATGTGCGCGGCTACGCCTATAAGGTAACCGACGCCGATGGCAACGCCATCGCGTTCAGCCAGGATGTAACGGATACCCGCGAAGTACAGATCGCCGCAAACCTGCTCAAGCAGGACAGCGTATACACGCTGACCGTTTGCGCGGTGCCGGTAGATCACGCGCTGGAGGATCCGGAAACCCTGACCAGCAGCATCCAGTTCCGCCCCGTGGCGACCACGCCCGCGGAAACGCCGGATGAAACGCCCGATGGCGAAACCGTAGATCAGCCCTCGCTGCCCGACGGACTTGCGCAGGATGCATCCAACGTTGAAGCCAGCGCGGATCAGAACGCGGAAGCGCCCACCGATGTGGTCACCCAGCCCGCTTCCGGCGAACCTGCCATCGGCGTAAACATCGTATCGCCCGAACAGCAGGAAGCCATCGATGCGGCGGATGAACCCGACGATGCATCCGATGTGGAAATCCCCGTAGAACCCACGCCGGAACCCGCGGTAGAAGCCACCGAGGAACCCGCGGCGGAGCCTACGATGGAACCTGTTGAACCCGCGGTAGAGGTTACCGAGGAACCCGCGGCAGAGCCCACGATGGAACCGGTCGAACCCGCGATCGAGGTTACCGAAGAACCCACGCTGGAACCGGTAACGATCGAAGCGCCCGTTCTGAGCATTGAACCCAACAACGGCTCCACGCCGGTAACCGTGTACGATGAAAACGGAAACGAAATGCAGGCGGACGCTTACCTGCTTGCCGAAGGCGATCTGGCATTCAGCTGGTACGCCGAGGGCGCGGGCAGCTACCTTGTACAGATCAGCGATGAAAACGGCAATCTGTACGTCGATCAGACGCTGGAAATCACCGAAGCGAGCATGAACAGCGCAAATCTGCAGAGCAACATGATCTATCGCCTGCACGTTACCGCCATCGCGGCGGCAGACAGCGGCGTGACCGCCGATGCAGATCTGTACTTCCTGCTCCCCGCGGCGGAAGAACCCGTTGTGGAAGAACCGGTAGTTGAAGAACCCGTGGTTGAAGAACCCATCGTAGAGGAACCCGTGGTGGAGGAACCTGTGGTTGAAGAACCCGTTCCTACCGAGGAACCCTATGTAGAACCCGATCCCACGGAAGAACCCTATGTAGAACCCGATCCCACCGAGGAACCCTATGTAGAGCCTGACCCCACCGAGGAACCTTACGTAGAAGAGCCCTACATCCCCGATGAGGAGCCCTATGAGCCCGACGACAGCGAAATGGAACCGCAGATGACCGACGGCAGCGTAATCTGGGCTGCGCCGATCGATGCATACAGCGATTCTGAAACGATCGCCGCGCTGCAGCAGCGCCTGGTAGAATGGGGCTGGCTGAACGTAGGCGATTACACCGAAGGCGCGCTGGACGATGCGACCATCGACGCGGTCATTCGCATTCAGCAGTACATGAGCGAACGCGGCGTGAACTACATGATCTGTGATCCGATGGATCCGGTTGTGGACGTTGCAACGCTTCAGCTGATGTTCGATGAAAGCCTCGGCATGACCTTCGAAAATCCCGAAATGTAAAACTAAAACAACCCATAAAACAGAGGGTCGGCAATTATGCCGGCCCTCAAATTATATTCATTTGTAATTCACGCCTTGTCCACGGTTTTCCATTCGCCGTCCACGATGCGCACCCTGCGCCCGCAGCTCATCTTGCCTTCGGGGCATTTGCCCGTCACGGCACAGGTGGGGCCGTAGAACCGGAACAGCGGCCGCGCGGCCGTCGCATTCAGGCACGCGATCAGATCGCGCGCGATGCCGCGGATTTCCCACTGTGCGCGCGAACAGGCGCGCAGCTTCGCAAAGTGCAGTATTTCGCGCGCGTTCATCGAAATCAGCATCGATGTGGTATGCCCCGCCATCGCAAAATACGTAAGGGACGCATCGCTTGCACCGCGCATCTTCGCTTCCTGCGCCGAGAATGCCTGTTCTTCAAATGCGTGTACATACAGCGCGCGCGCCTGCGCGTTCTGCGAAACGCTCTCCGGCAGCACATAGTTGCCGTCCGTCAGGGCGCTCAGTTCATGGTGCAGCATCAGGGAAAGCATCCTGTGGCGCGTAAAATGCGTGACGCACGCGAGCGACGCATGATCGATGCGGAAGGTATAATACAGCGCTTCCAGTTCGCGCGGGCGATCATCCGCCAGCAGCGCGCGAATCGACGCTTCATCCGCGCCGGAAAACCTGCGCGCAAAGCGCATGGCGGTATCCAGAAGCCCCATCGGATCGGTGGGCGCGCCTATGATTTCAACCTTCGGCGGCAGCGCGCTGCCCACGGCGATATCGCCGGACGATGCTTCCATGCGCTCCGGATTGCAGGATTTCAGCTGCGCATCCAGCACGTCCGGATACAATTCATCAAACTGGCGCTTGAGCTGTTCGCCCAGCGCGCGGATCTCCGCGAAGCGCGCGCCCCTGCCCCGCACCATCGCGCAGATCATATGCATCAGCTCGCGCGCGTTCATCGTAACGAAGAAATTGCTGCGGAAGCCGTAGGGCAGCACGAAGCGCGCATCCTCCTTGGGAATGCCCAGATCCATCAGCTGCTGATATACGTCGAACAACCGTTTCGTGCGGCGCGTATAAATATCGCGCACCGCGGCGTTCATATCGTCCGGCACCACATAGCCTGCATCGGAAAAATCCACATACCGGCGGGATTTTACCGTGAAGGACGCGAGGCGGTATTCGATTACGAACTGTTCCACCATCACGGATACATCGTTAAACGCGATCGATACCGTTTGATGCTCGATCACCGATTTATGGCCGGAGGACAACACCTTGGCCACCAGCTTCAGATCCTTTTCTACATCGCCGCTCTTTTCATATATTTCCATCGCCGTGCCCTGCTGGGTGGAAATGCGCGCGGAGGACGCGACAATCCGCCGCTGATCCGGATTCGGATGCAGGATTACAGCTTTCGATTTATTCATAATAACCCCTCCATTCATTACGATTATATCACAAATCGCCGTCCTCTGTAAACGTCGATTATGGGAAATCCACATAACCACAATTCTTAATGTATATCAATTTTATCAACGGAACTTTATATGAATCGGAGATTTTGACGGAATCTTGCGCTTTTGCCTTGATTTCGCCACAATCTTCAGGTATAATGGTTTACGTTTGCGGCTTTCCACGCATAAAGCCATGAAATCTTCACGATCTTCCGCGCAACTATTACAGAAGATTGAATAGTATCTTAAAACATATCGACCCATAAAACGGACAAATCACCATATATTGTGTTGACTTTTGGATCAGAACACAATATAATGTGTTCAGGAGGTGGAACCCACGATGTTGAGCACAATCATCAAGCGCGACGGGCGCGAAGTGCCTTTCGATTCCGAAAAGATTTCTTCCGCGATCATGCGGGCATTTCAGGCCAGTCACAGCGCAAAAACGCAAATTACGGCGGATGAAATCACCCGTCAGGTAGTACAGAATCTGGATCGGAACGAATCCATCGGCGTACCCACCGTGGAGCAGGTGCAAGATATGGTTGAAAGCGTGCTGATCGAAAACGGATTTGTACGCACCGCCAAGAGCTATATTCTCTATCGCGCGGAGCGCAGCCGCATTCGCGAAATGAACACGCGGCTGATGCGCATCTACGATGATATTACCAACAAGGCCGCCATCGATTCCGACATCAAGCGCGAAAACGCGAACATCAACGGCGATACCGCGATGGGCGCGATGCTGAAATACGGTTCCGAGGGCGCGAAGCAGTTCAATCTGATGTTCATGCTGAAGCCGGAGCACGCGGAAGCGCACCGCTGCGGCGATATCCATATCCACGATATGGATTTCCTCACGCTGACCACCACCTGCTGCCAGATCGATCTGATCAAGCTGTTCAAAAACGGCTTTTCCACCGGTCACGGCTACCTGCGCCCGCCGAAGGACATTCGTTCCTATGCGGCGCTGGCGTGCATCGCGATCCAGGCGAACCAGAATGATCAGCACGGCGGTCAGAGCATCGTAAACTTCGATTACGCGATGGCGGACGGCGTGCGCCTGACCTTCATGAAGAATTACCGCGATAACATGAGCCGCGGTCTGGAGCTGCTGGACGGCGTTGAAAATCCCGATCAGGCGATGCGCATGATCCTCGATCAGATCAAATCCGAAAAGAATCTTGCGCCCACGCTGGTGCACAATCCCGAATACGCCGCCGCCGAAAAGGAAAAGCTTTCGGCGCTGGGCATCGCGGATCATGATATCGATCGCATTCAGGCGTTCGCGCAGAAGAAGGCGGAATCGGAAACCGATCGCGCCACCTATCAGGCGATGGAAGCGCTGATTCACAATCTGAACACCATGAATTCCCGCGCGGGCGCACAGGTGCCGTTTTCTTCCATCAATTACGGCATGGATACATCGCCCGAAGCGCGCATGGCGATCCGCAATCTGCTGCTTTCCACGCAGTCCGGACTGGGCAGCGGCGAAACGCCGATCTTCCCGATCCAGATTTTCCGCGTGAAGGAGGGCGTCAATTACAACCCCGGCGAACCGAATTACGATCTGTTCAAGCTGGCGTGCGAAACCAGCGCGAAGCGCCTGTTCCCGAATTTCAGCTTTCAGGACGCGCCGTTCAACCTGCCCTATTATAAGGAAGGGCACCCCGAAACGGAAATCGCCTACATGGGCTGCCGCACGCGCGTGATGGCGAATCACTGCGATCCTGAACAGGAAATTTCCTACGGGCGCGGCAATTTGAGCTTTACTTCGATCAATCTGCCCCGGCTGGCGATCAAGTCGAACCACAACATCGATGTATTCTTCGATCTGCTGGATAACATGGTGGCGCTGGTGATCGATCAGCTGATGGAGCGATTTGAAATCCAGGCGCGCAAGCTGGTGCGCAATTATCCGTTCCTGATGGGACAGGGCATCTGGCTGGACAGCGATAAGCTGGGCTGGAACGATGAGGTTCGCTCCGTACTGCGCCACGGCACGCTTTCCGTGGGCTTCATCGGCCTTGCGGAATGCCTGAAGGCGCTGATCGGCGAACACCACGGCGAGAGCGAGCGCGCGCAGAATCTGGGACTGGAAATCGTTC
>JABLTK010095782.1_pt1 | contig 21956 bp, 35 predicted proteins | sample 7160131 | NCBI WGS metagenome assembly JABLTK01 (sample SAMN14651221, study PRJNA627086) | human gut metagenome | isolation source: feces | host: Homo sapiens
AAGAAATGAAGGTTCCTCAATAAGAATTGGATATAAAGAATATACCTGAATCAGATAGGGATCATAACGCTCATCTAGGGACTCTAATAGACATGATCGTACACTGCATTCTCGATCTGATAAACCCACAGAAATGAGTTTCTGAACTTCATGATACTCTTGTTGGAATGATGCACTATGCTTTGCTGTAGGATTGGATGGTAGCAACAACTAGGAATGATCCTTTCTCCCGTCATCATACCTTGCATGCTACCTTCACAGCACGTCCACGAATTGCTTCATCGAGATCATCAACATATGACATGACACATCGCTTCACAAACTCAAACAGATCCACATCACGCAATTCAAATATCTCCAATGTATGCAAGGCAAGTAGAACATTGCCCGGATCTGCTTTCCATTGTTCTTCTCTACACATTAGTGATTCTTCTGATTCTCACTTGACCTTCTTTGTTGAGAACGGAGCAGGTGTACTTTGCATATAGTTAGGACTTCCTTGAAGAACCATAGAGAGTTCTGTAAGCAACCGTTCCTGTACCAACTGAAGACTCTCCTTCGCATGTGTTGAAACTTCTTTCAACGCATTGATTAGATCCTCAGATATGCCTGCTGCAAACAGCTACAATAAATCCTCTTCATCATTCTCACATCATTACAGAGTTTGGCAATTTTATCAGTGAAACGTTCCTTCAAGGCATAGGACATATGAGTGAAGCAATTCAATGCTTCCTTCACGTTATTGTTCGATTTCCTATCTATTAAGGATATATCAAGGAATTACCGATAACTGTTCAGTGATTCCTTGATAATACTACAAATCACATCTAGTCGAGAATACGCATCATCTGGAATCACCAGAGCTAGTTCTCCAACAGCTTTCAGTGCTTCTCCTCGATAAGCATCTCGATGAATGCAAGACATTAGATACTCAAATCTAGAAATCACAGGATTCATGATCCCATACACATTATTCTTAAACTCAAGAGTTAAGAACGAATGGGCATAAGTATTCATGAAACGAGCAATGACAGGAATCAGACCTATTTGTGATTGAGGGCAGAATCAACAACGAATGATGGTAATTTTGATATAGGGTTCTTTTGTATTGAAATATGTCTGAATTCTGGTATATATAGCCTCGATTCGTGAATCACAGAATTCTAAAGAATTGTTGAGAAAGGAGTTAATTGAAAGGAGATAGCCATGAATTGATTCATTTCTACCATCTTTAGGGAGTTCTTCGATTCGCTCCAAGAACTCGAAATAGAAATCATTCTTCTTCTGATTCTCTCGTTGTTGCATAATGATCAGACATGCTGAAAGAGCATCTGCAGCTGCTTCTCGAATTAGAATCTGTTTGTCTTTCAAGGGAGCGAGAATCTTCTCTCGGAAGGCTTGGATGTGTTGATAGAAGTGTGTAGGAGAGTTATTGGCAACTTTCTGGAGAATAAGGAGAGACAAGAGACGTTTGTAGTCATCTCTAGAGAACTCAAGATTCCGAAAGGCATCGCTTAGAATGGAATCAATAAACTCTGATAGATAGGAATTACCAACCCGAAGCAAATGACCGAGTGTCTATGCGAATCAAACTAACATAGTGGCGTTACAGATGACAACGGAATGAGAAGCATCGTTGAATGAGTTTCTTGGATCATCGTCTCGAGATACTGAGAAATACGAACATTTCGATCCTCTTCTTGATATCCAAGATCAACAAGCTGATCTATGACTGCCAAGAATCCTAGATGAACATAGTCGTCATTGCTGCGGCTAAACCGCTTAAATAGTTGAAAGATCTCATCACTGATCTTAGAATACTCTTGAGCATCTGCATTTTGATATAAACGTTCGATCCATTTCCGATACAAAATAGCAGCATGGTTTCTCGCTTCGGAGTCACGACATACCTTCTCATCGACAATATACTCCGATCGTCCCACTGGTGTGTAGAAGAACCTTACTTCATTCTGCATCGGATCTATTAATTGTTACAACGTCAATGGGAGATAGTTTGGGTTTTGGGTCCTTTCATAATGTGGCGCAATTGGCGCATCCATTTTGGATTGATCACAAACAAAGCAAAAAAGCATATCATTTACAATTCCATCTCTCTGGTAGTAGCCATTTTCAATACAATCTCGATCGATAATATGTGTCATTCCATTGACTCCTTCACAGTTCATAACGTGCCATGTCATATGTTCTTCACAGCAAATCAAACTGGGATATTGTACAAGGGCTTCTCTCTTCCTAGTTGTCAATGCAACCCAACTACCTTACCAAAGAGCCGTTTTCATATTATAATACTTGTCATAGAGAGTTGAACTACATCTGTGGCACATAAAAAGTTCATAGATATTGGTATTAGCACAATTCGGATTACTGCATTTGAGGAGTTTCCGTAGCTTGAAAGAATAGAGCTGAAAGTGAGAGGGATTATGCTGAAGATGCTCCAACAGGTGATATTTATCACAAAAGCAACTGTTACACTGAACGCAATAGACTAAGTTACTTCGGCATTTGCATCTTACACAGCAACTCAATGGATTGGTTTGAATTGTTTTGCACTTTCGATACACCCTCTTCAATGCTTCTCGATCCTGATGCGACATCGTTTCACAATGAATAACTGAAGGTGTTTCGGACGACAGAGAGTAATCTGACACTGAAAGAGACTTTCCGGAAGCCAATCTACAGTCCTGGGGTAAATGACCTGTTTTCCCGCAGATTGGACACTTATGGGAATCAAGAATCGTACGTGCATCTTTGAATCTACGTTTGCTGGGGATGAATTCTGGTTGAGTGGAGACTGTGAGTGTCTCTTCTGTATTTGACTCTGATTCCTTTTCCACAGTTATCGTATGTTGATTTTGTTCTGCTTTCCGTTTACATTCTAAGGAACACACATCTTCATCCGTTGCATCGCATATATATTGACCATACTTTCCACAGATCACACAAAATGGACCCAGGATCGGAGCCGCTGGAGCGTCTCTAGAAAATTCAATGATTGAATCCTCCTGTTGGTCCTCCTCTGACGATTTCTCACTATCCTCATACATGACCAACCCAAGAGTGTTCTTTGTATGTGGTACCTCTGGTTGGGACTGCACTGTGGGCCGATTGAATGCTGAAACATTGAGTGAATCCATAGATAGAGTTTGTTCCAGTCCTTCAGGCAACGGAAATTCCAAATCCACTAGAGATGATTCTTAAAATCATTTTTGAACAAGGATTCGACTTTGCAGTTCGCATCAATTCCTTCCCTTCCTTTCGCATAGTATTCTGTTTAACACGATTCTCTCTCCGAATCCTTTTCATCTTCTCATCCTTTTCATTTCTTCCATCTTCCTTCGATACAGGTTGAGTACGTTTTCGTGATTCTTCAGTCATAATTCCATCTTCAACACATACTCGTTGCTTTCGACTTATAATAAACCGGTTCTTCAGGAGGTTCATTCAAAATGTGTGCTAATTCTCCCATTTTCTCATCATCCGTCTATACTATCATCTAGAATCAACATGATATATACCATATGGGATAGTTTCGTTACATCCCAACCATTCTTTTCCAACACTGCTGCATAATCCTTTGAATTGATCTGACCTGTTGCAATCCGGTACACTTGTAAGTCATCCAGAATTCTATCAACCTTGCTATTCTTGTTATACGCCCATTTTGGTTTCTAAAAATCAAAGTTTACGTTCGGAAATACTCTTTCATAGGAATTGTAGTTCCATGCCATTCTATATTTGATTCTCACTGAGGATGCCATTGACCCCAAAGTTTTCTATATCACAGGTGAGATTATTCTGTGTTTCGTGATTCTATTTAGAACGATGAGTTTGTGATTGTGGAAATCAATGTTCCATGGGTAGAAATAAATGGTTTGAGATTTATTAAATAGGTTCGTGTTGGTGATATGGAGTTTGTGATCGATGACTGTGACTTTTCGTTCTTTTGCAATCCATATCTTCTTAAACTGCAGTTTCCATATCCATGTGTTGATGATGAACGCGCCAAAGCAGTTTATGATGTCGATAAGGTGTTAGCTAAAGGAACGGTATTATATGGTAGGCAAATGGCACTGTGTTTGTCCATCTTCCCAAAGTTGAAAAGGGGCAGTATTTCCCAAACATGGATCTCTTATCAACTATTCTTAAGAAACCAGAACCACTGCCTACACTTCCTCGAGGGTAGGATATGGATATTGAATAAACAATAGTCCGTTGATCCAAGAGGTGGATGGAGATGCTGTTTCCGAGGAAATATCAGAACCCAAAGAAGAGATGTCGAAGGATCTGTTAGAGTTAGAAGAACGTAAGAAGAGTCACTGTTTCTTACTGTAGCTGCTTCCACAAGCTCATATCGCAAGTATGGTTTCAATGAACTATTTGAGAACGTTTTCCACAGTTTTGAGGATTGTAGTGACATTATTGAGAATCCTGTTCCCGATGAGAATACAGTGGATCCTTGGGGTATGTATAATGTAATAAGAATGAATAGTAGAACTGATGAAACAAATGGAGGAATCCAAGTTTGATTCAGATCATTACTTGAGTGATTACTTTTATGGTAAAGAAGATTACTTATACAAAGAGTTTATTGATATCCTTTGGGTTTCTGTTCACTAGATCCTTCATTCATACAGTTCCTCCCAGAATGGGTGAAAGCAGATCGCATTATCCGAAAGGAATTAAAAGAACTCGACGTGAAACCTATAGTACCGCATTCATCTTTTGATCCATTTTCATCTTCCAGAAGTACCAACTCTATCAGTCCCAATCAAATTGTTTCTCAGCCTGTTGTTCCTCTACAGAAACAACATGCCTTAGTTGAAGTGATTGAACCATCTTCAGAATCGACTTCATCTCATGAAATACTCGAGGTCCAAACTCCTCAATCTCTGATTCTTATCAACAAAGACGAACCTACAGAGAAGGACTCTCTCTCTCAACTAATGAAACGTCAGAATCAGGCACTTGTATTCTTGTTGGTTCTATTTCATAGCTAGAGAATCAGTCATGAAGAAGATGAACACCATTGCCATTTGTCTTCCGATGAGAAGGAACTTCTTCTTTCTATCAAGAATGTTAATACTACGGTGCCACCTGAACGAATGAATCAGGCGTTGTTCTCGTTAGTTGATATTTTGTGTGCATATTGTTATGATGTCCGAATGACTCAACAGGATCCAACGCCAGAATCTGCATGGACTATTTCGATTCTGTCTCCAACACTTTCGTGGCTTGTTCCCTCCTCATCTCTTCGGAACACTCTAATCGCGTTTATTCGGAGAGTTATGATTTATCCATATTTAAGACGATATGACCTGGCTAGACTCTGTGTTAAGGATTGTATCGTCATATTGAAATTAGGAAAACGACGATTACTAAAATGTCTTCTTGAAGTCATTGTTCGTAATTTATGTGATGTATAGATTAAGAAAATCATGAAATTCTCAGAAAGGAAGTACATTCTCAATACTCTCTATATTGATAAGTATATTCTCTGGATTCAAGTATCTTACAACTTCCAAGATAGTAACTTGTAGAATCTTGAGTATCCTATATTGTTTGATGTAGCTGAAGAAGTGAGTGTATGGTTTGAAGTTGCTCTTTTATATAGTATCTGTTGTCAAAGGAGATCTCAAGAGAAACTCTCGATCTTGGCATTCCCGAATTAGAAGAAGAAGGAAGAAAACTCCTTCAAAATGAAACAGAATAATTACCGTCCTTGTTTCTTTTGAGTCCACATACTATATCCAGTAAGCAATATATGCAAACAATGCTGCAGAAACACTTACGTCATCCAAATACGACCTCCTCTTATTCAGTTTATAAATGATAGAAATTTCCCTCATTATAATAATAATTCGATAGTTTATTTCAGAAATGCCAAAGGAGGAGTTCAAAGATTACTATTCTCTTCTTGAAATTGAAGTTGAAAGTGATGAAAGAACGATTAACAAAGCATACCGACTGTTAGCCAAGAAGTATCATCCAGATAAGAACAAGGGCAATAAGAATGCAAGTATGTTGTCTAGGGTTTAAGTGAATGTATAGCTGAATTATTCAAATTGATAAAGGAAGCTAAGGAGATCTTGCTAGATCCTGCAAAGAGAACTATATATGACCGAAAACACAAAGCAATGCTTATGAAGAAAGCTGGAAAGGAGAAGATGGACAAAAGGCAACGTGATTTGACAGAATCCTTGTTTGCTCGAGAAGATGCTGGTATGAAATGATCAACTAATGTAACTGGTAGCAAAGAGAAGGCGTCAAGGAGAACTAACCGAGGAAGAGAGACGACGGTTACGGATTTCTCAGATTCATCAGGAAAATGCGATGATTATTGAAGCATTGATCCGAGAAAGAGAACACTCAGTACATACAGAATGTAAGTAATAGGAGTTTACGTGTGATTGTAGTGCACCCACTAGATGTTAATAAGGATTTTGAACGCGTAGAAGTGAATTGAAAGTCTGATTGCGTAGTCAGCTGATTATGGAGTTCGTACAATGGAACGATTGCGAAAAGCTGCAGAACAACAGTTACAGAATCGTTCGACCGTGTAGTTTTCATTGTCATTTTTCCTATGTTTGTCTTTAATCGATCTGGTCGTCCTCTTTTACAGTTCTTCATTCGGTGTCCCATATACTTGAAATCCTTCTCCACAAGTAGATTGATAGCAAGCAAGATTGATGATGGGTCACTATTTCAGTATCTGTCAATGTTAGTAGGAAAGACAGAAACAGCGAACAGTTTGAGAATGACGATGAGATTATGGATTAGATGGTTTGAATGGACTAAAAGACTTTCTGAATGGTGAAGAATTGGACACAGTAGTTCTGGAATAAGGATTCTTAATTGTAGGTGAATTCACTCATCAATGAATTGAAGATGTGCGAGGAACCTGCAAAGGATGCTAGGGAGGTTCTTAAGAATATTGCTGAAAACCCTACTCTTGCATCATTTCTGACTCCTTCTAAACGGTCATTATCAACAGCTGATTATTGTGTTTATTACCTTCTGTCACCATTAATGGTATTCTAGAGGTATGATTGTCATTGAATAGCAGACTCTAGAGTCCGGCTCTAATGCTGAAACGTTGGCTTCCTATTATATGCGTGTCCAAAGTGATAAGCAGGTTCGTTCATGTCCATTGTCACCACCGCAGCTTCAGTTAAAGCCAAAGAAGCATAGTCACCTGCTGGCCAAATTGATGACTATTAGAGGATACGTCAGCTCAGAAATCAACGATTCTATCTCCTGAAGACTGTTTGAGTCAATTGGATATTCGAGTTGGACGCATTGTTGAAGCTTGGAATCATCCAGATAGTGATAAGTCAAGTTTAATCCTTCTCTTTATAGTAGATTGATATGTGAACGAGTTGATGTAGGAGAGACGTCGCCTCGCAGTATAGGATCTGGAATCCGAGCTTTTCATTCCGCAGAATCGATTGTAGGTCAACTTGTGTGTGTAATGTGCAATATGAAGACAAGAAAACTAGCTGGGTACCCATCAAATGGAATGCTCTTGTGCGCTTCAACACCGGACCACTTGAAAGGAGCCCTTATTCGACCTCCAGAAGGATCTCTCGTTGGAGAACGGATACAGTTTGATGGAATTTCTGGAGAGGTAGCAACACCGAATCAAGTGCATAAGAAGAAGATGGTAGAGATGATTCTGGAAGTGAGGAAATAAGGAGTCAGTAACATCTAGTATTTAAAAACGAATCAGGAGGGTGTATGTTGTTTCAAGGACAAACCGTTCCGGACATCAACTGGAGTATGTACCTGTGTTGAATACCCAAATCAACAAATTTCGTAAGGACTAGATAAATATGTTTGTTGATCCTAATGAGAATAATAGTTGGAACAAATGGATGAAACACTAATCAAGGAAGAAATAATAGGTATAATTCGGTGATTTAGATTCTGCCGTAACGCTATGCAGAAATCTCCATGAAAATGACATACCATTCAACCATTCATTTTTCTAATGGCTGAAACGAGTAGGTTGATTAGCAATTGGATGTGAGAAATAAAAAGAGTGTACAGACTCACTTACCAAAGTATAGACGCTCCTACTGTCGATAACAACATCGACATTGAATCTAACTGGGATAAAGAAGTGGAGAACTTTGATGACCTCAACTTGAATACAGATCTTCTCAGAGGTATCTATGCTTATGGTTTTGAGAAACCCTCCGTCATTCAGCAGAAGGCTATTCTTCCTGTCCTTGAAGGTCATGATACGATTGCTCAGGCTCAGTCTGGTATGGATGAGACAGAAAACTTGATTCTTAGGAACTGGTAAGACTGCCACTTTCTGTATCTCTGCCCTTCAGTTGCTGGATCTGAACAACAAAGACTGTCAGGTTTTGATTATGGCTCCTACTCGTGAGCTGGCTCTGCAGATTTTCTCTGTCCTTGAGAATTTGTCGAAGTGTATGAAGGTTGCCATGCACTGTTGCGTTGGAGGAACTGCTGTGCAGGAGGATACTGAGAAGCTGAAGAATGGTGTTCAGGTTGTTGTCGGTACCCCTGGTCGTGTAAATGACTTGGTTCAGCGTGGCCATTTGGATCTGAGACATTGCAAGTTGTTCTGTCTCGATGAGGCTGATGAGATGTTGAGCCGAGGATTCAAGGAGCAGATATACAACGCTTTCCGTGCTCTGAATGAGGATGTTCAGGTTGCTCTGTTCTCTGCTACTATGCCTGTGGACATTCTGGAAATCTCCAAGAAGTTCATGCGTGACCCTGTACGTATTCTGGTGAAGAAGGATGAGCTGACTCTGGAAGGTATTAAGCAGTTCTATGTACCCCTGGAGAAGGAGAGCTGGAAGTTCGATACTCTGTGCGATCTGTATGAGTCTTTTGCTATCGCTCAGGCTATTATCTACTGCAATACCCGTAGAAAGGTGGACTGGCTGACATTGGCTATGAAGGAGAGAGATTTCACAGTGTCGTCGATTCATGGAGATATGGAACAGGGTACTCGTAACAGTATTCTGAAGGAGTTCCGTTCTGGAGCTACACGTGTGTTGATCACGACTGATTTGCTGGCTCGTGGTATTGATGTCCAGCAGGTGTCGCTGGTTATTAACTATGATTTCCCAACTGATCGTGAGAACTACATTCATCGTATTGGTCGTTCGGGACGTTATGGTAGAAAGGGAACAGCAATCAACTTTATTTTGGATGCAGACAAGGATATGATGGAAGATATTGAACAGTTCTACCATACCACGATTGAGGAGTTGCCGAACAATATTTCCTCTCTTCTTTAATTTATGTTCTATATAGCACACGTTGTTGCGGTTATTAGAGTATGATCTGTTTCGTGAGGTGTTTGTTGAAGAGGAAATACGTTAACAGTAGATGTCTATATGTGTCTTTGAAATAAACACACCAATATTCGTTTGTTCATAAATCGCATTTAGTGCTTCTTGGCGAATCTAGCCTTGAAACGGCAGAAATCGCACATGGAAGCCTTCTTAGCACGAGCAGCGAGCTTCTTAGCCCAAGCAGTTTCGTTCCACTTGTTCTCGACCTCGCCAGCCTTGAAAGCCTCATCCACTTCAGTAGTCTTAGCACCACGCTTCAGAGGAACAACAAAGTCAGTCAAATACAGACGAGCTACCTACAAAGGTAAAATGCAACAAGAACCGTTTACAGTAATCTGCTGTCTCTTGACACCAGTAGAGGGTCCATCAACGAGAACCTAGAAAATCATCTAATCTAACCTTCAAGTACTCTCTTTCCGTCAATGATGTCAACGATTGTGCACAGCTTACCAAAGTCAGGTCCGTAGTTGATGTAAGCGACACGACCAACCTCAACGAAACGAGTGAACACCTACAAGAGACATTAGAACGACTCTTAGAAGAAGTGACTCAGAACCACTCATTCCCTTTCTGTTAGTCCTGAGAGCTGTTAAATCGATTCTATAGTAAGAATTACCTACCATTGTATGCTTGGAAGTAGGGACAAACGAAATCTATAAGTCGTGGTTATGCTTAGAATCGAATGGCCCAGTTTCTTTTAGAATTCACAAAAAAAGCCAGATTTCTGTTGGTTCTTGGATCTATTATTTGATATAATAGTTCATCTTTTGTATAATTCCTCAACCAGTTTAAATAGATGTAGCGACGAGACTCCCGGGGTGTTAGCTGAAAGTGTGATTCTCACAAGAAAGACACTAAGATGACTCTATAATCGACCTATCAGTTCAGTTGGTATTGAAACATAGGAATTCTGGCATATTAAGAATCCACAGATTTGCGTTCTCTTTCGTATGGAGCCCCTAGATAAGCTCTCGTTGAAAGAGCTCCTTGATTTAAATTCTGCGGTACAAGAAGAACTCACAAGACGAATCCAGGAGCTCTCCGAGGAGAACATCAAACGTAAGGAATATCTATTGTTTTTTTCGAATAGTTCAACAAGATACAATGATAATCCAGGACAACCACGATGTAAGCGTGGTAACAGATAATCAAACCAAAATAGCAAAGAATCCTTCGTGGATCAAGACTGGAAAACTGAAAGCTACTGTAGGAATCGTGGATTCTGTCAATTGTAGGCAAACCGTTTTCTCTTCCGATCTACTGAAAGTGATCCAGTTTGTTCAAAACGAATGGCTCATAGGTATCTATTGGTTGCAAGATTAATCCAAAAGGGACATTGTCTGGGATGTTCGATGGAATCCATCTTCAGAGAAACGAAATCTCTTCGCCTCTGCATCAGCAGATCGTACTGCTAAATTGTGGCGACTGGACAACGAATCGAAAAATGCCAATCCCCTTATGGTTTATAGTGGTCATTCTGGATCTGTCAACTCAGTTCGATTCCATCCGACTCAGAGTCTCATGTGTACGACTTCAGGAGATCGGACATGTCATATTTGGAAGCCTCTTGATGTTCCAAATCCACCAAAATTGTCATTGTAGAGTCTTCATTGAATAGTTCACTTCTAGAGAAGAGGATGGAGAATCTCTCCATCACTCTTCCTCTCGGCGACGTCTTTCCATCGATCTCCCTGTGTTGAACAAGCCATTAGCTAAGCTGATCTCTCATCAAGGACATGTGATGGTGGGAGAGTGGAGTTGTGATGGTAGTCAAGTTATCTCAGGAAGTCAAGACACGACTATCAAACTCTGGGATATGAGCGATTGGACAAAACCCGTTTTAACTCTAACGGGTCACGACGGGACGGTAACGAGTATTGCTCCGTCTCCTTCCAACAAGAATGTGTTCTGTTCGTGTATGATTCAGTAGGTTTGGTCACTTCTAGCATCTCAGGACCAGACAATCCGATTATGGGATACACGTACTTCCTCCTTTATGGTGATCGATGAAGAACCAAATGATACGTAGTTGTCGGTGCTTCATGGACATGAGAAGAGTGTCTCTTATGTCATATTTGATAAGCAGAATCCTTCGTTGTTGATCAGTGGGAGTGATGATTGTACAGTGAAGGTGTGTGTGAGAGAAGACAATGATAAGTAGATATGGGATTGGAGGACAAAACAGTGTCTAACTACCATTCATACTTCCTATGTAATGAACCACTTCTGTCAGAGTCCAGAAGAGGAGATGTTATGTCTTCCATCTAGAAATGCCTCAGCAGAGTAAGAACTCCGGGAGATATAGAACATAGAATCTATTCATCACAAGGAGATCCACTGATGATTCTGTCAGGAATGGGAAATGGACACAACAAGATGATTTGGGCATGCGACTGGAACGAGAATGGTATCTTAACGGCAGGTTTGGATAGAAGTATATGTCTATGGGAGGTGCGACCTTGAATTGCGCAATATGTTTGTAACAAACAGTTAACGCAGCAGCCGTATAGTTGCTTGGGAAACGACCTATATTTCCATTAAGACGACCCTCCCACCATCCACTAGGATCCTCCTTCAGAACTTCAATGACATCTCCTTCCTTAAAGCTAAGTTCACCTGATGTACCCGTATCTAGAGAGTATAGAGCCCGAACCATTCGATGAAGAGGAGCCGTCGTAGCTACAGGAACAGGAGGCAATGGCTGGGTCTTTGTCTCTGGAGATGAATAGGCTTTCGCCTCTTGGTAGAGAACTGGATTGAAGTCCGTAACAACAGGAGGTTCATGATAGGGGAAGGAAGGAATAGAGATTTCAGGTGCGACATAATTCATCTCCACATTCTCCCCCATCTTCACTCGTTCAGAGATATCCTCAACCGACTGCATCACACTACGAATCGATGTTTGTGCGAAACTGGAAGCAATCGTTTGCATAGCCTCATGCTGACGTTGTACCAAGTACATCTCACAAGCAACCAGTGTGGCAGTTTCACTTGATAGAATTGATGCTCCAATTGCAATCAATTCTTCAAACCTTGTTTCCAGATACTTTGTATGTTCTTGGAGCATTTCATAGTCATGATCCATCTTCATCCGGAAACGTTCAGCATTGCTAGAATCTCCCTTCTTTTCATAGGTGCTACAACGATTACGATGCGAATCATAATCAGTGATAATGTTCTTGCGAGTCTTCACAATCTTTTCCACCTCTGCAAAATCCTCTTTCAGTAGCTTCTCAATACGAGAAATGATGTGGGCACGTAGGACGCAAATGATAGATCGTCGTGTGTAATCATACTCCGACTGAAGTGCTGTATGCAAATTACTGATTGCTTCCTTATATGTGTTCATGTCTTCTGTCTGGATATCCGACTTCTGCGTAAAACGCAACAACTCATCAGCGAGTTTGCGATTGGTATCACACCATGTATCCACATTATGAATCAAAGATACACACTGGGAACTGAGTACTTTCAGATTATCTTCAAGATCAGAGAAACGACGATAAGCAAGATCAAACGTAGCATCTGAGGTAGTGTCGGACTTTCCTGTTGCCACTTTCAGTTGTTGACTGATTCTTCTCTTCGATGTCTTGAGCGACTTGAACAACTTGTCCATCCAGAAATAGGAAATGAATAAACTTTGGTTCTTTTATCCATATCACACTCCTTTTGAAGGGATATGGAGAAGGGGATATGACTCTCAACAATGGAGTATCACTCTCCATTTACTATAATTTAATAGTCATCTCACTTCCAATGAACATCATAGACCATTCTATCTGATAATGTCAACCATAGAAATGTTATATTTCATTGGTTTGGGTCTTGGAAACGAGAAAGACATTACTGTCAGAGGTTTAGAAGCTGTGAAGAGTTGTGAGAAGGTCTTTCTTGAGAATTACACATCGGTTCTCGGAGTTGAACCCAAAAAGCTAGTACTTCTAATTCAAATGGTCTAATAAACAGGAAGAATTCTTTGGAAAGCCGGTTATTATTGCTGATCGTGATTTAGTGGAATCAAATGCTGAGACCATTCTTGATAGTGCTGCTGTATGCAACACTGCCTTTTTAGTTGTTGGTGATGTATTTGGGTACAAACTGTTGGTGCAAATCATCCTCTAGAGCAACCACCCACTCAGACCTTTGGATTCGTGCCAAGGAGCGAAATATTCCTATCAAGGTGATCCACAATGCATCAATTATGAATGCAGTCGGTTGTTGTGGTCTGCAACTATATCGTTTCGGACAGACTGTCTCTCTCTGCTTCTTCACGGAAACCTGGAGACCCGATAGTTTCTATGAACGAATTGAACAGAATCGAGATATGAAGCTTCATACACTCTGTCTTCTCGGTTCCTCTGTTTCCACTCTGTGATGTCTAGATATCAAGGTCAAAGAACCCGATTTCAAAGAACTTGTCAAAGGACGAACTGTTTATCTTCCTCCTCGTTTCATGACTTGTAATCAAGCAATTGATGAGCTTCTTGAGGTCGAGGAGAAAAGAGGAAAGGGAGGTACGCATTCTTTGTTACTATGATTTTAGTATGTACTCCTGATTCCTTGGCTGTGGGATTGGCTAGAGTAGGTCAGGATGACCAGTTCATTTGCTTTGGAACTCTGAAGGAACTGCGTGATGTAGACTTTGGAGCACCGTTGCACAGTTTGATTCTCTGTAGCCCGGAGTTGCATGAGTTGGAGCTGGAGATGCTCAACTACTTCAGTGTGAAGAATCTACATAAGGAATTCATTGTTTGTCAAACAAACTCTATTAGAAACCATTTTATGTGTATCATACAATCATCAATTCTGAAACAGCCCTTCTGGAAGAGGAGCACCATCAGGAAGTACAGTAATGGAGTGGAGTTCGCTGAAGAAGGGATGCTGCAGCACCTCTGATGCTATCAATAATCTTTCCTATCCAATCTCACCCTTCAGCCGCTTTCCTGGAATGTACACCAGCAACTTGCTCATCAGATCCACTGCATCCGCATCGTGACACTGAGCAAAGACCTACTTCTCATTCCTCTCATTCAAATCGACTTCTGGGAAGTCTTTCTTCTGAATATTGGGAAACTTGAAGTTGTGATAATTGGGATTCATTTCATGAATCTCCTCTGCTGTGGGTGTTCCCAACACTTTGATAATCTCGACCATCTGATCCACATTATTCTCCCCAGGGAATAGCGAGAGTCCGGTTAACAATTCAGCAATAACACATGCCATACTCCAAATGTCTACAGCTACCGTATAGTTGGTTGCACCGAAGATTAGCTCTGGAGCGCGATAATATCGGGAACAAATATACGAGACATTGGACTCATCAGGAGTAAGGCGTTTTGCACTTCCAAAATCACAGATTTTCACAACATGAGTCCTGGGGTTGATCAGGACATTCTGTGGTTTGATATCACGATGACAAATGCCTAGACTATGCATGTAGGCTAATCCCTTAAACATTTGATAGGTATAGAGCTATGGATCGTTTCTATTCACTTTTATTACTTTGACATAGATAAGAGGTAACAAGGATCTAGCTTTGACAAACTTGCGATTATATTTATATAGGTTCTCAGGAATGTACTCCATAACGAGATGCAAGTATTCTCCGCCCTAGAACTAAGTTCACTAGGAACAACTCTACATTTTCCGTTTCCGAGTAAAAGGAGTTGTAAAGAGTCACAATGTTGGGGTGGCTCAACATCTTCATGATCGACAGTTCCCGGTTCTACACAATCAAAGACAGAGACAACATCGACTTTGTAATTCTTATCTTGGAAAACCTTCTTTACTGCAACAATCCGACCTGTTCCATATTCTTCAGCTTCATAAACCACTCCAAAAGTCCCTTTTCCAACGGCTCTCAATACAGAATACCTAGTTACATACTTCTGATTAGAAGACTATGTATGAAAGAACGAAACATGAATGGGACTCTTATACTCATTGTCTCTTCAAGGAACGACTTTCCTGGAAATAACCCTACCACTGAACTGAACACTAATTAAAGGCAATTCTGGTAAACCGGGTCTACCGTGTCAAAAGGAAATGAGGAAAATGAAAACCAGGGATCCACTCTGCCGTCAAATCTAACGAAGAACCGTGGAAAGGTTCCACTTAGTTTTCTTATATTATTGATTTATCAACGGTGCAATGAGTACCAAAGGAAACCGAAGAGCAAAAGGAGACAAGGGGCCAGCTAAGAGCAGTCTTTCGGGAGACTTTGTGGCTTCTCTTGCCACTGGAGCTGTGAATATGGAGTTACTGAATGGAATTACGTTTGACATCACTTCTTCCTCCTCGAATACGGAATCTTCCTCTCAATGTGTAACTTATTTCGGAAGTAATACTGCATATCGAACACAGCTGAAGTTGCTTTCGAAGAAAAGTACGGTTACCCGACTGCGTGTAATTACTCATGTTAGGATACATTTTAGGCGCTGAAAGATATGGAAGAGATTCTCTCTCAGTGTTCTGTAAATGATATCATTGAGATTATGCCTTCATTTTGCTTTTATTACAATGAATTGCTGTATTGTCAGAGTTTCCAAGTTCGTTTAGAAGTTAACAAGCGTAAATTGAGTGGAGTGTCGTAAATACTAGTTTTGAGTTGTATTGGTACCATTCTGGGTCTAGAGGTGGGAAAGTTTGTGAAGCAATTTGTCGTCGCACTTCAGATCTACATGGCAGATGTAAATTCGACTGTCGAATCATTTTGCACTGACTTGTTTTATGTTGGTATGGATCTCCTTTTTTAGCATAGAAATTGATTCCTGAGAATCGTCGTACGAATGTTCTGACCAAATACTATGATGAGGTTCTCAACCGAGCCCATTCACTCCTGTCTGTCGATGCTGAATTCCTCAATCGTCATCACGAAGAGATTGGTAATATTTGGTTCAATTCCTTATTGGTAGATTCCATTGATGAGTCTCTGGACCGCCTGCGAACTACTTGCTATCAAACATACATCACTCTTCTTCGTCGTCCCATCCCCCTAACTGCTACTGCTACAGACCTCTTCAGTGCAGCTCTGATTGAAGCCGTACCTGATATTGTGGAATCAGGTCGAGCTTCCTTACTTACTCTGGTTATGGAATTGGCAAAACGAGTCCCCTGGTCAGCCATCACAGAGAGACATCCTCAATCCATATCCAAACTAAAGAAGCAGTGTCGTCAGCTTCTGTTTATGGGTGATCCAAAGAAGGGAGTTGTAACAAAGGACCACATGAATACCATCTTAGCTCTATGGATGACTCTCTCTATGAGGTATCGTTTGATTCTATGTATTAGTCTAGGTATCCGGCAATCTATGAGTCTATCGATATGAACCAATTTACAAAGGAATTCACACAGAAATTGCGAAGGTGAACTATGGATTTGAGTTTCATTCTAGAGGTGACATTTCTCATCAAGTTCTGTGTGATAGCATTGATATTGTACTTCGAGTTATTACCAAAGTTCTTCTTGAGCCTCAATCTTTGTCAGTTGTTGACTGGGGTCTGAAAGTTTATGAAACAGTTGCCGAAGTTGCTACGAATCCTGATCTTACCGATCGAATGCTATGTGTTTACAATTGTATTGTTGCTACCATCACAGTAAACACACAAGATGCATCGATTGCTGATGCTCTGGCTACTGCTCTTCCTACTTTCTTGCAGCAATCATCCCATACTGCAGAGACAATGCTTCCTCATATTCTCAACACATTAGTATCACTCTCTCCTTCCGTATTCACGAAGTGGTTGGTGCCTCATTTCATGGAGATGATCAGTGATCTTCAGAAACCAGATCTTGAGTTTCAAATGGTTTTACTGAAAGAGCTCTATCAGAATCATTCTGAAATGGTAACAAGTCTTCTTCAGGAGATGGTAGCTACAATTCTCCAATTGTATGTGAATGAACAGACTGATTGTATGATGTATCGTCATGTGATCGCCTTCTTCAATATGATGATGCGTGTATATCCGTTGATAATTTGAAAAGGAATGATAAATAGTGACCTACGAGACATTATTGGAACAAATCTCATTAAGAATGATTCACTATCAATCATGATCCGTTCAGTGATTCAACAGATTATCTCTATCAATCCGATTCGTGATCACTGTAGGATATGAGAAGGAATATGATAATAGATCTCTCTCTATACAATACAATGATTACATTTGTCATCTCGTTCGAGTCAATCGCTTCGTTCTCATCAATGGCTCGTGTTTTCACTGACTCCATCATGGAGATGGTGAATGGTTTAACTGACAATCGAGGTCCGTTTCTACTGTCTCTGCTGATGAAGCCAACTTTGCTCCATGTGATTCCTTCAATCGAAAGTGTAGTAGTGGAGACAACCAATCTTGAGGATTCGGAGTATGTGTGTTCTATACTGGAGAATTGTGAGACTTGTCATTGTGATGCATTGCTATTACAAATGATTGAAGATATGAAGAGTTTTAGTGGTCAACGATGGATAGATGTGTTAAGAGTGGCTTCTATTCGTGATTGTCAAGTGATGCATGATGCTATGAAACAGATAATCGACTATGTGTTGTGAGTGTGAATGAAGTAAGTGACTTGTAGAGATGAAGTATTGAATGAAATGGAGAATGGAAATGAGGAGGTGTTGACTCAGGTTGAGAGTGTGATAACAGGTTCTGTTCTCGTATTTGTCGTTCAGCACATTGTCAACGGTTTAAGATCTCCTCTAACAAAGACAAAAACCGCAATGCTTCTTTATCTCATTCAGTGTGTGAAAACTGATCTTGAGCCAATTCGTAATCTGTTGGAGAGTGATTCATTCTGGAAGGAGACAGTTTATCAGGAACAAGAGTATATAGAATGGATGTGAATAATGATCAGATTCCCGTTATTGTTACACCTTGTCAATCAAGTGGAGTTATTATTGGAGTCTCCTCTTCATATCAATCTCTTTGGGCAGATCATTCGATCCACACTAACAGAGGTGGATAATAAGTTGGAGAATGAAAGGGAGTGTTATTTCTAGCAAGATGATTGATACATCTCTCTCTGGAATGACTGTAGAGTCTATTATTCAGGCATATCGTTTCTTCCTTTCTCTATCAGTAACCACCAAGCGTAAGACATGATTGCTTGATTAGTATGATAGATTGTATGATTGCTCACACAGGTCGCAAACTCTTGCTTCGTCTGGCCTCCATTCAAGATGTATTGACATATCTGGACTCAGATTCACCAACCGAACTGCAACAAAGTGTAGTAAAGAAAACTTGGCATCAATTGCATTCACTCCAAGAACGAGGACAAACACATAGTATTGTCGAATCTCTGAATCAGCGCATGACAGAAAGGATTCAACAATTGGTAGAAACTGTGGAAACGGATTCTGAGTCTTTGCTTGTGCTTCAGCAACAATTGAATCAGTGTTCAGTTCTCATGAACAAATTTGTGACTTTCCCAGCTGAGTCACAATCTTCATTCACTCATATCATCTCTCATCTTCTTGTCTGTCTTCGCTTCCTCACAGGTGCCAGCACTTCGACGATATGGGCTGAAGAACTAAACAATAATTCTCTTCTCAAACAATCTACTTGTGATTGCATTTTTCGCTTCCTCATTGGTCTGTTAGCTGCATATCCAAAAAATGATTCATTTCATGAACTATACGAAGGAGAACTCTGGGATGTTATCATTCTGTTAGCACCTATCAGCATTACAACGAATATTGAATCCTGTTGGTATTTGAGATGTTCAGTAATTCTTAGTAACCTTGATTATCAAGCATATGACTACGATTCATTCATTGAATGGTTACACCATTCCTGAAGGTACTTACAATGCCTTAATTCTCTCATTCAATACAAATCTTCTCACACATCTAAAACGGTTCTATTCTATACCTTCTGATCAGAGAGATCGACATATCCTTACACGAATCTGGATGAAACTCCCTCCTTTGTAACGCCCTTGTTCTGAGAATAATAAATAGAAGTACCGTCTCGGTTGAATCGACACTGGAGGAGTGGTTGAAAGGATTCTGGAGTTATGATCTTCAACAGAAGATCGATATTACTGTTGGCATCATGTATGCCATGCGATCAGGTGAGTGAGGGTGAATGGATTGATATCCAGAATGTGATATGAAAGTGTTGTTTAGAATATGCAAGACACTCAGTGAGAAGTGTATTGTGAATGAAGAACATATGACAGAAATACTCCTATTTTTCATCATTGTGTCAGAAGTGATTGTGAAGACACAAGATATGGAGAAAATTGTTGAGAAGAAAGATGAAATGACAGAAGAAGAGAAAGCAGAAGATTATCGGATTGAATCAACAATGGCAGAAATCGAGGGTTTAATCACACACTTGAATCAATCTAAATTGATGCAACGTGTTTTAGTCTATCTCATTCATCAAATTCCAGCCACATCTCAATCATCAAAATCGCGGGTATTTTTGGTATTCCATGATTAATCCTTATAGCCTCCTATGCCAATATTAAAACCACTTCCCTTGTTGTTAAATGATCCACTTCCTCACCTTCCAATCTTCACATTGTACTCATTGTGTGTAGCAATTCCTTATCGTATTCAGTATTTCTTTATCAATGGATTAACGGGTGTATCTCGCAGTGTACAACAGTCACTAATGAGTTTCATGGAACTGTATCTAACTCCATCGATTTTAGCCAGTCCTATGGATAAGGTGAATAATCAGTTGACAGAATACAAATTGTCAAATGTACGAATTAGTGCTGATGCTAGTAATGTATTCATTAGGATTGAAAATGAGGATTAGTACTATGCTGTAATAACAAGTGGAGTAACCGATATTAAAATTACTTATGACCTTTCCAAGATATATCCATTGAATATTACTGCCGTATGAATGTGAAGATAATGTGTAAAAATCTAGACTATTCGTGACAATCTTCATTTCTTGAATTCCTCTCAAATTGAACGTTGGCAGGTAGCTTTCCGTCAACGTATTACGGGGTATAAGTCATTCACATTCGGAATTATAGCTATGACAAAGACAATTCTGAATGAAATTGAGAGTGTGGAACCTTGTCCCATTTGTTATTGTGTTCTGCATCCGAACACTCATGCACTGCCAGATCGGTGTTGTTCACAGTGTGTTGGTAAATTCCACAACGATTGTTTGAATGTATGGTTCCGCACTTCCAACAGTAATTCATGTCCTCTGTGTCGTCAACCCATACAGGATTATCCTGTTTTCAATCAAACACAATTACCCAGAATAACCACAATCAGTTTACACTTCCATCTGCCTTCACTTCAGCTTCGACAGGTTTCTCATCGCCTCCTGCTTTTCTTGCCTCTTCTTCAGCTTTACTAGCTTCCTTTACAGCCTCTTTCACCTTCTTTTCTTCTTCTTCTGATTTCTGTGTTTCCTCAGCTAGTTTCGCTTCATCCTCCTTCTTGCGCTCCTCCTCACGTTTCTTCTTATCGTCTTCCTGACGTTTCTGTTCTTCTGCCTTGCGTGTTGCTTCATCTTCCTTCTCTAACTGCTCCTTCATGGACCACCAGGTATGCATGTTACGTGGAGTCTTTTCATTTTTCTATCCGTTAGATACCGTCCCAAAGAGTACAGAAATGATATTTTCCCAGTGACCTCGTTCCTTCTTCTTCATCATTAGCACAACCCGACCAACAGAAGCGTCATTCCAATGACATTCCTCTGGATTCAATTCTTTGCGCATTTCCAAACGAAGAACAAACTTCTTCTTTGTGGATGGACTAAGGTTAATCCCATGAACTATGTCAACCATTTTGATTCAGCATAAATGGATCGTTCTGAGAAGGTGATATTCGACACTGAACAACCTAATGTTGCTGGTGTATCCCATTTATGGGCATACTTGATATTCACATTAATCTATGTCGGAAATAGAAAGTATGACATACGTCGTTCATTCCCTGTGCCCACTGGAAAGCAGGACTGATAACAGACCAATCATTCCGGTTACTGTTAATTAAGTTCTGAATTTTCTGAAGATTGGATCTAGAGGTGATGTACAGAATTGTTCCCTACTTGATAATCGCAGCAGAACGAGCAAAAGGAGATGAAATATCAACTTCTTGTTCTTTTGCTGCAGTTACGATATGTTCCGACACTGTCCACCACGATCGTTGAACTGCCTTGACATGAACATTCTTCTCCAATCTTACAATCGAAATGATATTCTTGTCAATCTTTTCATTTGTACTAAGCTTTTCTTTCAACCAATCAATAGCCTCTTCTTCTGTATGGCATTCTGCAAAAGATACTCCTAGAGCGACTGTCTGAATCAATAAACTGAGGGAAAGAAGATATCCAATTCGATTCATGATTCACTGACTCTCCTCGAATAGAAAATGTATTCTCGAAAATAGAAGCGTTTCATTAAATACCAAGGTGCCGTTTTCAACAAACAGACAACATGCAAGCAACGAAGGGATTAATCGCTATCAGAAGAAGATTCCTCCTTCTTTTCCTCCTTCTTGGGCTCTTCCTTAGGTTCTTCCTTAGCCTCCTCCTTCTTAGGCTCCTCTTTAGGCTTCTCCTCCTCAGACTCGGAGTCCGAAGATTCCTCCTTCTTGGACTTCTTAGACTTCTTCTTAGG
>JABLTK010137310.1_pt1 | contig 21903 bp, 23 predicted proteins | sample 7160131 | NCBI WGS metagenome assembly JABLTK01 (sample SAMN14651221, study PRJNA627086) | human gut metagenome | isolation source: feces | host: Homo sapiens
CCTGACGTTCCGGATGCTTTGCCATCCATTTGTTGATTGTTGAATTGATCCGGTCGACTGTGGAGTTGGAAGCATAACGCTTCACGGCTCCGAGGACAAACGGCACCAGGTCGTTCGCCTTGAGATGTTTGAGGTCGTAGACTTTGCTGACCATGTAATTCTGGGCGTCATCCTCCTTGAATCTGATTTTCTGGACTTTGTCCGGTGCGGGTTCTTTCGTTTCGGAAGCGGGATCGAAAGCTGCCGCATCCATTGCGCACAGCAGTCCGCAGGCGCCGCCGAGACTGATTCGAAACCATTTGTCGTTCATGGAAACTCCTTTGTTTCTTTGTTTGGGTTCCGGCATTTCCGCCGTCGATACCCAATAAGATAACACCCGTTGATTAGCCCTCTGTGAAGCGATTATTAAAGTTCCGTTAACTTCTTTCCCGCTTCTTTTCCAACAATATACAAGCACAGGATTCAGCGGAAATTAAGAAAGTGTTAGAGTTCTGTTAAAAGCAATGAAAAAAGCCTCCGGCATATGCGGGAGGCTTGTAAAAGAAATGTCAGGACAGATACCTGCGGAGCATGATTCCATTTTGAAAGAGATTATGTCTCCTCCTCGCGGAAATCTGAAAAACGCCTCATGACGCGCATGATGAGAAACATGATCAGGATAAAAAAGACCGGGCCGACCACAAACAGCCAGCGGATACCGAGATATTTCGTGACAATCCCTCCCGCCAGCGGCGCCATGAACCACCCGAAAGAACGTGCCGATGCCGCCCAGCCGAAAATCAGCCCGCGTGTCTGCGGAATCGTCTTGCGGCACAGCCAGATCTGAAGTGCGGGATCAAGCCCGCTGCTGGCGAAAATCATAGCAAAACGGGCGCTGAACAGGAAAAACATACTGTGCGCAAAAGTCAGGCTGAACATGAATCCCGCCGTAATCAATGCGGAATAAATCGCGATCACGCCCGGAGGATGCCGGTCCGCCAGATATCCCAGAAGAAAACCGGAAAGCACTCCCGCAATCCCGCAGAACGCCTGCAGCGCGCCCGTCCATGCGGACGCTCCGTCGATCCCTCCGTTGATATCCTGAACGAACAATGGAATAAAGGACGAGTCGAACTGCCGCGCAAACATCACGGTGCCCATGAGAAACAGAAGCGGCAATGCCAGCGCAAGGTGTCTTTTCTTGGGAGTGATCGAACTGAAAAAACCGCGGTGGCTGTGAAGCAGGGGAACGAAATATTCATGTACGCCGAACAAAACCAGCAGAAACGGAATCAGCATCAGAAAACCGGAGATGAGGAAAGCGGTCCGGTATCCGAAATATTCCGCGGCGAAACCGCCGATGAAAGCGCCGGTCAAAGCGCCGGAAAACACCGCGCTGTTCAGGGAACCGAGCGCAAAACCGCTGTGTTCCTCCGGCGTATGCGTTGCGACAAGAGTCTGAGCCGCGGAAACCGAGCCGCATAACGCGCCTTGAACCAGTCGCAGAAGAATCAGGTAAACCGGAGCATGAACCACTCCCATCAGGCCGAGGACAAGCACGCCGCCGAGATAAGAGCGCAAAAGCATTTTACGCCGTCCGTATTTATCGGCAAGCGCCCCCCAGACAGGCGCAAACAGCATCATAGTCAGCGGGGTCCCTGCCCCGAACAGCGCGACCCAGAAATCAATATTGCCGCGCGTCACCCCCATTTCCTGCATGTAGAACGGTGCAAACGGAAGCCCGAAAGCAAAACCGATCTGGGAAAAAAACTGTGCGATCCAGACCATGGTAAGATTTTTCTTCCATGTCCTGCCGAAGTCCGGCTTCTCCGGGAAAGAATTATCCGAATCCATCTTTCAAAGAGTCCTTCATTCATTCTATTACTGGAAAAAGGACTCTACACGCAAACTGCGTTTTTTGCAAATGAAAAAGCGGAAATAGTTTAATTTTTGAATTATTTCATACCATGCGTCAGCGAGTCCAGATAACTCCTGAAATCCGCAACGGAATAGAAAATCCGGTCCGGCTTCAGGCTCAGCAGAACCTCCGGCTCCGCAGAGGGAGCCCATGCCGCGGAAATCACCGGTATGCCCGCCGTTCTTGCGGACTGAATGTCACTGGGTGCATCGCCGACATATACGGCTTCCTCCTCTTTCAGCCGAAACTGTTTGAGGACACGGCGGATTCCCTCGGGTTTATCCGGTCCGGAAGGAGAACCCGTCTCCACGACATCGAACAGTTCTGCAAACCCGTAATACGCCAGCGAGATATCACAGCTCCTGCGTCCCTTGCCGGTGACAAGCGCAGTAATCACATGCTTCCGCCGCAACTCCCGAAGCAACTCCGGAATTCCGCCAAACGGCGCGGGACACATTGCATGGAGATCACGGTAATGTTTCAGATAATCGGCAACTCCCTGTTCATAAAACTCCGGAATCAATGCCCGGATGGTGCCTTCCTCACTCGGACCGAATGTCGCAGTAATCTCCTGATCGGAAAAACGTCTGCCAGCCAGTGGCTCGATGGATTTTCTGAAAGCGGCAATGCAAAGCGGGAGAGTATCGCATACGGTTCCGTCAAAGTCGAAAATAACAGCCTTCAACATCTTGATCCTGCCTCCTTCGGTATTTGAGTATAGCGGCACCGGTCAATATATCATACGGTGCCGTATTTTCAAGATGATAAAAAAACATGCCTGAGTCCACCCGGTATCAGATTATTTCCGCACGAAAAAAGGACGGACCGGATTCATCATGAAAACCGGTCCGTCCACTTTACCGTATGTTGCAGTTTTATTTTTCTTCCGCCGCTTCATTGCTCTGGGGAATTACCGACAATCCGTTCATCACAGAAACATCGGGATAAAGATTTCGCGCCGGAGAAAGTTCCAGTTTATTGTCATTGCCATAATTATTAATCGTAGTGGAACAGGCGCTAAGCACTGAAATCAGAATAAAAATTGCAGCGAGGAATACATATTTCATCTTTTCTTTCTCCTTTTTTTATAGCCGACCATACCTTTCAGCTCCACAATATCTGAAAGACATGGACAATTCATGCGATGCCGTGAACAGACATCGTGACTGACTTTGTTTTTATCGATCTTCGCAATCCACCGTATCGTTCCGATATAAGCTCCGATCGAGGCAAGAACAGCCACAGTCAATGTGCTCATGACAGCTTCAATCGACAGTGTCATTTCTGTATCCTCCTTTCGTATGCATCGAGCCATGCGTTACAGGCAGTTGTGCCGCTGATGCCGAGATTCGACGCCTGCATTACACTATACCAGTAGGCACGTTCCGCGCGGTAGGACGGACGCAACATGCGCCATGTCCAGAGCGGATATTCCGCGTCGAAGATTTTACGTGTGTTACGCTTCCAGTCCGCGACGACTTTATTAAAAGTTTCGAGTGTTCCGTCCGACTCGTGGAACTGCACATCGTGAATCAGAACCAGAGGCTGATACAGACGCATGACGGCGGTCAGAGTCTTCCGGCTCCAATCGTGCCAACTGTCGGGACCTGCGCCGTTGTAGATGTGTGTCAGTTCCGAGTTCAGATAACCGTCAAGAATCTGCCGTCCATCGAGATCATAATCGGTGCAGAGTCTCCGCAGTTCCGCGATTTCCTCAATTGTTGCTGTGCTCATGATGATACCTTTCTTATTCCTGCAAGTAATTGAATGCCTGGAGGAAGCCTATTGTCGCATAACTGTTGTTATAGGCTTTTGTGACAGTTATTCTGTGGTAATAATATGCAGTGTTGTTGGATGCAAGGTTGCGTAATGTTTTAGACCCCGATGCTGTATCAGAATTCTGTATTACAACGTTATCAAGCTCTGTCCAATCCACACCATCATCGGAACCTGACAGAGTCCATTCCACAGGATAAAAGTCTCCCGCGCCGCCACTCCGGTTTTGTAAAAAATAGGATTTGATTAAAACTTTTGATTCTGTGTTTCGCCACTGTATCCATTGCGGCATACCGGATTGGCTGTGCCAGCATCCCCTGTCGCTATTCAAATCCTCATCAAAAGCTTTGTACGCGTTCCTGTTTGAATCCAGAAAACTTGAAGCCGTAATTTCCCAGACACCTGAATTGTTACTGCCGGGATTCAGCGGCGAGCTTGTAGCATAAAAGCCTGTGTAAACAGAGGCAACAGTCACCAAAGCGTCTATCGTATAAATTACTCCAACGACCGGCGTGACGCTGGTATATGCCAGCCCCGCTGTGACATCGCTTTCGAAACTCCACGTTCCGGCTGTCGAGTCGAATACCGCCTTGCAGCCGCTCCATGTCTTCGCTTCCGTATCCATGCTGGCGCACTTGTAATACTCCACCGAGGTACCGCCGGAGAGACTGCCGACCGCATCGGCACACTGGTAGAACGTCGCGTTGTCCGCCAGACTTCCGCCTTTTGCGTTGATCGCCGTCACGAGCGCATCACGTGCGCCGTCCATACTTGTCAAAATATCATTCAAAGCCATAAATAACCTCCTTAAGTTAAGCTGTTGTTACTGTCCAACCACGTGATTGGATAGTTTCTATATCCGTCAGTCCTTGCCCCATTGGTGCACCTCCACTTAACTGATTTTGGAGAAAAACATAGCCATCAGTCACTTCGCTTGCCGCAAGAGCGGATAGTATGGCATTGATTGCCGATGATGTAAGATCATTATTGCTTACATTTAAGTTTGCCAACAATGTGTTGCTACTGATATCCAGCGTTGTAAGGCTGTTTCCGGACAGTCCCAGGTACAGCAATGCCGTATTATTTGTGACATCCAAAGAGGTAAGATTGTTATTATTACACCCTAATTGCTGTAATGCCGTGTTATTTGTGACATCCAAAGTAGTAAGATTATTATCATGACAAAGCAAATGTGTGATTACAGAATTTGAACTGATATCCAAGGCAGTAAGATCAGCTTCGTTTGCTGTTAAAGCTGTAACTGCTCCTTGTATCGTTGTTGTTCCTGCTGACAAGGTAAATTCAGCGGGAAACTCCGTATAGGTCTGTGAGGCGGATCCATTTGTTACAATGACAGAGCCTGTTGCGACAATTGTTACTGTGTTAGTTCCAGATCCGCTTTCTGATACGAGTGTAATTATTTCATCTCCTGATTCTCCGCCGCTGCCGCCTCCTGTCGGCGTACCTATGATCGCCATTGCGTCGGATTCAAATGCGGATGTGTCGCCGCCGGAACTTCCGGAGCCGATTTCCGAAAAGGTGCCGTCCGGATGTTTTGCAACGAGCGTCTCGCCGTCTTCGCTGAAAAGCAGGACCGCCCCCTCTTTCACAACGCTGTTCGCGAAATTTTCCCGCGGCGCCGTTTTCACGTAACGCGGCAGATCTGTCAATAAATATTCACTCATAACATTGCCTCCTCACAGTTCACCGCTGTTCGCAAGAAACGCTGCGGCTTCTTCGTTCAGTTCGCGAATCGTGTAAGGCGGTTCCCCATACGATTCAGCCGTCAGATCAATTGCCGCCAGCGCGTCCGACGTCTCCGCCGCCGTGATCGCGTCCCTGACCGTGTAATACTGCGCCCAGAGATTCATGACCCAAAGCTGGACCGCCGAGCCTTTCGCACTGCCCTGCGAGGCGCAGAGAGTCGCAAGCGTCAAATCCTCTGCGTCGACATACTTCTGCTGATGCGCTTTGTAGTTCCGCCAGAGCTGATTTACCGCCTGCGCCTTGAGTTCGTCGAGTGTCTTTTCCGGCGGCGCGACAGCGACCGGATAACCGTTTTCATCCGGTTCAATGCGCTTTCCCTGCGCCTGACCGTTCATCAGTTCTTCCCAATATTCGTCCGTGATTTCCACGGCATCGGCAATGAATGCCGCCCAGCATTGTTCAAGCTGTTCCGCATCGCCTCCCGCAAGAGCCAGTCCGTGTATCTCCTTATCGTAAAAACCGCCGTTTTTGTAATATTTCATTTTTCAATCCTCCTGTTAATAGCCGATGGCGATATATCTAACGTTTATGCTTCCAGACGATATGGTAAATGTTGCAGATGTGGTCGTAGCAGATACTGCTATACCGACTCCATCCGATGGGCTGTGTGGTATGACAATTGGAGCAGCTGTAAATGCGACAGGGAAAGTTGCAGATACACTTGAAGCTGTGGATGACGTACTTCCCCACTGGATAATAATTCCGTTCGGTAGTTTTGTATAGCCGTTCATTGTTTTTGAGCATTCGCCGATCAGAGATGCACCCCTCCATGTCAGCCCTCCGGGAGCGGTTCCCCTTAGATCGCTGTAACCTGATGTATGCCCTGCACGCAATATGAAATAACCGGGATACGTCGAGTTCGCCTCATCCCACAGGTAGAGTGCCGCGCCTTTCTCCGTTGCACCGGTGTGAGATGCGATCAATGAAACAGATCCTCCGGAGACCGTATTCTGCACCAGGGCTCCGTTCCTGTTGATAACGCCCGTCATCGTCCCGCCCGCAAGGGGGAGATAGCTGGCGAACTTATTCTGAATCGCGGTATGTGCTGATGCATCGGAATTGTGCGCATCAATGGCTGCTGTGGCATCCGCATCTTCTCCGTCAGAACCATCCTGACCGTCCGCACCGTTTGCCCCCTGCGGGATGCCGAGGTTGAGCGTGACGAGTCCCTCATCGCTGATTGCAGCCTCAGCGGTCGCCGAAGCGCCCGCAGCAAGGGTTGTGACCGTCCCGATCTGGAACGAGAGCGCATTATCGCCTTTGTCACCTTTGGAACCCGCCGCATAATAAACCGTCCACGGTCCCGTAAACGATGCGGCGTTGTCATACGCGAGATACGGTGTCACGTCAAGCTTGATTTGCCCGTTGGTAATGTCAATCACGACCGACCCTTTTTCGATGGGGTAATATGTGCCGGAGTTTGTTCTCACGCCGACCGGCACATTTGTTCCGGAGAGTGTCGCGATGTTGTCTGCAACTTCCGTAATTTCAGCCGTTCCCCCTTCAAGTTTTGCCTCGGCAACCACTCCGGTATCACTCCCGCCGATCATCCAGTGCTTTGTGTCCGGGTCAATCTCAGGAGTTAATCCGTCCGCTCCCGCCTCGCCGCGATCCCCCTTGTCGCCTTTCTCGCCTTGCGGCCCCTGTTCCCCCTGCGAACCGATGTCGCCTTTCTCGCCCTTGAATGCGATCGGATCAGACCAATCGCCGGGCGTGTCGGAATTTTTGATATAAATATTGCCGGTATCGGTCGCCAGATATACGAAGTTCTTGAGTCCGGCATCATAGGCGGCGCGTTCCGCAAATGTGCCGGTGGCGTCAATTTTGAACGCCTCGCCGCGATCTCCCTTGTCCCCCTTTTCGCCTTTTTCACCGGTATCGCCTTTGTCTCCGGTATCACCTTTGTCTCCCTTTTCGCCTTTTTCGCCTTTCGGGATCATGATCTTATCCGACCATTCGCCGCCGATCTTCCGGTTCCGGTAGTGATAATAGAGATCGCCGTCTGCCTGTCCTGCGTGCCAGCTTTCGCCGTCCGCGGAGAACTCCATCTCATACCCCGCACTCAGAAGCGCACGAATCTGCGCGGATGTATAATATTCCGGATCGGCGCTTTCCGGAGCCCCTTCCACGGTCTGAACACGGCCGCGTGCCGTAATACGGTCCTGCAAAAGCATTTCAGGAACAGTAGAGCCGGAATGCAGCACCGTCACCTCAAGATAGGCACCGACGGATTCTTTTCCGTTGAGTTTTTCATTGAACGATCCCGCCCTCATATCAAGCAGGATATCAACCCTGCCTTTCCGGGCATCGATAACCATTGCATCCGCAGAGGACGCCATCAGCGAGTCCGTATGGATGAAATTGTTGTCCAGCGCAACGCTGAACGTGTCCGTATCCGTAAAGTTTACGGGTTCTCCGTCATTCAGAAAAGTGAATTCGAGAGTCTCCCGCGTGCCGTAAAAAAGCTGCGGTTTGTCCACTGCCGCCAGCGCGACCATCCCAGTCGCATCCGTCATTTTCTTTGTGTTAATATCTACTGTCAATTGCATTGTTTTTCCCTTCTTTTTCAATTAAGAGTTAAGAGTTAAGAGTTGTTTTATCTCGCTATCTCGCTATCTCGCTATCTCGCAACTTTTCCATAATTTTCCCCCAGTCGGGCCCGAGCCCTTCGTAACGGTAATTGCGCTCCGTCTCGATGAGCATGGCGTTGAGTTCCGGGTAGTCTTCGGACTCCTCGATTGCACATCCGAGATGCCCTAAGATTTTCAGGTGATTTTTCATGACGGATACGGACGCCGTTCCGTCCGCCGTGCCGGAGCCCTGCGCGGTCATGAGTTCTTCGTAATAAATCATGGCGCGGCTGACATGCTTCTGTACGCACAGGATACACGAGTCCATTTTGACGAACCGGTTTTCCCGCAGGAAACGCCCGATTTCATCCTCGAACCGGCGCATCATGGATTCCCGGTTCCGCCTCGCTCCGCACGTCGGGCACTTTTCCGCTGCCTCGCGCTCCGCCCGCTGTTGTTTGAGTTTCGCTTCCAGTTCTTCTTTGGTGATGTTTGAGTATGACATATCTTCTCCTTATGAATTGCAGTAGTCTGTAGTTCCGTCTTTCGTCCGGTAAACATGATGGCATGGGTCGTGACATCCGGATGAATCATAAAAGCCGCACGCCTGTTCAGTCTCATAAAAATATCCGGAGGAACTTGGTGTGGCAGAAGCCGAAGCCGAAACATTGAAATTGCTATTATATACTATTGGTTCTTGGGAATAAGAACCGCTTCTATAAAAAGCAACAGCGAATGCTTCGCTATGATTGTCTGAATTTGATGATATCGCGGTTGCATTAAACTGGCAATCAGTAACAACAACACCTTCACATTCACGTATAATATATGCACTAGCATAACTTTCCCCTGTCGCTTCACTCTTTGCTGTAAGGATACAATTTTTCAATATCAACCCATTTTCTTTTGTGCCATAAAAAAGACTAATGTATATGGATGCTGCCGTAATATTGCTGTTTATAATTTCACACGTGCAGTTTCCAAAACCTGTAAATCTTTCCAAAGCAGTAAAATTAAACGTACACCCGACAGCAGTTAGATAGTCATTCGCATAACCAGAAGCACTAATGAAATAAACTTCTTGTGAAGATATTGAAATATTGCAATCTATCATAGTTGTGGTTAATTGACCAGTTGGTATATATGTCCCATAGGCATATTCATTTGCATTAAGCACTGCATTACATTTATAAAAAAAACGCTCTACTGAAATACTTTGATCAGAGAATATCAATACGATTCCATCTGTGTTTTCTAATGTATTATTAGATATGAAGTCACATTGATAATATGTAGCATATACATTTCGTATAAAGTAACAATAATAGCTTCTTAATACTTCAAACTTACTTCCATAGCAGAATATTCCTTTTTCGTTTTCGTAATCGCCATATTTTGAATAAAAAAAAGAAGAACTACCATATGAATCTATATAAAAACTACAGTTTTTGATTCTTACAATACTGTTGGAACTATAATGATATAATCCATAAGCTTCTGGATTTTTGTCGTATAATGAGATTACTCGTATTGAGGAAAGATATATATTTATTTCTCTTGAAACAGTTTGCAATCCGCAAGCATATCTTACATAATAATCAGCATTTGTTTGCACATTAATTTCAGACCGATATATACTAGTGCCAGATTCATATACTCCATAAGCATTTTCATTGTTGGATGTAACATCTATTAAACTGTCAGATAATTTTAGATTATCGCATGAACTAATTCCATAGGCAGAAGCTTCAGAAACAACAAATGCCTTACAGTTTTTTATATATACATCTCTCAGTCTATAAAAAGCGATTGCTCTTATATCGCTTCTATTAATACTCATATCCGCATTGGCGAAATCCAGTATTACACGATTTTCAAAATAAGAATCAACAGGGGACAGATAATAATCATCGAAACAATATACTGTATAATTTACTTTACCAGTTATGATTAGTTGAAAATATTGGCAACAAGTTCTATCAGCAAGGCATTCGAGTTTTTGCAGTGCATAATTTACATTTCGCCACGGATTTTCTTTTGAACCATCACCGGATTTATTCACTGTTTTCAGACAATTCCGTTTTTCTTCAGATGAAGTATTTCCCCACAATGCGTTATCATCCCATTCCACAGAGTCACAATAAAAAGTCCATGCTTTTACTTTTTGTTCTGTTGCAACAATTAAATTTTCTCCGTAGTTTTCCTGTATCTCACTGTAAGGATCAGGTTGAGGTATATCATTACCGACAAGATCGTAACATGATGTTTCCATAATATCTGGCAAGTGAGATAAAGACAGAAATGAAGGTGTTGATTGATTCCAATTCTTATTTCCAGAAATAAGCGCACCAGATTTTGTCATTGGTATCAGATAAGTTTTCATACTCTTAATCCTCGCATAAGCCATACCACCAGATCTGCGGTATGCCGTTGGTTGCCGCCCCCTGATGATCCTGCTGTATCGTCACATTGAGCGTGCCGTCTTCGTTTGCGGAAACAATCGCCCTGCCGAGCTGATACCAGCAGTTTTCGGAGGTGTCGGAGGGCAGATAACTCCTGCCTTCCTCCGCAAGATTGACGATTTCGACTTTTGCCGCTTCCGCTTCGGTTCCGGCGTCCGGATCGGCTGCCACCGGAGCCGTATATTTGAGCGCGAAAATGCTTGTCTCCGCAATCATGCCCGACCGGTAAGGGTCAAGCTGATACGTCACATTGTTGACTTTGCACACGCTTTTCCCGCTGACCGGATTCTGTTCCGCGTCATACGTCGCCCCGTCCACGATATTCACGTAATAATCGACGTTCGCCCCCGGTTCATCGCTTACCGGCTGTGATTCCAGTATCAGCTTGAAATAACCGGTATATCCCGCCGCGCTCCCGCCACCGGATGCAGCCAGACGGTTCTGCTGCAGGACGCTGATTGTAATGCCGGATGGAGTCCGGTTGATCCGGACTGTCCGGTTGTCGCCCCTGATTTCGCTGCTTTTGCAATAATCAATCAAGGCGTTGATCTTCTCGAAGACTCCTCTTTTGAAGTCATCGCCGTTCTTCAATTTTTCAGGCAGATTCATAGTTTTACCCCTTTTTTCAGTTAAGAGTTAAGAGTTAAACAGTTAAGAATGGAGGAAAGGGAAGAATCCCTTTGACCCTCTATTCACTATTCACTATTCACTATTCACTATTCACTATTCACTATTCACTATTCCTCATTTCTTGTTCCCATAAAGATCCGCGTCCCACCCTTTGTCGTCGCCGGACTTGGTGTAGGAAAGCGTGGCGATCCAGTATTTTCCGTTCCATGAAACGCTTGCGGAATCACATTTCCAGTTGCCGCCGGCAATGCCGAAGGTCTGATCCGGGCTTGAGATTTTATTCAATCTGCCCGCGATCATTTTGCCGGCGCGCGCGGGCGACGGAAATTTCGCCGATTCCGTCACCTGATACGTCGCAACGTCGTAGGACTCGACGCCGGGTTTCAGCGGGGCTTTGAGAGTTCGCCATTCCTTTCCGTTGTTGTCCTTGCCGACCGGAAGCTCGCTGATCGACTTCAACCACTTGTATCTGGCACCGTCGCTGTCGTTCAAAACAGCGCTTGTCGCGGTATTCCACCATGACGGAACGGCAGTCACCTCCTTGACCGCCGCAAGATAATGATTCCAGCAGACACGATACTCTTTGTGCGACTCCAGCGGCATGGAGAGCATTCCGCCGGAAAGCTGTGCGGATTTTTTGCCGTAACTGTCGTCCGGCGCAGACACGCTGGGATTGCCGAGCGAGTTCTGATATTTGATTTCACACTGCCATAAGTCACCCTCACTCTGCGACACCATGGCGGAAACGACTTTCCGTCCGGAGTCCTCCGGGCTGATCTGCTGTTCCTCCAGCAGAGCACTCATCTCCTCATACGAACCGTAATAAGTAATGCTGTCGCTGCGCCCGCTCTCGCTGCGTTCATCCTGAATTGACTGATATTTGATTTTCATGATTAAAACTTCCCTATATCATCTACTTTTTTACTGATCTGTCCAAGAATTTCATTCATTTTCCTGGTTTCTTCGACGAGGCGCCGGTTGACCGCATCCTTGTCCGGCATGACCGCGCCCGTGGCGAATCCTCCGCGCGAGGTCAGGGAATTGGTCTTGATCGCGAGATCCCCCAGTTGCGGCGCCTCCCTGTGTTCCATATCCCATTCCAGATCCGCATTCCCGATCACTCTGGCTTTTTCCTTTTCCGTCAGAGCGCTTCCCTTGGTCTTTTCCGCGTTGCGCAGAGCCTTTTCCTGTGCCGCCTCTCTGCCGTACCCGGCATTGCGCATCGCCGTGTCTTTCAGGCTTTCCGCCTTGCCCTTGAGCTGTTCATTGAGATTTTTCCTGCCTTCTTCAGCCTTTTTCTTTTCCTCCTCCGCCTCCTTTGCTTTCTGAAGATTTTTCCGTTCGGCAAGAATCGCGTCAACTTTTTCTTTTTTGAGTCTGATTCCTTTTTGTTCAAGCTCATTGATGAGTTTCAGACGCTCCGCTTCATCGGTCAACCCCTGATTGATAAGTTCCTGATACTTGTTATTGAACTCCTCATTCTTCAGAAACGCATTCGCCTTTTCTTCCGATTTTGCATCCCGTTTGGAAACCTGATCCGCACTTGCCTCAAACTGCCGGTCTCCTGTTCCGGTTCGAGCCATGGCGCCGAGCCCTGCATCTTTCATGAGGTTATCCAAATCACGATAGGCGGCTTCGGAAGCCGGATCTCCCGCATTCTTCTTTGAAATGTAACCGGCGGCATTTTTCTTCATGGCGCTGATCTGTTCATCGGAATACAAACCGGATTGTTCCGCTCTGGCAATCGCCTCGGACACGCCATGTTCCCGATCATAATACTTAGCGTTGAACTGCTTCTTTTCAGCTTCCTGTTTTTTCGCGGCGAATTCTTTTTCGGGGTCTTTCTTTTTCAATGCATGCAGTTTCTTCTGAAGCGCCATCATTTTTTCGGTCAGCGCAGCCTGATCCTGTGCGGCTTTCATCGCAGCGTCACTGGACTTTCCGCCAGAAAAGACATTGTTCCAGAAACCATCCGCATTGATGATTTCATTATAGGAATCATACTGGGCACGCATATCTTTCAGTTGCCGTTCCAGATCTCCCGTCTCATCCTTGTGCTGTTTCTTGCCGACTTTCAGCATAGCTTCATCAAGACCCGTTATCTTGCCGGTCGTTTCATCAATGCTGATTCCAAGATCCGAATAGGATGCTCCAAGCTCCTCAATGAGCTTTGCGGCTTCCGATTTCTGACTGCTGGAAAGCATCTCCTCGGACGACAGAGCCTGGAGCTGATTCAACAGGTCGCTTTCAGACTTGCGCCTCTTTTCGTTCGCTTCATACATCGCTTCCGAAGTGCGCACATTCTCCGCCAGACTGTCTGATTTATCCTGCAAAGGTTTATTCACAGCCATATCCACAACAGCATTTGCTGTTTTTTTGGCACCCTCTGCTCCGTATTCCATCAATACGCCGACTCCGGCACCTTTTGCATAATTCGGAAGCTTTCCAAATCCCCCTTTCATCTTTCCGGCAACACCTTTTATACCGCCTCCGACTTTCTGTGCCATGCCGGACACGGCGTTCATCCCTTTCGGCAGGAAATTTTTTACACTTCTTCCAAGAGCCTGGGTCATGCCGGAAATCCTGCTTCCCACTTTTCCTGTAACATCTGCAACGCCTTCCAATGCCTTGCGATACCGGATAACGAGAGATTCCAAATCTATTTTTGCCATTTTAAATTCCTTTCAATGTTTTTATTTTCCAAACTATTACATCTTTTCGATCAATGTTTTCAGTTTCTTTACTTTTTTGATTGAAGTTGCCGCAATTAAGAATTATATTAATCTGCGATCTTCAAATCAACCGTTATTACACAGGAGAAATCTGCAATGGAAGTCCGCTGGTATCACAGACAACCATGGAAATTTATCGTCATTCTCGTACTCCTATGCGCCGCTCCGGCAAGCGGTTTCATCATATTCGGCCTGCTCATGGTCATGTATCAGAGTGATTTCTTTCCGCCTCCGATTCCGCAAAAATACCTTGAGTTTGACGGATACGAAAAACCGGAACTTCACAAGCTGAAGCGAAGAATCAGAAGACGCCTCCGATGGGCGGATTTCTGGGCGTGGCTTGCGGTGCTGGCTTTCGGCTCCTCATGGTTTGCAGGGATTTATGTCGGCAAACAATTTGAACCATTGGAAGCTTTCAAATATGGATTCCTGACTATCGGTGCTTTCTTAACAATGGCTATGTTTTTCATTATGTTCCATGTACGACTAAGAGGACTGATCCCATACCTCATTGAAGAATACGAAGAACGCATCAATGAACCGCAATACACCGTAAATGAAAATATTCCGCTCTCCATTACCATTTCTGGCAGAAAAGATGAGTAGAGAATCTTTCTGCGATAATATAAAGTTCCATTCGCCCTGCAACCTGCTCCGTCTGCTGCATCGTAATCCGGCATCAGCAGATTTTTTCATATCCATACAAAATTTGATTTGACTTTTTCCAATATTTCTCCTATATTATTTTACAATCCACAAACAAGGGAGATCATATTATGCACACAACATGTCCGTTCTGTAAACAAACCTATGAAGTCGAGGACCAGTATCTCGGGCAGCAGATCGAATGCCAGAAATGCAAACACGAGTTCACAATCGCCCAATCACAGGAACCGCCGCAGAAAACAGCCGCTCCGCCGTCACCCGCCGCAGGAACCGGAGCCGAAGTATTCAAAACGCCGCTTCTCTCCCGTATTTTCAATGTCTTCGGCGGACTCAGCCTCGCCGGAACCATCTTCTGCATTGCAGGCGCGGTGATAATGGGCATCCGGCAGGACAACATGTATGCGGGAATGGCGATCCTGCCTGCCATCTTCGCCACGATCCTGAACGCTCTCATCATGTTCGGGCTTTCGGAACTCGTCAAAGCAATCTCCGAAACGGCGTTCAATACCAGGCAACTTCTGAAAATCCAGCGCAACAAACCATAATCGACGCATAACGACTTTTTTTCGGCAGAGGAGAGAGTACCGCCGGAAACGGCATTCTCCTCCTCTGCGGTCCCTACTTCACGACGGCATATCCTTTCCGCCGGAGAAATGCCTCCGCCAGTTTCATCGTGTATTCATAAATCTCCCGGCAGAGTTCCGTGTCGCTCCGTTTGCGGATCGTGTTTTTCGTATCATTTTTCTTCAACGCCTGAATGAAGTAACTGCAACAGGCGCAGAGGCTCATCTCAAACATCACATAAGACGCTCTTTCGTGAGTTTCCTGCGCGACGATCGAACAGATCCGCGTCATCCAGTCGATATCGTACACATTCATTCCGCCTCCGCCGGAGGAAGTCTCCGGGAGCATCCGCAGAGGGTAGAACGCCTGTCCGATCATTTTGCAAAGCAGATTTCCGGCGATGTCGTAATCGATGCCGTTTTTCCCGCAGTATCCGATTGCCGCTCCGGTAAGTTCCGCCGGAGTGTCATACAGATCATGCAGATCATGCGACAGCAGATAAAGAAAAATATCCGTGTCCATGTCATCCGCTTTCCGGATATCCCCGGTATAATTGTTCCCCAGCGCCCAGAGATAGGACCAGATCGCCGGAGTAACCGGTCTGATTCTCAAGGGTCCGATGCAGGAAGGCAAAAGAAGGACACTCCTCAAAGCGAGAAACTCTTCCCGTCTGTTATATTTTGAAGCTTCCAGCTCCCTGATGTGCTCATCTTCCTCCAGAAGTTTTTGAAACTCCGCAGATGCGGCAAGGAATTTGAGTTGTTCTTTCGTGATCATGAATGAATCTCCTCTTTTGCATGTCTCTTTTGCGGGAAAGGCGGGAGGGGAAAGAGACCGGCTTCAACAGCGCCCGGTCAGAACATTCCGCTTCCCCGCTCCCGTCTTTTCCCGTTGCTCACCTGTTCCTTATGCTTCCGACCCGTAAGCTTCGATCTGCGCACTGTCCGCGGTGCGCGCGGAAAGCGTGACCTCAACATAACCGGTGTTGGTCTCGCTCTGGTCCACACTTTCAATGATGTAGTCCTTCTCTCCGAGCGTGAGCTTGGAACCCGGTTCGATCGTGATGGACTCGGCGTCCAGCAGACCGGTCACGGAGATCGTTTCGCCTTTGGAATAGGCTTTGAGGTCCGTCACCTCTCCTTTTTCGTTGCGCGCCTCGGCAATCTCCGCGGTCTTGTTCCGTGAGAAGGAATTCACCACGATTCCCGAGATTCCTGTTGTCGTTGTAATGATACCAAACTGTCTAGCCATGCTGACAATCCTTTCTTTTTTGCACCGTTTCCGATGCGGTTCATAAAAATCTGCCGTCCCGCCCCGTGCGGAACAGCATTCTCCGGCGGTTGATCCCGTCTTTCATCCGGTTCCGCCCCTTTGCCTACCTATCGCGGAGCGTCAAACAAAAAGCGGTCAAAAAGTGGTCAAAAAACAAATTTTTGAGTCTGAAAAAAAGTAAAAAGCCGTCAAAGAAAAAACCGACGTTCCCGGTCCGTCTCCCATCACCGGAGCCTGTTTCCTGCCGCATTTGAACTGCCGGTTCCGGTTTTCAAAATACGCCGTTTCTCTCCACGGTGTTTTCCAAATGCAGGATCTGGCTCCTGATCTCCCCCAGTTGTTTTACGACCTGATCCATCTGTGCACCCCCTCCCGGCCCGGAGACACTCAGGGGTCCGCCGGAAAATGCGCCTTTCATGGTACTGCCGAACATCGACGCCCTTCCCGCCCGCCGCTTCAGTTCGTCCGCATTCTCCTGAGATACGGGAAAAGCGGGATCGAGATGCGCCAATTCCTGTACACGCGGATTTCCCATCACGCCGGAATCCGCCGCCGGAGACACAGGCGCGGAGCCGCCGGGCATCCCCCCGCCGCCCTGAACACTGCTGATCTGCTGTTCCAACCCGTGAACGGTCTCCTGAGAACCATCCATCTTCTCCTGAAGCGCCAGCAATCTCCGTTCCGCCTCATTGCGTCCGGGAACGTCATTCGCTTCGGTGCGGGCGTCCACTTCCGCCTTTACACCGTCAATCGACTTCTGCAGTTCCGCCTGCTTCGTCTTCTCCTCCTCGATCAACTGCCGGCGGTTCGCAATTTTCTTTTCAGGATCGGTTTCCGAGTTGAAATCGTCCTCCATCTTGCGGCGGCGGAATTCCTCCCGCCGTTTCTCCGCCTCCTCTTTCTTCACTTCATTCTCGCGCCGTCTCCGGTTGTTGAACTCTCCGGCGGGGTCCTGTTCCCGAAGCGCATGAAGCTCTTTCCTTTTCGACCGGAGAACTTTATCAAGCCCCGCCTTCATCGCATTCGCCTCATTCGCGGTCTCCTCGCCGCCGAACTGGATGCTACCGCTGCCCCACCCGGCATTCGTCGCCACATCGGTATATTTCTGAGACGCGGTACTCAGGGTGTTGACCTGAGATTCCATATTCTTGATTTTTCTCTCATGCTCCACCTGGAGCCGGTCGCTGATCGTCTTGTCCAGCCCGGTGATCCGCCCGGTCTCCTCATCCAGTTCGACACTGACATCCTTTGAATCGTAGGAACTTTTCAACTTTTTAATCAGTTTCCGCGCGTTCTCTTTCTGACTTTCCGAAAGCTTGTCCTCCTTTGACAGTTCATCCAGTTCGTTAAAGATTTCATGAATGCCGGCGTTCCGTTCCTCCATCTCCTCCATGGCTTTTTCTTTGTCTATGGCGCTGTTCATCCACCCCTCGGCATCCTGTTTATATGGCGACATTTGTTGTTCATGTAACCAGTCTGCAACCTTCATCCCCCCTTCCACACCTTGTATAATGATATCACCAACTGCTGCCATATTGGCAGCCTTTCCCAATGGTGAAGGCATACTGCCAGGGGAGTTGTTTGTCTTTCCCCCCGTTACATTTGTGTTCTTGCTCTCCAGCGGCTGTCTCAGCTTCGTAGCCTGTAAATTCTTTCTGTTCTTTTTCGCTTTTCCCATAATACACCTTTCACTTTAAAAATCTTCATCAATGCAAAATATTACGATTTTCTTTTTCTACAAAAGCAGTAAAAATATCAAGCTGTTTTTGTAGCCTTTTATAAGTCCAGACTTTACCCTAAAATATGTATTCCCTCATCCCTCCTCTTTCTAAAATAATTTGTGTTTATTTGCACATTCGTTTTTACCTGCTTGTATTTCTTTCATCTACACTTATAGTAATTATGAAAAGCAGGAGAAAAATAAATGTCATATAAAATCTCTAAACAGCATCAGATTAATCGCCCGGCAATCTCCGTCAAAAGTAAATATGACAACAACTATTCATTTGCCAATGAACAGGAAGAACCACCTGCGGAATACAACTTCACTGATTCTCCTGAGTTTGAAGAAGATCAAGATATCAGTGAAGATGATCAAGAGTTTGAAGAAGACGATTCTCCTTCTCCAGAATTCTATATGAAGCGGATCAGAAGACTCTCGTTTCTCGCAAACATGTTTTGTCATATCGCACTCTGGATATTCATTTTAAGTTTAATATTTTTCCCCTATATGCTTCTGATGCATGCCGATTTTTTCCCTTCCATTAATGCGCTGGGATTATGCTGGCTCATCTGCGGTGTTGTCCTCCCCCTTTCATTAGGTTTCGCCAATATGATTACGGCAAATTTCGTCATGGCGAATATACGCAGATACTGTTATCTGGTATACCCGTATGATGAAAACAGACGTATGCAGGAAATACAACAGCTTACGCTGGAATACATTGGCTGGGTATCCTCATCGCAGTTTTCCAGAAGATAAGTTTCAAAGGAGTCACCATGTCAAAGAAAAAACGGAAACAACAGTCGCGATCTGAGCAAAAGGAACATCAAAGCAAGAGTTCACAGCATCGTGAGGAACATCCCGTATATTTTCTGGCGGGATATCCGCCGCCGGAACCGCAACAACTCCAAGAAAACTCTCCGTCTCCTGCTGTCTACATGAAGCGGATCAGAAGACTATCGTTTCTTGCAAACATGTTTTGCCATATCGCACTCTGGATATTCATTTTAAGTTTAATATTTTTCCCCTATATGCTTCTGATGCATGCCGATTTCTTTCCGACCAATGAATCTTTGGGATTACCTTGGCTCCTTTGTAGTGTAATCATTCCCCTTTCATTAGGTTTCGCCAATATGATTACGGCAAATTTCGTCATGGCGAATATACGCAAATACTGTTATCTGGTATACCCGTATGATGAAAACAGACGTATACAGGAAATACAACAGCTTACGCTGGAATACATTGGCTTGGTATCCTCACATTTTCTGCTGTCGCTGTTTTCCAGAAGATGAAAACACGGGGAGGCTCCCAGCCGTCCCCGCGCCGTTTTTTACCTGTCTCCTTTCATTTCAGCTTTTCCGGCAAGAAATTTTTCTCCCAGTTGAAGAGTATACTCGTAAATCTGTTTGCAGAGTTCCGCATCGGTCCTCTTGCAGATCCGCCGCTTTTTGTTCTTTTTGCGCAGAGCCTGGATGAAGTAATAACAACAACTTCCAAGTCCCATGTCATACATGACCACGGAAACTTTCTCGCGGGTCTCCTGTGCGACAATCGAACAGAAAAATGTCAGCCAGTCCGCGTCAAAGACATGTGCGTTGTCACTCCACGAGTCCGTCCGGGGCAGCATCCCGCCAGCCCGGAAGGCAAAGTGAACTCTCTCACAGAGCCATGCTCTCGCCTCCTGCCAGCAGATTCCGTGTTTTCGGCAGAATCCGATGGCAGCTATCACAATCTTCTTCGGCGATACATCGCCTTCCCGCAGATCCACCGTCAGCAGATACAGGAAGATATCCGTATCCAGCTCATCCGCCTTATACATCTCCTCCTGAGTGTAGGGACTGCGGAGCGTCCAGAGAAACGCCCACAATGCCGGTGTCAGTCTGTTCAGTTTCAGCGATCGGAACATGGGGTTCCATCCCAGTACATCACTCAAAGCGATGTACTCGTCTCTGGGATTGTATTTCAACGCCTCCAGTTTTTTAATGTGTTCGTCATTCTGCAGAAGTTCCTGAAACTCCCCGGATGCGGCAAGCTGCCGCAGTTGCTCGTCTGTGATCATCGTGTTTCTCCTTTGTTTTGGGTTGTGATTGCCGCGATACAGAAGTATCCCTTCATTTCATCGTTCCTTTCCGCACCATGCGGTGCTTTTTTCATTCCGTCCCGACCACCGGGAACCGTTTCTCCGGCAGATCCCTTATCCGCCTTTCCACTGATAAACAAGCGTCAAACAAAATGCCGTAAAAAAGGCGCTTCTACGACTGAAAATGAGTTCAGAAAGCCGTAAAAGAAAAATTGTATTTTTCCCCTCCGCCGCAAAAACGGGGAAAACCGGGCGCGTTATGCCTGACGTTGAGATTTTTTATTTCATACACAGGAATTCCCAAAGGCGTCAAACCTGAAGCCGGTGTCACTGCCCGGTTCATCGCCGCGCATCATTTTTCCGATGTTTTCTCACTTGATGGTTGCAAAAAGAAAATCCGACTGTATTTTTATTGAAACAACCGGATCAGGGGAGAAAAATCACATTATGAACCAGATAGAAAATTTCTTATCCGCATGGAACTGCGGAACCATCACATTTCAGCCTTTTTTTGTAACGGAACGGGGAAAAGTCCAACCTCAATCCATGCAGATTGCAGAAGGCAAAGGAACGCTTCAGCTCTCCGCACTCTACACGGACGGCATCAGGGATGATTTCTATTTCATCCTGAAAGACGGAGAACTCACCTGCAGGCGCCTGTTCCATGTCGGCGGGAAAGAGCGTGATATCTGCGAACTCGGGGTGGAATTGAACGGCGTTACATTCGGATTTGAGTCCGGAGACGATTATTTCTACCACAATGAGAATCCGCGCATCTATGAAAAGATGTCGATACCCGTCGATTATGACCGCGTCGCGTCCAACGATGTGAAAGACACCGGTTTCGATGAACAGGCGGGCAACCGCTGGGCGGACCCGGGCGTGGTCTGTGAACGCATCGGACGCTCTCCCTACCAGCCGTTTCCCGCGATTCTCCTCAGCAATTACCGCACAAAAGCGGGACTGGTTCACGGAACCCTCAGCCAAAAGCTTTTCTACCACAACTACCTCGTTTCCCATGACGGCGGCAAAGTCAGACTCGAAATATTCTCCGGGTTCAAAGACATCGGCGCGCTTCACTGTGCCGCAGGCAGGACACTGGTCGACGAATGGTATCTCGGCACGACAGCCCGCGCGGACGATCTGGAACGCATTTTTGAAAGATACACGGCGGAACTCCGCAGGCACCTCCCTCCGATGTACGGAGCAACGGCAATCAACCGCGACAATATGGTGTGGGGCTCCTGGAACGACGGAATCTTCCGCGACATCTCCGAGGAAATGATCGTCAGGGAGGCGCGTTTCCTGAAAGAGAATTTCCCGACGGTCCGCTGGATTCAGGTGGATGACGGCTATGCGGTCAACGTGCCTCCGGCGCACGGACTCGGTATGCCCTATGAGGGCGAAGCCGGAGTGGATCATCAGAAATTCCCGGACGGGCTGCGCGCATTTACCGACAAAATCCGTGAGACGGGACTCCGTCCGGCAGTATGGATCGGCGGATTCTGCCCCAAATACACCCCGATCTACAAGAATCATCCGGAGTGGTTCATCAATTACGATTACCGCGTGGACGCCTCCGCGCCGCTGGACGTCAGCCAGCCTGAAGTCCGCGCCTACATCGAACACGCGCTGGATGTGTTTTTCCGCGACTACGCATTCGAAGGCATGAAACACGACTTCTGGAGCTATGCGTTTGAAGACAGCCATGACCTGCTTAAAAACAAACACGCCTCCGGTCAGGCAGTCGGTTCCGAACCG
>JABLTK010032305.1_pt1 | contig 21837 bp, 18 predicted proteins | sample 7160131 | NCBI WGS metagenome assembly JABLTK01 (sample SAMN14651221, study PRJNA627086) | human gut metagenome | isolation source: feces | host: Homo sapiens
AAGATATAAAAGAATATAATAAATATCTATTAAGTTTAGTAGGTATTCTTTTTCTTGTAATAACGGGAGTAATCTCTTATAATCTTACTAATGCATCATATGCTAAATGGAGTAGTAGTATAGAATCAAAAAACATAATAAAACTTAGTGTAAAGGAGCCTGATTATGCTCTAGATTTTGCTCTTGCAAATGTAGGACAAAATGGTTTAGAACAAATAACACATACAATAGATAACACTCTTCAAGTAGATAATAAATTTGCAACTGAATATAGATATAGAGGAGGAGACTCAGTAGTAAAGAATTATGTAACATTCAATAATGAAACATGGAGAATAATCGGAATAATACCAACTGAAGACACAAATGGTAATATAGAAAATAGATTTAAGATAGTAAGAGATACCTCAATAGGAAATTATGCATGGAATACAAATAAAACTAATAATTGGACAAGTGCAACACTAAATACATACTTAAATAATGATTATTACAATACATTAACAAGTGATGCAAAAAATATAATAGGACCAACAAAGTATTATCTTGGAGGGTATTCAAGTACACAAATAACAACTGATGTCATGTGGCAATATGAAAGAAAGAATAATGCCAATAGAAGTGGATACTATTATGGAAGTAATCCAGTAATGCAAAATGATGCAAATAAAAAGATAGCAATAATGTATGCTAGTGATTATGGATATGGAGCGTCAAAAGAATGTACAAGTACTTTATATGATTATTATAGTTTTGCAAATTGTAAAACACCAAATAATTGGTTAGATAAGACTCAAAATAGATGGCTTCTTACACCGGATTCATACAATTCCGGCGTTGCGTTAAACGTGCACCCTATTGGCTATGTCATAAACAGTAGCTCCATCAGCAACGAGGATGCGGTGCTCCCAGTCCTAAGTCTGTCATCTAACATAAAGATTTCAGGTGGAGAAGGAACTTCTGGTAGTCCATATCAATTAACTAATAGTTAAATATTCATATAATAAAAAAGATATCATTTGCAATTTGATATCTTTTCTTTTGATTCTTTTTTACTTAGCAAGCCTTTCTCATTGTTCTTGCTTCTTTTACTGAAACTCTTACTTTTTCACCATTATCTAAAGTTACTACTTGTAAATTTAGTCCTTGTTTTTTAATAGTCTTTTTCAAACAATTTGGACGAAGATTTTTCATATTAGGTTTTCTATTTGATAAATTTTTAGCCATGTTAATCCCTCCTTTTTAATAAGCATTATAATTCTATCATATTTTATTCCAATAAGTCAACTTTTTATGATAAAATATATTTATAAGGAGGTAATATTATGTATACACCACTATATATTAAGACTGATTATAGTTTACTTAATAGTCTTGTAAAAATAGATGATTTAATACCTAAACTTAAAAAATTAAATATTGCTTCCTGTGCAATATGTGATGATAATCTTTATGGAACTATGGAATTTATAAATAAATTATCTAAAAATAATATAAAGCCTATTATTGGATTAGAAGTACTTTGTGATAACAGTAAACTTCTTTTATATGCAATGAATGAAGATGGCTATCATAATTTAGTAAGAATTGAAACAATTAAAAATGAAAGAGATCTTACTTTAGAGGATTTATCACTTTATAAAGATAATTTAATATGTATTGTTTTTAATAAAGAAGATTATCTTTTCTATAAGTCTTATTTTAATTATATTTATATTGGTGTTTCTTCTAAGAAAGAAGAGTATAATTTTAATGAATTTGAACTTGCTTATATAAATAAAACTCTTTATTTAGAGGAATACGAATATAAATATCTTCCGTATCTTTTAATGATAAAAAATGGTAAAACAATTAATGATGGTATTAATTTTACTTATCAAAATAATCATTTGTATCAATATGATGATTTAATAAATAATTTTAGCATTGATACTTTAAATAATACTAATAAAATAAGTGATTTGTGCAATGTTTCTTTTACAAAAAAGCTTTATATGCCTAAATATGATGTTGCTGATTCTAAAAAATATTTGAAAGAATTATCTTTAAAAGGTCTTTATCGAAGGCTTTCTAATCATGTTACTGAAGAGTATTTGTCAAGACTTAACTATGAGCTTGATATAATTTTAAAAATGCATTTTGAAGACTATTTTCTTGTTGTTTATGATTATATAAAGTATGCTAAACTGCACAATATTTTAGTGGGACCAGGAAGAGGTTCTGCTGCGGGTTCTCTTGTATCGTATTGTTTAGGTATTACTGATGTTGACCCTATTAAATATAATTTGTTGTTTGAAAGATTTTTGAATCCTGAGAGAATAACTATGCCAGATATCGATACTGATTTCCCAGATAATAAAAGAGATGAAGTAATTAACTATGTAAGAGAAAAATATGGTAATGATAATGTTTCTGGTATCATTACTTTTGGAACTCTTGGAGGTCGTCAAGCAGTAAGAGACATAGGACGGATTTTAAATATTGATACAAAGGATATAGATTATATATGTAAAAAGCTTAAATTTAAAGAATCATTAAAAGAATTAGTAAATAGAGATAGAGATATTTATAAATTTATTTTTGATTCTTCTAAGAACAAACTTTTATATAACATAGTAAATAAAATTGAAGGTAATAAAAGACATACTAGTATTCATGCTGCAGGAATAGTAATAAGTTATAAACCTCTTTATGAGGTGTTACCAATAATAAAAAGCAGTAGTGAAGATATGTATTTAACTGAATATACTATGGAATATCTTGAAGAGCTTGGTCTTATAAAAATGGATTTTTTAGGCATTAAAAACCTTTCAATTATTGATGACATAATATCTGATATAAACAAAGATTTAAACCTTTCAATTAGTTTTAGTAAAATTCCTCTTGATGATACTAAAGTTATGGAATTATTTAAAAAAGGTGATACCACTGGAATATTTCAATTTGAAAGTGAAGGTATGAAAAAATTTTTATGTGATTTAAAACCAGAAAATTTTAATGATTTGTGTGCTGCGATTGCTCTTTTTAGACCTGGTCCTGCTTTAAATATTCCATCTTATATAAAAAGAAAAGAGGGGAAAGAAAAGATTGATTATATAGATGATAGTCTATATGATATATTGAAAGATACTTATGGCATTATTGTTTATCAAGAACAAATAATGTTAATTGCTAGAACTCTTGCTGGTTATACACTTGGAGAAGCCGACATTTTAAGAAGAGCTATGAGCAAAAAGAAATATGATGTTTTAAAACAAGAAGAAGACAAGTTTATTAAAAAGTCTATACAGAATGGTTATAGTGAAGAAATTGCCTCTAAAGTGTTTGATTTAATTTTGAAATTTGCTAATTATGGTTTTAACAAGAGTCATTCAGTTTCTTATTCAATTGTGGCTTATAAAATGGCTTATTTGAAATACTATTTTCCTAAATATTTTTATGCTAGTCTTTTAAAGGGAGTAATTGGAAGTGAAGTAAAGCTAAAGGAATATACAAATGAAGTAAAAAAACTTGGGATTAAGATACTTCCTCCAGATGTTAATCAAAGTAGTGATTACAAATTTAAAGTAACAAAAGAGGGGATAATGTTTCCACTTGCTAGTATTAGAAATATTGGGGGTGTAATTTCAAACTATATATTTGAACAAAGAAAAGAAGGATATACAGATATTTTTGATTTTATGAAAAGAAATTTCAAAAAAATAAATAATAAAAAAGTATTAGAATCTCTTATATACTCTCATAGCTTAGATTGTTTTTATAATATTAATACTTTATTAAATAATATTGATAGTATTGAAAATTATATTTATCTAATTAGTGAGTTAGAGGAATCTGTAGTACCAAAACCTAATATAACTATATACGATGAGCTTGATATAGATGAAATATTGGAAAAAGAAAAAGAACTATTTGGAATATATTTGACTTCTCATAAGACGGAAAAGTATAAATTAAGTTATAAAAATATAATAGATATTTCTAATATAAAAAACTTTCATAATAAGAATATAGATATTATTGCTTCGATTGATAAAGTGAAAGAAGTGTTAACTAAAAAGGGTGATACGATGTCTTTTATTAATGGTAGTGATAATACTGGAACAGTGAGTATAACATTGTTTCCTGATATGTATAAGAAGTATAGTGTAAAGAAAAATAATATTTTAAAAATATCAGGTAGGATTGAAAGAAGATTCGATACTTATCAACTTATAGCTAATGAAATAGAAGTACTAAAACATTGACTTTTTAAATAATTTTTAATATAATAATGGCATTCTAGGAGGGATATTATGATTATAACAAGAAAAATGATAATTAACAGAAATGATTTAGAGTTCTTATATGCAGAACAAATATCTGATTTGATGGGTAATACTAACTATATTGTGTACCATGATACTAAACCAAGTTTGTATTCAGAAGAAACATTTTTTAGTGTATATGGTGAAGATAAAAGATATAGTTTGATTCATTTTATATCAACTTTTGAGGATAGATTAATGGAAATGGAAATAAATGATAAAGGTCTTACTTATATACTTAATACTTTTAAGGGAATAAAGTCTAAAATAAATGGAAAAGATTATGCTAATCCCTCATTAATTGGCTGCAAGAGTACTTTTATTTATGCTCTTCAACAATTTAATTCTTTAATACCAAATATCACTAATGAAGATAGTGTTGGAATAGATTTAGAAAAGTATTATCAAAGAGTAATAAAACAAGAAAAACATTAATAAAAAGGGAGTGAATTTATGATAAATAAACCAAAAGGAACATATGATTTGTATGGTAGCAAGGGGAAAGAGGTTGTTTGTTTAAGAAATTTTATTGAAGAATTAATGGATAAGTTTAATTATGAGTATATTAAAACTCCACTTTTTGAATCTTCAGAGTTATTTCATAGAGGAGTTGGTACTTCTACTGATATAGTGACTAAGGAAACGTATGATTTTAAGGATAGAGGAGATAGAAACATGACTCTTCGTCCAGAAGGCACAGCTGGTGTTATAAGAAGTTATATCGAGAATAAAATGGCAAATGATCAAGTAAATCCTAAAAAGTTTTATTACTTTGGGCCAATGTATCGTTATGAAAGACCTCAATCAGGAAGGTATAGAGAATTCATGCAATTTGGAGTAGAGGCTCTTGGAAGTAGTGATGCTATGTTGGATGCTGAGGTAATAAGCGTTGCTACTACTTTATTTAAAATGCTTGGTTTGAAGGGAATTAAAGTAAATATTAATACACTTGGGGATAATGAATCTCGTGAGCTATATCGCAATGCTTTGTTGGAATATTTAGAACCACATATTGATACTTTATGTGATGATTGTAAGAATAGATATAAGAAGAATCCATTAAGAATACTTGATTGTAAAGTAGATAAAGATAGTGAAATTTTAAAAAATGTTCCAAAGACACTTGATTATTTAAACGATGCAAGTAAAGAACACTTTAACAATGTTTTAAAATATCTTGATGCTTTAGAAATAGAGTATAGTGTTGATCATAGTATTGTTAGGGGCCTTGATTATTATACTCATACTGTTTTTGAAATAGAAGCAATGGTTGAGGGCTTCGGCAGTGCCAATGTCATGTGTGGTGGTGGAAGGTATGATAACTTAGTAAAGACTTTAAATGGACCAGATACTCCTGGTGTTGGTTTTGCAATTGGAGTAGAACGTCTTCTTACAGCTCTTTCTTATGAAAATATTTCACTAGTGGAAGATGATGCTTTGGATTGTTATATCATTCCCGTTGAACAAGAACAAAAGGAATTTTCGTTTGCTTTATTAAGTACTCTTAGAATACTAGGAATAAAATCAGAAATAGATTATCTAAATCGTAGTATTAAATCGAATTTTAAACAAGCAGAAAAATTAAAGTCTAAATTTGTTATTATAATCGGGGAATCTGAACTTAATGAGGGATACTTAACTATTAAGAATATGCAAACTAAAGAAGAAGAACAAGTGGCAAATGAAATGGTTATAAACTATTTATTTGAAAAATTAGATGATGATTGCACTTGTGAAGACGATTGCACTTGTGGAGATGATTGTGACTCTCATGGACACTGTAATTGTAAGGAATAGTATGGATTTAAAAGATATTGAAAGAAGTATAATAAAAAAATATAAAAGTAAAATATTTGGAAGATTTTTAAAAGGAGTAAAAGAGTTTAACATGGTAGAAGATGGCGACAAAATTGCAGTTTGTATATCTGGAGGGAAAGACTCTTTTCTTCTTGCAAAATGTATGCAAGAGTTACAAAAACACAGCAAATATACTTTTGATTTGATTTTTTTAGTCATGAATCCTGGATATGAAAAAAGAAATCTTGATTTAATAAAAGAAAACTTAAATAAGTTAGGTATAAATGCTTTGATATTTAATAGTAATATTTTTGATGATATAAAGAATACAGATTCCATGTGTTATTTGTGTGCTAGAAAAAGAAGAGGTTTTTTATATGCAAAAGCACAAGAACTAGGTTGTAATAAAATAGCTTTGGGACATCATTTTGATGACGCTATTGAAACTATTTTATTAAATATTATTTATGCAGGTGAATATAAGGCAATGATGCCTAAGTTAAAAAGTACTAATTTTTCTAATATGGAACTTATTAGACCTCTTTATTATGTAAAAGAAGAAGATATTATTTCTTGGAAAAAATACTGTAATCTTTCGTTTTTAGACTGTGCTTGTACTATTTCAAAAAAACAAGTTGGTAAAAGACGTGAAATAAAAGAGTTAATTGCTAACTTAAGAAAAATAGATAAGAACATTGATATTCATATTCTAAGAAGCAGTTATAATGTCAATTTAGATGCAATTATTGGTTATAAAACAAAAGATAAAAAAATCTTTTTTACAGACAATTATTAAAAGATTAAAAAAAAGAATAGACAAAAAACAAAAAAAATAGTATTATGTAATCATAATGGAGGTATAAATATGAAAAAGATAATAATTTTATTTGCATTTTGTTTTTTTTCCTTTGGTACCTTAAACGTAAATGCTTCAACTAATTCGTGGTGCTTTGGTTTTGATAGCGATACAGGAACAATAACTAATTATAAGAGTTATAGTCTTAAGTGTCCATGGAATGTAGAAATACCAGAAAAGATTGACAACATTTCAGTTAAGAGAATTGGTGCCAAAGCTTTTATGAATGATGGGATAGATAGTGTTGTTATTCCTAGTACGATTAACTATATTGGTCCTCTTGCTTTTGCTAGTAATAATTTAAGCAGTATCAATATACCAAATTCTGTAACAAAAATAGGGTATGGGGCTTTTAATAACAATCCAGTTAAAGGAAATAATTTTATCTATTCTAGAAGCGATTCTAATAATGATGGTGTGGCAGAAATAGATAAAACTACTTTAATTAGTGTTGCTAGTCTTTCAACTTATTATAATTATATAAATGTTAAGATACCAAATACGGTCAAAAAAATAAATCAAAAAGCATTTTATGGAATGTTTATTAGTCGTTTGGATTTATCGAATGTTGAGACGCTTAATACTAATGCTTTGGTTGGATCTCTTATTAATACAATTAAAATTCCAAAGACTCTTTCTAAAGCGGATTTTACTATTGATAATGGACAAATCCCATATAAAGATGTTATATATTTTAAATTTAAGGATGAAAATAACAAGGATTATGCTTTTACAAGTGGTAAAGAAATGTATGTAAATTCTTCATATTATGAACAACCTGAATTAATACATTCTTATGGAGCAGTTTCTGCTTATAATAAACTTAGTCTTACTTGGATACTAGATGGTGATGTTGATGGTGTTGAAGTTTATAAATATAATTCAAGTAATAAAAAATATGAATATTTCACAAGAACCACTAGCAAGAATGGGATTAGTATAACTAAATCTATTACGGTTGGTAATACATATTATTTTAAAGTAAGAAGTTATAAAACTACACCTGATAAGAAAACATATTATAGTAACTTTTCAAATCCTATAAAGCTTACACCACAGTTAAATAAACCAATAATAAAAGCTAAGAAGTATCGTAGTGGAGTAGCAAGAATTTCATGGAAAAAGGTGCCTGGTGCTAACGGATATGCTCTTTATAAGTATAATAAGAGCAAAAAGAAATACGAATATGTAAAGAGTGTTACTAAGTTAAGTACTAATACTAAGTATAAGTTAAAGGCTAGACAAAGTACTTATTATAAAGTAAGGGCTTATAAGATTATTAATGGTAAAAGAGTTTATAGTCCTTATTCTAAGGCGTCATGGGTAAGAGTTTAGAGAGATAATAAGCGTACAAGTATTGATTAATTATTAATGAAAAAGCAGGTGAAGCCAGCCTTAAATGGCAGCTAAAAAAGTGAGTGAAGCCAGCTCTATAAATGGCAGCTAAAAAAGTAGATTAGAGAGCAGACTCTAATCTTTTTTGTAAAAAAATGTAAAGTTTTTTCGTATGTATTTACTTTTGCTAATTGGTGTGATATATTTATAATGTCAGAGTTACAAAATTGTAAAAACCGTACAAGTAACGATAAGGGAGCCAGAAAGTTATTTGGTGTTGAATGTTTATCATTGATAAAAATCCTAAAGAATAAAATATGGTACCCACCTGTAATAAAACAGGTTTTTCGTTGGTGTAATTCTGATTTTTTTATTGCAATTTTTTAAATATAATAAAAGTGGCTTAAAAAGCCACTTTTATTTGTTGTATTTTTCTAATATATCTTTTGCTGCTACTAATCCTGTTGCAGCACTTGCTACAATATTACCAGCTTTACCTGCACCATCTCCGATGAAGTAAATGTTATGGTCTTTCATTTTGAATTTATTATCTGTTGTTATTTCATTCGAGAAGAATTTTATTTCTGGTCCATATAATAATGTGTCATCATTATTTACTCCTGGTATTATTTTATCAAGTTTTTCTAAACCTTCTAGAATGTTTGTGATTATTCTATGGGGCATTACTAAAGCTAGGTCTCCTGCAACACAATCTTTTAAAGTTGGAGTTATAAAGCCTTTATTTATTCTGTGCCATTCACTTCTTCGTCCGTTTCTTAAGTCTTTTAAAGTTTGAATAATAGGTTTTGTGTCTCCTAAAACGTTTGCTATTCTGGCAATAGATTCTCCATATAGTCTAGTATTTGTTATTGGTTGGGTAAGAGTGACTTTAGAGATGAATGCAAAATTAGAATTATCTGATTTCTTTTCTTTTAAGGCATGGCCATTTACACATATATAGCCATAGTAGTTTTCTTTTGTTACATAGCCTCCAGGATTGGTACAGAAGGTTCTTATTTCATCACTATATGTATCAGTTTTAATGAATATAGTGGGGTCATATATAATTTTGCATATGTCTTCTAAAATCTCTTTTCTAATTTCAACTCTTACGCCTATTTCTATGCTCTGTGAAATATAATCTATATTGTATTTATCAGCGAGTTCTTGTACCCATTTTGCACCGGTTCTGCCAGGAGCCACTATTACATTTTTTGTTTTTTCCGTTATTTCTTTATTGTTATTAGTATATATTACTTCATGTAAATCACTGTTTATACTTTTTATATCTGTAACATTACAAAGTTCTTTTATTACAACACCTTTGTCTTTTAAATAGTTTGTCATATCACTTATATAAGTTGGTAATTTATCTGATCCTAAGTGTTTTTGTTTTATAAGAAGAAGTCTTGCGCCATTAATGGCAACTCTTTTCTTTATTTCGTTTGCTTCATCCATATTGCTTGGATAAACGTCACTATTCATATTGAATTTATTAAAGATTTTTTCTGTTTCATCTATTAAGTCGTTGGCGTCTTTAATATCCATATATTTATATAAATCAGATTTTCCAATTTTAGGAACAAAATTAAGTTTACCATCTGAGAATGTACCAGCACCACCATATCCTGACATTATTGCACATGGATTGCAGTTACAACAGGGAATGTTTTTTTCATTCATTGGACATGTTCTATTGTTTGCAAATTTTCCTTTATCCAATAATAGTACTTTTAACTTGTTATTTTTTTCAATAAGTTCATAGGCACTGAAGAGTCCAGCAGGGCCAGCACCTATTATAATTACATCATACATTTTTATCACCGTTTTAATTGTATCAAATTTTTAATAAAAAGTCATTAAATACATGAATATTAATAAAACATGCTTTATAAGAAGAATAAATATAAGTTTTTACCAATAATTGACATTTTTTAAGAGTTGTTTTTGTTAAAGCAATGTGTTATTATTATATAACTAGGGGGAGATTTATATGAAAAGAGATAATACTATTATTTATAATTCATCTGAAATTGTTCATTTAAAGAATTTAGTATCAAATGGCTATTATACAAAGGCAAGAAAATGCTTGGATCAATATAAAGAAATATATGGTCAAACTCATTTTTTATATAAATTGTATGATGCTACATTGTGTGGATATGAAGGTAAGTACGAAGAAGCTATTTCGAAGTTTTTGCTTTTATTTGATTCGGCTTATGAACACAGTAAAGAAGAAATTGCTTATTATTTAATGTTGCTTTTCTTAGAAATTGGAGATTATGAAAATTCTTATAAATATTGTAGTTTTATAAATATTGCTTCTTATAGAAAGGAAATACCAAATAAGTTTAAAAAGGGAAGTTTAAGGACAAAGAATTTTCTTGTTACAAAGTTAGGTCTTCCTATTAGTGAAAATGTTGATAATTATGCTTATAATCAGTCTTATTATTATAGTGATTTAGTGGCAAAGAATCATATATATGATAAACATAATATTGAAGCAGATGAAGAGGTTGGTTTTAATATGTCGTATGAAAACTTATCTAAAATATATGATTATATTAATTTAGCTATTTTGCATGCTGAAAAAACATTTGATTATACGTATGGAAATGTTTATTATTTTAAAATACCTGAGATAGGTTTTTCGTTTATAGATAATAAACATTTAGATATTATAAAAGTGGTGACAAATAGAGATGAGCCTGAGATTTTATCAATGTTCCTTATGAAAAGAAAGGTAAAGAATAATGATTGGTATATTAATGAAGTTGTTTTAGAAAATAGTTACTCAAATAGTAAAGTAAGAAAAAGAGAATCTATGATTGATAAGTTTAATAAAAGATATAATTTAAAATAAAAAATACTTGAAAAAGTATTTTTTTGTGTAGATTTTTATAATAAAGTACCCATTGAGAGCTATTTATTTGTATACTTCTATTATAAAAATAAAATATATGAGAAGTTATTATTAGTATTTAATGAAAATGATAATAATATTCTTAATGAATTAAGCAAGGGTGATAAGATTATGAAAGAATATATTGATGATTCTAGAAAAGCAAGTGAAGAAGATGAAGTAATAGGCATGTATGATAAAGAGTTGCACGAAGAAAGATTAAGAAAATCAGAGTTAAGAGAAGCTAATGAGAATGGTCGCAGTGAAGGCATCAAAGAAGGAATACAGCAAGGAAAAAAAGAAAAAGCTAAAGAAACTGCTCTTAAACTACTTCAAAAAAACATTGATTTAAACATCATCTCAGAATGCACAGGTCTTTCATTTGAAGAACTACAAAAATTGAAATAGATTAATTCTATTTCTTTTATTTTACACTTATTGAAAAAAAATTAAAAAAATTAGCACTCATATCTTGACAATGCTAACATATAATATTATAATATAATTAGCACAAGGAAAAAGCGAGTGCTAAAGGAGGTTATGATGTTAACTTCGAGACAGGAAAAAATACTACAACTGATTGTTACTGAGTACGTTAAGAGTGTTAATCCAGTTGGTTCTAAACTAATATGTGATGAACTTAATTGTTCCAGTGCTACAGTCAGAAATGATATGTCTACTTTGGAGGACCTAGGTTATTTACAAAAGACTCATGTTTCATCAGGTAGAATACCTAGTGAAAAGGGTTATCGATATTATGTAGATAATTTGATGGAACCTAAGAAAATGAATGGTGATGACTTATTAAAACTTCAACTTATTTTTAATAATAATAAATTAGAAATGAATGATGTGATTAAAAAGAGTCTTGCTATTATATCTGAACTTACTGATTATACATCAGTTGTTCTTGGTTCTAAGTCCAATGAAAACAAACTTAAGAAAGTTGAGGTTCTACCTCTTGGTGATTTTAAAATTTTAGCAATTATTGTTACTGATAAAGGTCATGTTGAACATAAGAATATTGAAGCTTCAAATGTTTCAAATGAAGATATTCAAAAAACTGTAGAGTTAATCAATAAGTTGCTTATTGGAACACCAATAGACGAAATTAATAAAAAACTTGAGTTTGAAATAAAACCAATTATTAATCAATATGTTGAACAACATGAAATAATCTACAATGCTTTCTACGATGTATTTAGTGATATGATTAGTAAAAACGATATGTCATTTGTAGGTAAAAATAATATTTTAAACCAACCAGAATTTAACAACGTAGATAAAATTAAAAAAATTCTTAATAAATTTGAAGATACTTCTTTGTTTGATACAGTTTCTGAGGATGATGGAGATATAAATATTTATATTGGACAAGAATCTAATCTAGATGATGATGTGACTGTTATAAAAACAAAATATAAAACTGACGGTGATGAAGGAACGATTGCAATAATTGGTCCAAAGAGAATGGAATATGATCGAGTAGTATCGCTTTTAAGTTATATAAAGGAGCATCTTAAATAAAAGGAGAGATTATGGAAGAGAAAGAAATTAATGAGACTTTGAATGAAGAAGTGCTAGAAAGTTCAAACAAAATGTCTGAAAAGCATACCAAAAACAAAAAGAATAAACATGAAGAAATTGATAATTTGAAACAACAAATTGATGCTTTAAAAAAAGAAATGGAAAACTCTAACAATGAGGTTTTAAGACACAAAGCAGATTTAATTAATTATCGCAAAAGGAAAGATGAGGAAACATCTAATTTGCTCAAATATGCTAATGGTGATTTATTATCTTCATTACTACTGATTGTAGACAACTTTGAAATAGCACTCAAAAATGAAGATGAAACATTTAAGAGTTATCTTGATGGTTTTAGACTCATTTATAACCAAATTATTGACTTATTAAATAGCTATGAAGTGAAAGAAATAGATGCTCTTGGTAAAGAGTTTAATCCTTTGTATCATCAAAGCGTAGCAGTAAAAAAAGATGAAACTAAGGAACCTTCAGTTGTTTTAGAAGTTTATAAGAAGGGTTATACATATAAAGACAAAGTTTTACGACCAGCAATGGTTATAATAAATGAGTAAAATAAAAAAAGAAAAAAAGAAAAAAAAGAAAAAAAAGAAAGGAAATGATAAATATGAGTAAAATAATAGGTATAGACTTAGGTACAACTAATAGTTGTGTAGCAGTCTTAGAAGCAGGGGAAGCTAAAGTAATCCCAAATCCTGAAGGAAATAGAACAACTCCTTCAATTGTGGCAGATAAAAATGGAGAAAAACTAGTCGGAGATGTTGCAAAGCGTCAAGCTGAAACTAATCCAAATACTGTACGTAGTATAAAAAGATTAATGGGTACTAAAGAAAAAGTTAAACTTGGTGACAAGGAATATACACCTGAAGAAATTAGTGCTATGATTTTAACTAATTTAAAGAATAGCGCTGAAGCATATCTTGGAGAAAAAGTAACCAAAGCAGTAATCACTGTTCCAGCATATTTTAATGATGCTCAACGTCAAGCTACTAAAAATGCAGGTAAAATAGCAGGACTTGAAGTTGAAAGAATTATTAATGAACCAACTGCAGCATCACTTGCATATGGATTAGATAAACAAGATCAAATGCAAACAATCCTTGTATATGACTTAGGTGGAGGAACATTCGATGTATCTATCCTAGAACTTGGTGAAGGTGTATTCGAAGTAAAAGCTACTAATGGTAATAATCATCTTGGTGGAGATGACTTTGATGAAATTGTTATTAAATATTTAGTAGATGAATTTAAAAAGACTAATGGTATTGATTTATCAAAGGATAAAATGGCAATGCAACGTCTAAAAGAAGCTGCTGAAAAAGCTAAGAAAGATTTAAGTGGTGTAACAACTACTCAAATATCTTGTCCATTTATTACTCAAGGAGAAGATGGCCCACTTCATTTAGATATGACACTTACTCGTGCTAAGTTTGAAGATTTAGTAAGAGATTTGATTGAATCAACTCTTACACCAGTAAGAAACGCTATGAAAGATGCTAAGGTTAAAAAAGAAGATATAGATCAAGTTATTTTAGTCGGAGGTTCTACTCGTATTCCAATGGTACAAGAATTAATTAAAAATGAACTTGGAAAAGAGCCAAATAAATCAGTTAATCCAGATGAAGTAGTAGCTATGGGTGCTGCAATTCAAGGAGGAGTTTTAACTGGTGATGTTAATGATATAGTACTTCTAGATGTAACACCACTTTCACTTGGTATTGAAACACTTGGTAATGTTATGACTACATTAATTCCTAGAAATACTACTATTCCAACAAGTAAAAGTCAAGTATTTTCAACTGCTGCAGATAATCAACCAGCTGTAGACATTCATGTTCTTCAAGGAGAAAGACCAATGGCCGCAGATAATAAAACTCTAGGTAGATTCCAACTTACTGATATACCACCAGCACCAAGAGGAGTACCACAAATCGAAGTTAAATTTGATATAGATGCTAATGGTATTGTAAATGTAACTGCTAAAGATTTAGGTACTAATAAAGAACAAAAAATTACTATTACATCAAATACTAATCTTTCTGATGATGAAATAGATAAAATGGTAAAAGAAGCCGAAGCTAATAAAGATGCTGACGACAAGAGAAAGGCTTTAGCGGACGCTAAAAACGATGGAGAACAAATGATATTTGCTACTGAAAAGGCTATAAAAGATCTTGGAGAAAAAGTTGAAGAAAAAGAAAAATCTGATGCTGAAGCTAAAATAAAAGAATTAAAAGAAGCATTAGAAAAAGATGATCTTGATGAAATAAAGAAGAAAACAGAAAGCTTACAAGAAGTTACTTATGCTTTGGCAGCTAAAGTATATCAACAAGCGAATCCAGAACAAAATAGTGATACAACCGAAAATAAAAAAGATGATGGAGTAAAAGAAGCAGATTACGAAGAAAAATAATAAAAAAGGGAAGTCAAACGACTTCCCTTATATATAAAAAGGAGAAAATATGAAAGAAAAAATCAAACAAAGATGTGAGATTGACGATAAGTATAAGTGGGACTTATCTAAGATTTATAAGAGTAGTGAAGAAGTAGAAAATGACTTAAATAAAATACTTGGTTTAACCAAAGAATTTAAGTTATATGAAAACCATTTGCTTGAAAGTGATAAAACTTTACTTGAAGCAATAAACAAATATTATGAAATAATTAGAACTATTGATAAATTAGTAGTATATGCTAATATGAAACACCATGAAGACATGTCTATATCAGAAAATCTTGCTTTAGTAAAAAAAATAGATAATATTTGTGATAAGATATTTTCTGATATATCATTCTTTACACCAGAACTACTTAAAAGTGATTATGCTACAGTAGAAAAATATATGAATGAAAACAATGAACTAAAAAAATATGAATTTGTTTTAAAAGATACATTTAGAACAAAAGAACATACTTTAACAAAAGAAATAGAAACACTACTTGCATCTTTGGGAGAAGTCTTTAGAAATCCTTCAGATACATTTGATATGATTGATGATGTGGATTTAAAATTTTCTGATATTAAGGATGAGGATGGAAATATTGCAGAATTAAATAACAGTACTTATTCAAAATATATTAAGTCTAATAATAGAGAGACAAGAAAAGAAGCTTTTACATCTTTATATAATGGTTATGATGGTCTAAAGAATACAATTTCATCTACATTTAAAGGTAATCTTAAAGTAGATAGTTTTCTTGCTAAAACAAGAAAATACACTAATCCTATTACAATGAGCTTAGACAATGATGATATAAGTGAAGATTTATATAATAAGCTAATAAACAAAGTAAATGAGAGAATGGACTTATTACATCAATATGTAACACTTAGAAAAGAAATACTTAATCTAAATGAAATGCATATGTATGATTTATATGTTCCATTAGTAAAGAATATAGATAAAAAATATACTTATGAAGAGGCAAAAGAACTAGTAATAAAAGCACTTTCTCCACTTGGAGATAATTATATAAAAGACTTAAAAAATATATTTGATAGTAAATGTATAGATGTATTTAATAATAAAAATAAAAGAAGTGGAGCTTATTCATGGGGTAGTTATGACACTCTTCCTTATGTTCTATTAAACTTTAGTGGAACTTTTAATGATGTATCAACTATTGCTCATGAATTAGGACATTCAATGCATAGCTTTTATTCACATAAAAATAAAGAGTATCATGATGCATCTTATCCTATTTTTCTAGCGGAAATAGCTTCTACTGTTAATGAAATATTACTTAATAGATATTGTTATTTAAATGCAAAAGATAATAATGAAAAGTTATATTATTTAAATAATTTAATGGAACATATAAGAACCACTTTATATAGACAAACACAATTTGCAGAATTTGAAGCAATTGTCCATATGAAAACATTTAATGATGAAATTCTTACTTGTGATGATTTTTGTAATATATACTATGATTTAAATAAAAAATATTATGGTCCATCTGTCATAAATGATGATTTAATTAGATTAGAATGGGCAAGAATTCCTCATTTTTATAATAGTTTTTATGTATATAAGTATGCAACTGGAATATCAATTGCTTGTAAAATAGCAAATGATATATTAAATAATAAAGAGAATGCTGTTTCAAACTACATGAAATTTTTAGGAAGTGGTGGATTTGATTATCCTCTTGAAATACTAAAGAGTGTTGGTATTGATATAGCTAATGATAATACAATAGATGATGCCCTTTCGATGTTTGAAGAAACACTAAAGGAATTTAAAAAAATAAAAAAATGAAAGAAGGAGTAGTATGACAAAAAGAGATTATTATGAGATTCTTGGAGTAGATAAAAATGCTAGTGAATCTGATATAAAATTGGCATTTAGGCGTCTTGCTAAAAAATATCATCCAGATGTTTCTAAAGAAGAAGACGCAGCTGAAAAATTTAAAGAAGCTCAAGAAGCTTATGCTGTTTTATCTGATCCTGATAAACGTAAGAAATATGACCAATATGGCCATGCTGCATTCGAAGGACCAGGTGCTGGGGGATTTGATTTCAACTTCCAAGATATAGATCTGTCTGATATATTAGATGATTTATTCGGAGGAATGGGTGGAGGCTTCGGAGGATTCTCAGGTTTTTCAGGATTCTCAAGCAGTAGAAAAAGAAGAAATACCCGTGGAAATGATTCCCTTTTAGTAATGAATATTACTTTTATGGAAGCTATTCTAGGTTGTAAAAAAGATATAGAAATAACTACTACTGAAAAATGCAGTGAATGTGATGGAAAAGGTGGTTTTAAAGAACATAACTGTGAAACATGTCATGGAAGTGGAACTGTTACAAAACAGCAAAATACAATGTTTGGTAGTTTCTTATCTAAAACAACATGTCCTGATTGTAAAGGAAAAGGTGTTACATTTGAAAAATCTTGTTCTAAATGTCGTGGCAAGGGAGTACAAAAGATAGAAAAAACAATAACTGTTACTGTACCAGAAGGTATAGACAATGGTAATAGAATTAGACTTTCTAATCTTGGAGAACCATCAATGGATGGTGGTGAAAATGGTGATTTATATATAGAATTCAAAGTAAAAGATCATAATTTTTATGAAAGACATGGAAATGATTTGATTCTAGAACTTCCTATTACCATAGTTGAAGCCATTAATGGTTGCAAAAAAGATATAAAACTACCAAAAGGCACTGTTTCGCTTACAATACCAGCAGGTAGTGAATCAAATGATGTTCTTAGAATAAAAGGAAAAGGTGTAAAAGATGTTAACTATTCTAACTATGGCGATTTCTATGTAAAATTAAAAATAGTTATCCCTAAGAAATTATCTAGAGAACAAAAAAGTCTAATTGAAAAACTATCTCATACAGATTTAACTGATAAAAATATAGAAAAGTATGAAAAGTTTTTAAAACAATAACTAGACTTTGGGGGTTTTATGAAAGAAAATAAAAGAATAGAAAACTTAAAAATAAATATAAACAATTTAAAAACTAAACAAAAGTATTATATATGTGGTTCACTTAGTTTAGGAATAAGTGGAGGCTTTGTAGGACTCGGTGCACCATTCATGCAAGAAGTAAGTGATTATGTGTGCTCAGTTCCTGCATATACTATGATTGTGTCATCGGGACTATTATTTGCTTTAGCATTAAAAAAGCAAACTAAAATAAATGCCACATCAGAAGAATTAGAAAAACTTACAAAGCAAGTTACAAGATAATAAAAGATGTCAACTAAAGATTGATATCTTTTAATTTATTTGTAAAAAATATTGAAATTGTCTTTTGTTTTTGATATCATATATATGAATACTAGTTGGAGGAATGATTATGAAATTTGATTTTAAAAGTTTTATTGGTGATGATAAAAAAAGCCCAGATAAAAAAGAAGACGAATACTATGAAGCAAATGAGGGCTTTAAAGATATGGTCGGAGGAGCTCAAATGATTCTTATGGAGCCTCGTGCTTATTCAGAATCACAGCAAATAGCAGATTATCTTAAAAAGAGATGCTCTGTAGTAGTGAATTTAAAAAGAGTAACTCCAGAAGTTGCTAAAAGAATTGTAGACTTTCTTGGTGGTACAATTTATGCTATCGGGGGAACTATGCAAAAGCTAGGAAATGGAATATTTTTATGTGCTCCAAATAACTTTAATGTTGAAGGCAAAATAAGTGAAGGAGAAAAAGGAAGTAAAAGTAAAAAAGAAGAAAACGAATTAGATTGGTAATTAGAGGTGTTTTGTATGGACAATTTCAGTCAAGAAACAATGGGTTATAATAAAAATGAAGTTAATGAGTTTGTTGATTATGTAATAAAAAAAACAGAAGAGAATGTTCTAACTATTAGAAATCAAAGAGATGAGATAGCAAGATTAAATAAGGAATTAGAACAATATAAAAAAATGGAATCTTCTTATACTTATTTAAATAGTCAAACTGAATATACAACTTCTGAAATAAAAAGATTAGCAGAACGTCAAGCTGATTTGATTGTGAAAGAAGCTAAAGATAATGCTAGTAGAATAGTTAATGATGCTTTAATAAAAGCCCAAAAAATACAAAACGATAAAGAATTACTAAATAAAAATATTCTTATTTGTAAAAAGAAAATAAGAAATGCTTTAATGGAACAATTAGACTTAATCGAAGAAATTGAGATATTATAAATAAAAGAATTAAATAATTATTGGCTTATTTAATTCTTTTTTTATTAAGCTATCATCTTTTACAATAAGAGAATATATTTTAGTAACTCTATACTCAATATCAAGTTCTTTATATAAATTACTTTTATAATTAGTAATAAGAGGTATACTAACATTTTTCTTTATAGTATTTAAATATTTTTTACCATTGCTATTAAAACCTAATACTCTTATGTAAGATAATTCATTATTAAAATCATTCTTTTTGAAATCAGTTAGAATATGAATTAACATTCTATTTATTTTGTTATAAGTATATCTTTTAGTTTTAATTCTAGAAACTAAGTCATCTAAAGAAGAACAATTATTAATATACTTTAATAATCTTGATTCAATTCCTTCATCGACTGTTTTATATATAGATAAGTCTTTACAAATACTAACTTTATATTTTAATAAATCTAAATAATTAGTATTTTTATAAATGATTTTATCGTTATAGTTAATATAACTAGATATATCTTTATTATCATTAATTAATTTTCTAATTAAACTAGCACTAATTATTTCATTATCTATTTCTTTAGCATGATAGTTATTAGTTCTTTTAATACTTATTGGTTCAATATTATATTCATTTTTTATAATTTCTTTTATATAAGAAATACCAAGTAAATCATTTGGACTATCAATTTTTTTAATATTAAAATGTTTTAATGAAAGAGATAAACTAGTAGGATAATTATTACCCTTATCTAAATAAGATTTAACTAAAGTATCAAACTCATTATTATTTACTTGAAGATTTGCAATGTCAGATAATAGTTTTATATCATTAGACTCACTACCAAAAATAATCTTATTTACTCCCATAGCATTTAATATTCCAACTGCACCTTTAGCAAAAATATCGGCACTTTGAGAAGAAAAAACAAAAGGAAGCTCAATAACAATATCTATACCATTATTAAGGCATAATTTAGTTTTATCCCACTTATTAAGAACACTTACTTCACCACGTTCACAAAAACAAGAAGACATAACACATATAAGTAAAGAATCAGGATACATTTCTTTTATTTTTTTAATATGATAAACATGACCCAAGTGAAAAGGGTTATATTCTGCGATTAATCCAATTATATTCATATAAACCACCACATACATTTTAACAAATAATTAAAATAATGTAAAATTAAAAAGAAAGATATCTTTACAAAGCATTAAATATTTTATATAATTGTAATAGATAATAAAGAGAGGTTACAGTATGGATAATATGAGTAAAAGTAAAAAAATATTAATGATGATAACACTGTCGCTTTTTATGATTAGTGTTATATCATTCGCAGGTTATGCAGTATATAATGTAGGTTTAGCAACTTTAGGTAATAAAATAACAACTGGACAAGTAAAGATGTCTTATGCTGAAACAAATGAAATAAGTCTTACTAATGTTCTTCCTACTAGTGATAAGAAAGGTATTAATAGTTCTAATTATTTTGAATTTAAAGTATATAGTATGATGACTACAAATGAAGATAGAAAAATGAATTATAACATAGTTTTAGAACCATTAACTATTAATAATAATTATACTAGTTTTACAGATAGTAATATAAAAGTATATCTTACTAAAGTAGAAAACAATACAGAAACATTAGTAACTGGACCTACCACTATAAATAAGTTAAATAGTTATGTAATAAAATCACAAGAAGAAACATTTACAACCTCGGTAAATGAACATGAAACAACATATAGACTAAGAGCTTGGTTAGACTATAACTTTGATGCAGATAAATTTAACAAAGCTACTTATAGTTATAAGTTTAGGGTCAATGTGAATAATGAGGATGCTCCAGAAGAAGCTTATGCATTGACTTTTGCTAAATCAAAAGTAGGAACAGAGGGGCTAGAAGAAATAACCCATGAAATAGATGATACTCTTCAAGTAGATAATAATTTTGCAACAGAATACAGATACAGAGGAGGAGACTCTGTAGTAAAAAACTATGTAACATTTAATAATGAAACATGGAGAATAATCGGAGTAATACCTACTGAAGATACAAGTGGTAATGTAGAAAATAGATTTAAAATAATAAGAGATACTTCAATAGGAAATAAATGTTGGAATGGAACTAAAGATACAACAACTATTTCGTGGAATAACTGGGTAACAGGAACGTTAAATACATATTTAAATAATGATTATTATAATACATTAACAAGTGATGCAAAAAATATCATAGGTACAACCAAATATTATCTTGTAGGATATAGTGCGTCAACTATAACAACAGATACAATGTGGCAATATGAAAGAAAGAATGAAGCTAATAGAACAGGCTATTATCATGGAACAAATCCAGTAATGCAAAATGATGCGAATAAAAAGATAGCAATAATGTATGCCAGTGATTATGGATATGGAGCATCAAAAGAATGTACAAGTAACTTA